>ERZ773186.2997-NODE-2997-length-11820-cov-37.652104_pt1 | contig 11820 bp, 9 predicted proteins | sample MGYA00581000_ERZ773186 | MGnify/ENA primary metagenome ERZ773186 (study PRJEB29015, sample SAMEA2737752) | human gut metagenome | biome: human gut; feature: human-associated habitat; material: faeces | place: China | collected 2012 ... | reverse complement strand
ATACCCACTAATTCCTTCATCTTTATTCTATATGATTTTATCTATGACTCCACTTTAAAAAGTGGATTAAATTTGAATTAAACATATGCCTTGGAAAGCCTTTATGCAATCCTCGGCGTTAACTAACTCTGACAACGTAGAACACACCTTGTTTCGGCTTTGCATTGCCCTCGTCCAATCTGCGAAATACCTCGTCTATGCGCTTATTGGTTGCTTCAATGTGCTTATCGGTATCTTGTTGATGTTGCAGGATTTCCAACTGATGATATTCCATCGTTTCCAAACGACTAAAAACAGAAGCATTGTTTACCATAAAGTGACGCATGGAAACAAATGCTCGCATGATCTGAATATTAACCTCAATAGCTGTTTGTGAACGAAGAACGCTACTAAGCATTGCCACGCCTTGCTCTGTAAAAGCATAAGTTGAATAGCGGTTGCCGCCTCTTCCATTTGAGATCACAATTTGTGACCTCAAACATTCTTCTCTACTCAATTCAAAACGAAAATCATCGGGAAATCGCTCTATGTTACGCTTTACAGCTTGATTTAACACCCTGGTTTCCACTCCATAAAGTTCTGCCAAGTCTCTGTCTATCATAATTTGATTCCCATCATTTTAAGATAGTCTGATAACGTTCCCATACCTACAGACTTCCTGTATTCGTCAACTTTCTCAGGATTCTCCAGCTTGTAAAGATGCCATTTGCCGTCCTTGTCTTCTTCCAATTGGGTGCCATATCGCTGTGGACGACCTTCGAAAAGGCAGATACGGTCTTCCATCATCGCCACATTTTCACGAGGAATATCGCCTCTCTCTGCAGCCTTTAGGAACAATGGCAGATATTTCCTTTGCATCTCGACCGATGAATGCTGAACAACAAGCCAATAAGCTCTACATGCATCACCAACCTTGTCCTTACCGACAAATCCACGTGAATCAAGGATTTTAAAAATCTTCTGTTGGTTGACGCTGTCAATCGTAGCCATTACGGAAAAAATAGAATCTATCTTTGCCGTGTCTTGTGGCTGCTGTCTTGATGTCATCCTCCATTCCTGTCGAATGGCTTGGTCATCCTTTGCTATTTCGAGCAGTTGATTGCGGAGAGGAATATCGTAGTTGGCTTCTTTCTTTGTCTGACGCTCATGCATCGCATTCATGATTTCATTCCATCGCACATCATCATGAATAGGGAGCAGATCTTTGTCAGTTTCTATGTTCAGACTATACCATTCTGGTTCAGCTTTCATTCTCTCCTCAAGAAACCAGAACGCAGCATCTTTATGACCTGCCAGTGATGCCACACATGCAGCATTATAGAGATGCTGGCCGCGAACGTAGTTTTTAAAATCAAATGCATGGGTGAAGTATCGTTCAGCTTCTTGATAATTCTGCTGCATGTAGGATGAATCAGCTTTTGATATTAAACTATTGTACTTCCGACTTTCCTCCACATCAGGTAAAGTACCAGTCAGCATCACTCTGATGCTCTTATTCTTGAAATCCTCCAAAGATATAGCTACAGACTGCATATTATGCATATCAGTTACATCCCAATGATAAACACCTTTCTCTGGCCATTTCTTAGATTCTGTCTGCATGACATACATTATTCCCAGTATTGTCTTACCAGCCTTATTTATTCTGTCAACACAAACAAGTCGGTGTTGTCTTTTATTAAAATATAGATTTCGCCAAATGTTTTCAACATCATTCTTTGGTAGCTTCCACAAAGTTGTCCTGATTACAGTCAACACTCCATCCATGCTGATCTCATAATCAGGAACCTCACAGCTGTTCACTCCTTCAAATACATACATATTATCATCAACAGTGCGTAAACCATTCACAGGAAATGGTACATCCTTGGTTATTGCCCTAATGTATTTTGTGTATTCAGTCTGATTTTTTGTAGAGCATGATGTCATAAGCACAACTGCTCCCAATATAAAAATACTTTTCTTCATTTCATCTGTCATATTTATATTCATTTTTCCAAAATCACAAATTGTGACTTTGAACATTACCATATTTAACAGCATTCAAAGGTAGTGCTTTTAGCCTTTAAACTACTATCACACAACCCCTTTCTTTGAAAAGAACGTAAAATCAATAGTATTATTGCGGTGATTGCACTTTTAGTAATCGCTTCACTCGTTGTACGGTACTTACCCCTTTACCACTCAACTTTGCCACATCCCGAATGGAATACCCCTTGCGGAGCAAACTAATAACTTCCCTATATTCGGCTTTCATCTGTTCTGCCGTTTTTACAGAGCCTACCTTGCGTCCGAGTTTTCCATCTTTCTCTATATACCGCTTCCGTCCTGACTGCAATCGGAATGAGATATTATCACGTCCCAATTGCGCACAGGTTGAAAGCGTGGCTATCATTATCGTGGCAAAGAGGGACGGATGTCCTTCATCGTCCAATAATATAAGTTGTTCCTTTTAATGCCACAGTCAATGAGTTGCAGACAATGGGCAATGTAACATTGTTTACCATAATCTGCAAGCAGACAAGATACGCAAGCGCATATCGCATTACTTTGTCTTGCAACCAATCGTCTTAGAATCGTGGATAACGTATTTGGCATTGTTGCGAAATGCCTGTTGCCACCATTCAAGAGTGTGGAACAAAGTAAGCTCCATTATGCCTGTCTATACAAGAAGAATTGCTCATTCTACTAATCGCCAAAAATCATACACTTTTGGGTAATATCGGTGTAATCGAAAGTTAAATACGTTAAATTATTACCTTTTCGTATCTAAACAGAATCCACACAGTCACTTTTCTACCGTTTAGAGCATATAGTATTGATAATCACCTAATAACAGATCTTATGATTGCAGCGGCTTAACTGAACTGATATTGCCTAACAGCCTGACGATAATTGGGTATGCTGCGTTATGGAGTTGCAGCAGCTTGACGAAGATCGCATCATTGGCTGAAATTCCGCCAGTGTGTGATTCCGAAGTGTTTGAAGATGTCAATAAAACTAACTGCGAGTTGTTTGTTCCGGAAGGATCAGCCACCGCCTACAAACAGGCGGAAGGCTGGAAAGAATTCAGCGACATAAGGGGCTTTGCCGGGAATTGTGTTGAATAACATATTGCAATAGTTTGCGGTTTGCGGAAGTCTGCGTAACTTTGGGAGATGGATTTTCGCAAACCTGAATGAAGCATTTAATACTACCTGACAACGATGAGCGCAGGCTCATTTTCTACCTTTCCATGGAAGAATTCGCCGCCCGTGAGATGGACGGCGAGGCTTTCTTTCTGTGGCAAGTAAGCCCAACTGTGATTTTTGGCCGCAACCAATTGATGGAAGCGGAAGTAAACGTGCCTTTCTGCCGCGAGCATGGCATAAAAATGTTCCGGCGCAAGAGCGGCGGCGGATGCGTATACTCCGACTGGGGCAACATCATGGTGTCTTACATCGTGAAGGGCGAGGACGTCACCGCCACCTTCAACACGTTCCTGCAACGGCTTGCATCGGCGCTGCGCGACATCGGTGTCGACGCGACGGTGTCGGGACGCAACGACATCCAGATCGGTGGGCGCAAGGTGAGCGGAAACGCGTTCTACAAGGTGCCAGGGAAAAGCATCGTGCACGGCACACTGCTCTTTGCAAGCGACTTTGAACGGATGCAGCAGGCAATAACGCCATCGGCGGTGAAACTGCAGAGCAAAGGGGTGGCTTCGGTGCGCCAGCACGTGACCAACCTCAGCGAGCACACCGACATGCCCATCGAGGAGTTCAAACGCTATCTTATCGACAGATTCTGCGACAGCGAGAGGATGCTGACCGCTGCCGAGATTGCGCGCATCGAGGAAATTGAGCAGACATATCTCGACGAGAGTTTCTTCAACGGCAGCAATCCGGCATACACCGTCACCAAATCCGAAAAAATCGCCGGTGTGGGCGAAGTGGCTGTCGGTCTGGAGATGCGCTCCGACATCATCCACCACATCAGCCTGTCGGGCGACTATTTCATGCTCTCCGACCCGATGCCCGCACTCAACAGCCTGCTCCGCGGCAAGCGCATCGACGAGGCAGCCGAGGCTCTGAAGGGCATAGACATGGGCAGGCACATCGCAAACCTCACAACAACACAATTGACAGAAATAATCTTAAAATCCTGATATAACATGGACGACTTGAAAAAAACTTGTCTTTACGACAACCACGTGGCTCTGAAAGCCCAAATGAGTCCTTTCGGCGGATTCATGATGCCGATACAATACAGTTCAATCATTGACGAGCACAATGCCGTGCGCCAGCGTGTGGGCATGTTCGACGTGTCGCACATGGGCGAGATCTTCGTCACCGGCGACGATGCCGAACGGTTTGTCAACCACATCTTCACCAACGATGTCACAGCCCTTCCAGCAGGAAAGATTCTCTACGGAATGATGCTCTATCCCGACGGCGGCGTGGTCGACGACCTGCTTGTCTACAAAATGACTGAGCCAAAAACGTGGCTGCTGGTGGTGAATGCCGCCAACATCGACAAGGACGACGCCTGGATTCGCGAGCAGGCGAAGGATTTCAATGTGGAAATCGACAACGCCTCGCCTCGCTACGGACAGATTGCGCTGCAAGGCCCCGACGCAGAGAAGACTGCCGCCGAGGTGCTGGGAATGGATCTCGGCAACCTGGCTTTCTACACTTTCGAGGAAACGGAATGGCAGGGAAACCCTGTGATTGCGAGCCGCACAGGATATACCGGCGAGGACGGTTTTGAATTTTACGCAACGCCCGATGTCATCGTTGCAATGTGGGAGAAGCTCATCGCCGCGGGGGTGACGCCGTGCGGTCTCGGATGCCGCGACACGCTGCGCTTCGAGTCAGGACTGCCTCTCTACGGACACGAACTCAGCGAGGAAATCTCACCTATAATGGCAGGGTTGGGTATGTTTGTGAAACTCGACAAACCGGAGTTCATAGGCCGCGATGCGTGCGCCAAGCAGAAAACCGAAGGAATGGCGAAGAAGGTGGTGGGCATCGAGCTTAACGACCGCGCCATCCCACGTGGAGGCTATGAGGTGGAGGCCGACGGACAGGTAATCGGAGTCGTGACCACCGGCTACCACACAATCACCACCGACCGCAGCGTGTGTCTCGCCCTCATCGACAGCCGCTATGCCGCCCTCGGCACAGAGGTGGGTGTGCGCATCCGTCGCAAGGTGTTTGCCGGAACGGTGTGCAAGAAGCGTTTCTACGACAAAAAATACAAGAAATAACATACTTAAAATCAAAAACATAAAAACTACAGAACTATGGCTAAGACAATTGAAGGTTTATTCTACAGCGAATCTCACGAATGGGTTAAAGTGGACGGCGAAACTGCAATCATCGGCATCTCCGACCACGCACAGCAAGCAATGGGCAACATCGTATACGTCGACATGCCTGAGGAGGAAGACGAAGTGACCGCCAACGAGGATTTCGGCGCGGTGGAAAGCGTGAAGGCCGCCAGCGACCTCATCTCTCCTGTAAGCGGTGTGGTTGTGGAAGTGAACGAGGCTCTTGCCGACGCTCCTGAGCTGCTCAACAAGGACGCTTACGAAAACTGGATCATCAAGGTGAAAATGGACGATCCTGAGGAGCTGAAAAACCTTATGGACGCTGCCGCTTACGAGAAATTCTGCGAGAACGAGGAACACTAAGACTTGTGGCTATGGGATTTTCTTATTTTCCGCATACTGCTGCCGACATAGGCGAGATGCTGAAGCGCATCGGCGTTGACGGGCTCGACGACCTGTATGCCGACGTGCCGCGCAGCGTCATCTTCGATGGCGACTACGACCTGCCCGACGCTATGTCGGAAATGGAGGTGCGCCGTCGTTTTGAGGAGCTCGACAGGAAAAACCGACATCTGACAATAATGGCTGGCGGCGGTGCCTACGACCACTATGCTCCGGCTGTCGTACCGGCGCTGACGAGCCGTTCGGAATATCTGACAGCATACACGCCCTATCAGGCGGAGATTTCGCAAGGCACATTGCGCTACATCTTTGAATTTCAGAGCATGATTGCCACACTGACGGGTATGGAATGTGCCAACGCATCGATGTATGACGGCGCCACAGCCGCCGCAGAGGCGATGATGATGGCTATGGCTGCAACGCGCAAGAAGACGCGTGTGCTGCTGTCGTCAACGTTGCTGCCTCAGGTGCGCGAGGTGGTTCACACCTATGCCAAATACCACGGCGTCGAACTTTCTGAAATCGCCTCTGCCGACGGTCAGACCGACATCGACGACGCCCGCCGCCTGCTGGAGGCCGGCGACGTGGCTGGCGTGCTGGTGCCGAGCGTAAACCGTTTCGGCATCGTGGAGGACCTCTCGGGATTTGCCGAGGCAGCACACGCCCAGAAGGCGCTGCTGATGGTCTATGCCGACCCTTCGGCGCTTGCCGTGGTGCGCACTCCGGGCGAATGGGGTGCCGACGTGGCTTGCGGCGACGCCCAGACATTGGGCATTCCGTTGGGATTCGGCGGCCCTTATGTGGGTTTTCTGGCATGCAGCAAGGAGCACGTGCGCAAACTGCCGGGACGCATCGTCGGAGCGACGACCGATGTCGACGGTAAACGCGCCTTCGTGCTTACGCTTCAAGCGCGCGAACAGCACATCCGCCGCGAAAAGGCCAACAGCAACATCTGCTCCAACCAGTCGCTGATGGCTCTCTACGTGACAATATATCTGTCACTGATGGGCAAAAAAGGACTGCGGCAGGTGTGCGAACTTTCCTATGGAGCGGCACACTATCTGCACGACCGGCTGATTGAGACCGGACTTTTCTCGGAGGCTTTCAACCGCCCGTTCCTGAAAGAATTCGCGCTGCACACCGACATCCCTGCCGACCGCCTGCAACAGGCGTTGCTCGACGGCGGATTTTTCGGAGCGCTGCCCACAGAGGAGGGGCTCGTCACTTTCTGCGCCACAGAGCGCCGCACGCGTGAGGAAATTGACCGCATGATTGACCTTATTAAGCAGATTCAACTATGAAATATTACGACAAACTGATATTCGAGTTGTCGCAACCGGGACGTTGCGGCTTCTCGCTGCCGGAAAACGCATGGGACACCGACACGGAGGCTCTGCCGGCGACGCTGCGACGCGACGCGGAGGCTGAACTGCCGGAGGTGAGCGAACTCGACGTGGTGCGCCACTACACCAACCTGTCGAATATGAATTTCGGTGTCGACACGGGCTTCTACCCTCTGGGCAGCTGCACGATGAAATACAACCCGAAAATCAACGAGGAAATTGCTGCTATGCCGGGATTCCGCGACGTGCATCCGCTGCAGCCCGACTGCACGGTGCAGGGCGCGCTCGAACTATACGACAGCCTCGACCGCGCACTTGCCGCCATCACTGGCATGGCGCACTTCACGCTCAACCCGTTTGCGGGCGCCCACGGCGAGCTGACGGGTCTGATGGTGATGCGCCGCTACCACGAGCTGCGTGGCGACACCAACCGCACAAAGGTGATTGTGCCCGACAGTGCCCACGGCACCAACCCTGCCAGCGCGGCTGTGTGCGGACTTAAAGTGGTGGAGGTGAAGTCGCTCGACGACGGCACTATCGACATCGACGCGCTGCGTCCGCTGCTCGACGACACCGTGGCTGGCATCATGATGACCAACCCCAACACGCTCGGCTTGTTTGAAACACGCATTCCGGAGATTGCGGAGATGGTGCACGCCTGCGGCGGACTGCTCTACTACGACGGCGCAAACTTCAACCCGCTGCTTGGCAAGGTGCGCCCGGGCGACATGGGATTCGACATCATGCACCTCAACCTGCACAAGACGTTCTCCACGCCTCACGGAGGCGGAGGCCCAGGCTCGGGTCCTGTGGGCGTTGCCGCGCATTTGGCTGAGTGCCTGCCCGACTTGAAGGTGAGCCGCGGCGACGACGGCTTGCTCCACACTGTGCGCACGCCGGAGGCTGCCGGACACATATCGGGATTTATGGGCAACTTCGGTGTGCTGATGCGCGCATACGCCTACATCCTGATGCTCGGCAAGCAGAACATCCGTATGGCTGGTCCGTTGGCCACACTCAACGCCAACTACATCAAGGAGTCGCTCAAGGACTGCTACAAACTGCCTATCCCGTCGGTCTGCAAGCACGAATTTGTGTTTGACGGATTGGCCGACAAGTCGACGGGCATAACCACGCTCGACATTGCCAAGCGTCTGCTTGACTATGGCTTCCACGCTCCGACAATCTATTTCCCGCTGCTCTTCCACCAGGCAATAATGATCGAGCCTACCGAGACGGAGTCGAAGGAAACGATCGACGAGTTTATCAACGTGATGCGCCGCATCGCGAAGGAGGCTGTCGAAAAGCCGGAGGCTCTGCGCGAGGCTCCGCTGACCACTCCTGTGCGCCGTCTTGACGAGACTACCGCTGCCAAGCATCCGATACTGACATTCAAAGAGTTGCAACAATGCTGACAACCGATCTGATTATAATCGGCGCGGGTCCGGGCGGTTATGAGACCGCCCTGCTCGCCGCGCGCCGCGGACTGAGCGTGGCGCTGATTGAGCGTGGCGAGGTGGGTGGCACATGCCTTAACGAGGGATGCATTCCCACGAAGGCTCTCTGCCGCACCGCCGCTATGGTGAGCGATTTTGCAGAGGCTGAGGCTTTCGGAATCAAGGATGTCGCCTTCACGCTCGATTTTCCCGCCGTGATGGAGCGCAAACGCGCGGTGGTCAAGCAGTTGCGCGACGGAGTGGAATCGCTCATTTCCAACCCCAACATCCATCTGCTCCGCGGAGAGGCTCGTTTTGTCGACGCGCTGACGGTAGAGGCTGCCGGCGAACGCGTCACGGCGAAAGACGTGATCATCGCCACAGGTTCGTCGTCGGCGATGCTGCCAATCGACGGCAATACGCTTGAGGGCGTGCTGACGTCGCGCGAGCTGCTCGACATCGACAGCGTGCCGCAAAGGCTATGCATAGTGGGTGCGGGCGTAATCGGACTGGAATTTGCTTCGGTGTTCAGCGCATTCGGCAGCGAGGTGACGGTGCTTGAATATGCCAAAGAGGTGCTGCCGCATTTCGACAGCGACCTTGCAAAGCGACTGCGCCAAAGTCTGGGCAAGCGAGGCATAAAGATTGAGACGCAGGCTGCCGTGAAATCAATCGCCAAAGAGGGCGACGGGCTGGCGGTGGCTTACGAACGCAAAGGCAAGGAACAGTCGGTGACTGCCGACAAGGTGCTGATGGCTGTGGGTAGACGCGCCAACGTGGGCACGCTCAACCTCGCCGACATCGGCGTGGAGTTCTCGCCTCGCGGCATCGCCGTCGACGGCAATATGCAGACCAACGTGCCTCACGTCTATGCCGTGGGCGACGTGAACGGTTTGATGATGCTTGCGCATGCGGCTACGTTCCAGGGCATCCGCGCGCTTGACGCTATTATGGGCGTCGACGACAATCTGAGGCTCGACGTGATTCCGGCGGCGGTGTTCACTATGCCTGAAGTGGGCATGGTGGGACTGACGGAGGACGACTGCAAGGCGCAGGGCATCGAATATGTGGCTAAAAAGGCGTTTTTCCGCGCCAACGGCAAGGCGGTGTGCCTCGACGAGACCGACGGCTACTGCAAACTGATTGCCGCCGCCGACGGACGCCTATTGGGATGCCACATCTATGGTCCGCATGCCACCGACCTTGTACAGGAGGCTTGTGCGCTGATTACTCGCGGCGACTCGATTGCCGACCTGCAAGGCATCGTGCACTCTCACCCTACGCTGAGCGAGATTGTGCAATCGGCTGCACACTGCTGACTTTTAACGCATACTGAAAAACTGTATCATCTATCAAAGCTGATGGATGATACAGTTTTCTTTTTGTCCCGATGGCGCACGATGTGCAGGTGTGTGCTGTCACTATACACAAAAAGCGCCCCCTTGCGGGAGCGCTTTTTACTATATGCTATCTCTAAGGATTAGAGGATAACTTTCTTAACAACTGGAGCACCAGCTACGACAGCCTTAACGATGTAAGCGCCTGTTGCAGGAGCGGCAACCTCAGATGCGTTGCGAGCCTCAGCTACTTTCTGACCTGCTACGTTGAACACTTCGATAGACTCAGCTACTTCGCTTACAGCGATAACGTCACCGTTAACTGTGATGTTTGCAGCTGCAACTACGTTGCTTTCTACGCTGTCATCACCCTTCTTAGTAATCTTATAAACGCCCATACCGTTGTAGCATTTGAAAGTCAAGAGAAGTGCAGAACCATCTTTCTGCGGCAAGCAGAAGAGAGAGTGTACGCGAACACCATCTGTAGTCTGACCAAGACCGTCAGCAGGAACTATCCACAATGGCTTCATTGACTCGAACGACATATTTTCATCAACAGTTGTGATGACTGCCTGGCATTTGTGAGGGGCGTCATACTGACCTTCAGAATAAATCATCAAGTTAGTTTTGCCAACAGAGCCTTCTGCGATACCGTTAGTTCCAAGAGCAGGCTCAGGAACTGTACCTGTTGTAACACCTGTCTCTTTGTCTGTCTTCTTCAAGTCAGCATTGCTGATGTTGTCAATCATAGCACCGTCAGAGCCATAGAGCGCTGGGGCAGAAGTAAAGCCGTCGATGTAGAACATATTCACATTACCCGACTTAGAACCGTCGCGGACAATCTTCAAAACAGAACCCGTGCTGAAGCCTGTGATACCATTAGGGTAAGTTTCTCCGGCTTTGATTGCCTGAAAAGTAGCCTGGTCTGTCCAGCCGCCCATCCATTCGTCAGAACCTTTTGCGCGTACCCATTTGAATACGTTCATGTTGTCAGCAGCACAAGTAACAGCCATAACTGTTGCGTTAGCCTCGGCTCCTGTGATGTCACCGATAACGTCGCAGTAGTCAATACGGCCAAGACCACCGTCAAAGAACAAGTCGCCAACCGAAGTGACAGCACCTGTAGTCAGGTCAACTGTATAAACCTCGTATTGTCCGTTACCCTCTGAGTTTGCGCTGTATGTTGCAGCATAGAAATGTCCGTACTCATCGAAACCAACTTGGTTGACAGCCAAAGTGCCACTGAATGCCTCACCGCCCTTAGTCAATGCCAAAGAACCAAGGTAAGCACCTGTCTTAAGGTCAAATTTCTCGATTGATGCAGTTTCACCGCTCAAGCCTACATAAATAGTAGACCCATCTGTAGTTGCAGTACGTGCGTTTTTAGAAGCAATAGGGTTGCCCATGTAAGCTTCTTCTGCGTGGAAGCGGTCAAAAACCCAAAGGTTTTCGCAATTGAAGCCATCTATAGACTCATAAGTCTGGCCATCAGTTACAGCAAATGCAGAAGCACCTGCGAGCATCAACATTGATGCAGAGAGTAAAAGTTTCTTCATAATTAAATAGTTTTTGTTAGTAAAATTCCTTTCTATTTAGGTTTGTTTTTGAAGCCGGTTGCACGGCTTTCAAATCACACCGCTAAAGTAGTGCTAACTTTCCGATGGTGCAAATATTTCAAGCAAAATAATTGCATCAATTCCTTAAATTTTGTTTACTACTGACTGCGTGAGCGGAACAATACCACTCTCTGGACGATGATGCCGACTGACCGCGTGAGCGGTCACGCTTTCAGTTAACCCCCGACATCGTCGGGGGACTGGTGCGCAACCGACTGCGCCGCGTGAGCGCCGCCGCTGAAGCCACTGATGATAGACACTCATTCCTCAGCGGCACCGCCCTGCGGTGCATGCCGCTCCTTTGCCCATCCCCGGACTGCGTCCGGGGAAATCTAGGATTTGAGCAAGGATAAAGTGTTAAAATATTTGCATTTT
>ERZ773186.2993-NODE-2993-length-11826-cov-2.403364_pt1 | contig 11826 bp, 5 predicted proteins | sample MGYA00581000_ERZ773186 | MGnify/ENA primary metagenome ERZ773186 (study PRJEB29015, sample SAMEA2737752) | human gut metagenome | biome: human gut; feature: human-associated habitat; material: faeces | place: China | collected 2012 ... | reverse complement strand
CGCTCATGCAGAATTTCCGCAACGGCTTTTCCGAACACGGTCATATTGTGGGTGGCATTAGCACGCCAGTTTTCCATGCGTTCCCTGACCACCTGCCCGTTTTTATCTACCGCCCAGTTCGAGCCATACTTTTCATTGCCGGCATCGCAGGTGGCAGCGGTGAATCCATTGATGACCGCAAACGGTAGCGTCCACCCCCGCTGCCCATTATTGGGCTGGGTAATCTGGCTCGCACCACCGGTACAGGTGCCGCCGCCTGCGGTGCCTGCAAAACGGTCGTTCCAGGCAAGCGGCGACCATACGATAATATTCTCCCATTCCGTTCCGGTGCAGTGTTCGATCAGTACCTCGCAGTACGGAGGCAGTCCGGTCACTTTTCCGTTGTTCCACAGCAGCTTGACCAGCCAGTTGAGCTTTGCCTTGTAGCTGCCGGTTTCATTGACGGTCACGGAGGTAACCTTAAATCGTTCCCCGGGCAGTCTTTCCGCCAATGCCTTTTGCACATACGCCTGATTGCACCGCTGCCGGATTCCGGCGGTTTCCGTCAAAGTGGATGTATCAAAAAAATGGATGTTATCGCGTTCCTTCATTTTGGAACTCCTTTCCGTGTTCTTCTCCGAACACATAGTCACCACTGCCTACGCAGAATTCCTGTCCCCACCATTGCACGACTGCGGAAACGCCGCAGGGAATGGAAACCTTCAGGGTTTGTGTGTTCCAGGAAACGAGAATATTTCCATATTCGCATTGAAAACGCCTGCGGCAATGCTCCAGTGGAAGTGTGTCCGGCTCCGGGCGGATTTCAATTCTCCGGAAACCGGGTTCCAATGGCCGTATCCCGGCTACATTTGCGAAAACCCATGCATCCACGCATCCAAAGGCATAGTGGTCATAGCTGGTGATATTCGGTTCCGTATCAGGCAGTATCGCGTCCCATGTTTCCCAGATTGCGGTGGCGCCCTGCTCTACCTCATACAGCCACGAGGGCTGCCGGGTCTGAAAGAGCAGAGAAATTGCCAGATCTCTGCGCCCGATTTTCGTAAAGGCATCCAGCAAAAAGGGTGTTGCCAGGAAGCCGGTGTCCAGACATCCGTGGTTTTTCTCCAATAGAGAGACCAAGATCTGTCCAAACCGCTCCGTAAGTTTCTCAGGAACCAGATCAAGCGCCAGCATCAGCACATAAGCACCCATGTGATCGCTGATGAGCTGACCATCCCGGATCAGCGCCTTTTGAATCGCGCCCTTCATCTGCTGGGCAGTATCTGCGTAGTATTCTGCATCCGGTTTTTCAAGAATACGGGCAACCTCCGCCATCATGCGAATGGAGAGATATCCGAAAATCGGAGCAATATAGTAGGCGGAACCTTCGCAGGCTTCCCGCTGGGAAATCCCCTTCTTGTCGCTGGGGATCAGCCATTCTCCAAAGTGAAATCCGGTGTTCCACAAAAACCGATCCACTTCTTCCGGCAGCTTTGGATCACCCCGCCGGGCTTGGGCAGTGCGGAGGACATACTTGCACCAGTTTGTCATACTCTCATATTGCCGTTCCAGAATGCTTCGGTTTCCGGTTATCCAGTACATGGTGTAGGGGACGATTACGGCGGCATCCGACCAGCCCGCCACGCCCACGGGCGGTTCATCCCCAAAATCATGGGCATTGGCTGCCATCAAGCGCCGGTAAGGTGCGGTTTCCGGCACGGTAATGGGTACAGCGCCGTTGGCAGCCTGGGTCGCAGACAAGTTCCTGAGCCAACTGCTTAAAAACGGGGTCATTTCCTCATTGAGCATGGCTGTTTGCGCGTAAATCTGGATATCCCCGGTGAATCCACCCTTTTCCCGGCTGGGACAGTCGGTTGGAACAGAAAGCATATTGCTACGCTGCGACCAGCGGATATTCTGATAGAGACGGTTCAGCCGGCTATCGGAACAGGAGAACTCTCCCAGATTTTCTTTTGCGGTGGAAAGCACCACTGCCGTAAAATCTTCCTTGCGGACAGCATCCAAGCCGCTGACACGGATATACCGAAACCCGTGAAAGGTAAAGGCTGCTTCATAAAGGCGCTCTGTCCCATCGGAAACATAGATATCCTTTTGAGGCGCGATCATGGTGTTGCGGTAATTCCCCTCGCGGTCTGTCACCTCAAAGTATTCAAATGTGAGTTCTGTTCCCCTGGGGGCATTCACCCAAATACGTGCCCTTCCGCACATGATCTGTCCAAAGTCAACGATCCATTCTCCTTTGGGTGAACGGTAGACCTCTTTCGCGGGGAGCAGGGCCACGGGTCGTACCGGGTCCATGGGCTGGACGCAAAGATTATCCAAAGAAAATCCGCACAGAGAAACCGCCTGCGGCGTCCCGGCAGGATGGCAGGCATCCTGCTTTTCTCCCAGAAACAGATCGGAATATTCGCAGGTTCCCACCGAACTGGCTTCCGTTCCGTCAGAGCAAATTGTCTGAACGCGGCCATCCCGGTATTCGATTTCTAACTGGTATAAAATTGCCGGTTTGCCGCTGTCTTGCGTAATCTCCTGCCTGGTCTGCGGGCAGAAATACCATCCGTCCGCCACAAGGAAAGACAATGTATTACGCCCCTGCCGCAGCAGCGCCTCCACAGGATAGACTTGATAATACAGAATTTTATCGTAAACGGTGTGTTCCGGCGCAAATTCCCGGTCGTCCGGGCGTTCTTCGTTCAGGAAAACACGGTAGACGCCGTGCGCGGTGGCGTACAGCCGTGCCTTGCAGACCTCGCCGTCCACAAGAAATTGTTTTGTAAAGCGGACAGGCGGTCTTACCGGCCAAAAGGGCGGCATGGGAATTGCGGGACGATCCATGACACTTTCAACCCACCGCGCCCTCCAGCTTGTGCTGTCCAGCAAAGCGGTTTCAAAAAAGCCCTCTGCGCAGCCGGCATTCCCGAAACAGTCCCATACCGTGACCTGCCAGAAATACCGTGTCCGTTCTGCCAGACGTTTTCCTTCATAGGGAATAAAGCTCTGCTGATCGGATAGGGTGTAGCCGCTGTCCCAGACGGTTTTCTGCCCGGTTCGGACGAGGATTCGGTATGCCTGTTGGGTCACATTCCTTTCCCGGCTGGACAGCATCCAGCTAAAGTCCGGTGTTTCGTCAATCCCAATGGGATTTTCCCGATGAAGCACCCGCAAATGGGTCACCTGCAAGGTCTGATGATCCGGCAGATACTGCTCCTGAATGGCCATGTCAAAATAGGAAAGAGTGGTTTCCACTCCCCAATGCAGATTCCGCATGGGACCAACGACGGGAAGGGTAACTGTTTCCCTTGCTTTCGGAAGTTCGTTACGGATACAGTTGAGGATGGTTTTTAGGTATTCCTTCGGCAGACCGCATCGGTCATGGGCAGTATACATGACGGAAAAATCCGGTTCGTTCAACTGTTCCAGCAGTCTGCAATGTTCTTCCAGCGGTACCGTTGGTGTCAGCCCATACAGCAGGCGCCGGGCGCAGGTATCCCCAGAAAGAAGCGTCCCGGTTTGCGCGTCCAGGAAAAGAACGCTGCCCAGGGTGTGACCCGGTAAAGCAATCACGCGAAGTTCCCGCCCACCCAGATCGATCCGCTGTCCGTCCGCAAGCGGGTGAAGACAAACATCCATCGGGGCGGAAAGCCCGGGAATCCCATCCTTCACGAGGCTGTGATCCGCCGGGTGGAGCCATACCTCGGAAACGGTGTCCAAATGGTACACATGATCCGGGTGTCCATGGGTCAGCAGCACCTGCACAGGCATTCCGGCGATGGAACAGGCATAAGGATACAGCTCCGGCGTGTCCACCGCCAGGTCGATCAGTGCTGCCCGTTCTTCTCCGACGACAAGATAAGAATTCTGCGTTGCCTGTCCCGGAGCGTCAGAAAAGCCATCTTCATTCGGTCCGTGCAGAGCATCCGAGATACGAAAAACTCCCTCCGCTATCTCTGTATGGAATAATCGGCACTCCATGAAAACACCTCCTATGCACGAATCGTTTCAATCTCCCGGATCGCCTTGTCAAAAGCCTCCGTGGGCATACGGAAGAGCTGCGCCCGGTATCTGGAATCATTCAGGCATTTGCTCATAGCCTCGGCATCGGCGCGATCTGTCCCCGCCACAATTTCCGGCACATACTTTTTCAAAACCGCGACAGCCCGGTCATCCTCAAACAACCGTTCATAGGGCGTGGAGCCGGAATAGAGCGCCCGGTAATCCCGCTGCGTCCGGATTTGGAAATCATAGCTGCCTGCGGTCAGCAGCTTGCTGTCCTGTTCTGGCAGGAATACTTCTGCTTCGCAGCCAAAGGGGATTTCAATGTGGAAGGTCAGACTTCCGTCGTCCTCGATATTCCAGCTGGACACATACCTGCCGCCGGCACTGTCAAAGCTGCACGCCATATGCCCCAGGCGAATCTCAGGACAGGGCGCGATTTTCGCCTTTCGGAAGCCGGGTGCTGCGGGTTGGATTCCGGCGCTGTACCGATACAGGAATTCCACCACGCTGCCGTAGGAATAGTGGTTCAGACTGTTCATACCCGTGCCGCTGATGGAGCCGTCCGGCAGGATGCTGTTCCACCGTTCCCAGATGGTGGTTGCGCCCAGATTGACGGCATACAGCCAACCGGGGAAGCCTTCAAAGAACAGGAGGTCGTATGCTTTGTCCACCATGCCGTTTTCCGCCAAAACACAGTTCATCATGGTCGAACCCACAAAGCCGCCTTTCAGCCGGTTCAAATCTTTTTTCATTCGGTCTTTCAGACTGTCGATAATTCGTTGCTTTTCCTTGTAAACGCCGAATTTCAGGGCGGCCAGATAGCCGGTCTGGGTGTCAATGGCAAGCCGCCCTGTGGCGGTGAAGTATTCCGCAAGAATCGCTGCTTTGATGGCGTTTGCTCTTGCTTCGTATTCGGTTGCCTCCTCCAGCCCCAGCACCTTAGCCGCATCCGCAACATAGCGGGTGGAGGCAAAGTAGAACACAGAACAAAGATAGCCGTTATCCGTCCGACCAAAGGTGGATTGTTCGGTAGAACCATCCAGTGCCAGCCAGTCACCGAACTGAAAGCCAAAGTCATACAGATTTTTCTGTCCTCGTGCCTTATCTGCCCGGTAGACATAGTCCACCCAATCCTTCATCAGCGGATACTGCTCGGCAAGCAGCTCCCTGCTGCCGTAATAGTCATAGAGCATCTTGGGCATCAAGGTCGCCGCATCGCTCCAAATTCCGGCACTCAGACCGGGGAACGCATTGGGCAGGTAAATGGCGGCTGCGCCTCCATTGCGTTTCTGGTCGCTGCGCAGATCCCGCAGGAACTTGCGGTAGAACGCCCGCGTATCCATGTGGAATCCTGCGGTGGTGCAGAACACCTGGGCGTCGCCGGTCCAGCCCAGCCGTTCATCCCGCTGGGGACAGTCCGTGGGCATATCCAGGAAATTGGATTTCAGACCCCACAGCGAATTGGAGAAAAGCCGGTTGATCTTCTCGTTCCCGGTATGGATACATCCGGTCTGGTCCATCTCGGAATAGACGGCGCGCCCCTCAAAGCAGCCAGCATCCACATGGTCAAACCCGCTGACCTTTACATAGCGGAAGCCGAAGAAGGTAAAGCGGGGACGAATCTCTCGGCAAGTTCCGTCCGACACATAGGTGAATTTGGATTCGGCGTTGCGGTAATTGTCGTGGTAGAAATTGCCATTCTGCAATACTTCGCCAAATTCCAGCGTCATGGTGGTTCCTTCGGGAATTTTTTGGGTACAGACCACATGACCGGCGAAGTTCTGACCGAAATCCAGGACGGTTTCCCCGGCAGGCGTATGAATAACCTTCTTCACGGGAAAGGATTCCCTATAATGCAGCGGCGGGGAATACCGCTCACACAGCTTACCAGGTGCACCGATAACAACCGCGCTTTGCCAGTCGCCCAAGGGACGGGTATGATCCTGTGTTTCGCCGTTGTAAATATCGGAAAGCGTAGTAAAGCTGCGGCGGTACTGCCAAGATTCATCGGCGCAGATTGTTTCGACGGAGCCATCGGAATATACGATGCGCAGCTCCGCAATCAGCGCCAGAGGGCGGTCATAATGCGTAGGTTCGCCCAACCCAAAATGGCCCCGATACCAGCCGTCCCCCAGCAGGACAGAGATTTCATTGCGCTCTTTCAGCAGATTCGTCACATCGTAGGTGCAATACTGATAGTGTTCCTCATAGTCGTTGATAAAGGGAGCAAGAAGGTCATTGCCTGCCTTCTGCCCGTTGATGGTTGCCTCAAAGATGCCAAGACCGCAGATATAAAGTCTTGCGGACTGCACATCTTTTCTCAGTGCAAACGCCTTGAAAAATTCGGGATGGGTGTCATCCCCCTGAACGCCGATCCACTTCGCCTGCCACGGCTCACTCAGCTTGGCAGTTTCAAAAAAGTGGATATCGCTTTTTGCTTGCTCTCCCACATCGCTGCGGACGGTGATCTGATAGTAGTACCGGGTATACGGCTGCAAGGGCAGATCCAGCACCTCGCCCAGGCTGTTCAGACCGCCCTCTTTTTCCCAGAGGATGCAGGAAAGGGCTTTGTCGGATGCGATCTGTATTTTGCTCCCTTGCTGCTTTTTCCCGGTATTTCCGCGCACCTTCCAGGAACACAGCAGCGGCGCAAAGTCAAAGCCAACGGGGTCATTCAAGCCATTGATTCTAATTGCGTAGATTTCCATTTTCTCATCCTTCCATGCCGGGCTGACACTTTACCAACAGTTTTACGATACGAACTGCGCAGTTCTGCAAATTGGGAATGGGCAAGCTGCCGTCCTGAGCCGCCGCCGTAAGCGTATCCTCATCAAACTTGGTTCCGGGCATAATCAGATCATTTCCCGCCAAGATACAGTCCACAGATGTTGCCGGACCATACTTTCGTTCTTCCCCGATATGGACAAAACTGCCGGTGACACCCCAATCCGTCATTACGATTCCCGCAAAGCCCCATTCGTCACGGAGTGCATGGGTAAGCAGATCCGGATCATTGGCTGTGTGTATGCCGTTCAATAGGTTCATCGATGTCATGGCAGAAAGCGGCTGTGCCTCCTTTACGCAGATTTCAAAGCCTTTCAGGTATATTTCCCGAAGCGCCCGTTCCGAAACATGAGAATTTGATGTGGAACGGTTTGTTTCCTGATTGTTGACGGCCAGATGCTTGATGCAGGTGCCTTTTCCGGGATGCTTCTGGACACCGCGGGTGACAGCGGCGGCAAACATGCCGGACAGATACGGATCTTCCGAGTAATACTCAAAGTTCCGTCCGCACAGCGGATTCCGATGTATGTTCATGCCCGGCGCAAGCCAGAGATCAATGCCCAGTTCGTCCATCTCGGAACTTGCCACATCACCGGCCAGCTCCGCCAGCTTGGGATTCCATGTCTGGGCAATTTGCACAGCCACGGGCAGCGCCGTACAGTATTGATATTTGACCTCTGTACCGCTTAAATCCACCTTGCGCAATTCCGGCGGCAGCACCTTGCCCAGAATGGGGTCCTCCTCCAGATTGTTGATGTAGGCACATCCCCGCTGATAAACCTTAGGGTTGACACGAATACCGGCAGGACCGTCCGCCATGGCACATTGCGGCAGACCATACCGGGAAAGGCGGTCGGTTGTGTCACCCGCCGCCCCCGGAATGGAGTGGGAGGCATTGCCAATCACGGAAAAATCGGTAAAACTGACCCGTGCGGCACCAATACAGAGCAGCACCAGCTCATCGGCTGTCATCTGCCCGACCAGTTCTTCGGCTGTTGCCGCACCTGATACCACATCCCGGAATGTGACCGGTTTTCCCGGTGCCGGGAGCGGGCTGTACCGTTCGGTATAGGTGTGTACCACCGTTTCCAATGCTTTGACATCCACCGGCACTTTCGGGCATTCATAAGTCACCGGGGCGATTTTGGGTACGATCTCGTCCACCTGTTCTGGCCGGAACAGGGTTTTGCACCGCTCCGTCACAACGGTTTTGTCCAGCGTAAGGGCGGTCACCAATTCCGTATGACCGCTGTGTCTGCCGACATAGATCCCGTATTCTCCCTGTTCCAACACCCATGCGCTCTTACTCGCATCATAGGAAGCAAGCTGCTGTACCGGGAACGATACCTCGACCGTTTCTATTGCTCCGGGGAGAATCAGGTCTGTCTTGTGGAAGCCAGCCAATACTTTGGCCGCCTTGGGCAGCTCCGTTTGGGGCTGAGAAGCAAAAATTTGCACCACCTCTTTGCCGGGGACACTGCCTGTGTTGGTGACGGAAACCGTCACAGTTACCCGGTCGCCCTGCACAGTAACAGGCTGCGTGTTCCACGCAAACTCCGTATAGGACAGACCATAGCCAAAGGGATAGCGGGGCTGTATATCAAAGCTGTCAAACCAGCGATACCCGACGAAAATTCCTTCCTTATATACCACATCGTTCGGCTCTGCGCAGTAGTCGGCGGCAAAGGGATAATCCGCATACTGTTTTGCCCAGGTCGCGGTCAGCCTGCCGCTGGGGTTCACTTCACCGATTATTACTTTCGCAACAGCGTCTCCGCAGCAGCTGCCGCCCTGGCTCATCAGCACTACCGCGCCGGGCAGTTCCCGGACGCACTCGATGTCCACCACGCCGCCCACATTCAGCAACAGCACAAAGCGGTCATACGTTTTTGCCAGCAGTTCCATATCCCGGCGTTCCGTATCAGTCAACAGGTAATCACCGGGGACGACCTTCCTGTCCGCTCCCTCACCGGAGTTGCGGGCAAGGACATAGATCGCTGCATCCGCCGGGGCAAGTTCCTCCTGCTGAATCGCTCTGAATTCCGGTTCCTTGAAAGGGTTTCCCATCATGGTCAGAAGTGCGGCGCTGATTCCCCGATGGGAAAGCTCCTGAATATGATCGTCATATTCCTTCTTCGCACGGAGCATGGCAGTTTCCTGCCCGGAAAGCCACGCATCTGTTACGATCTGAAAGCCGGCATTTTTGAGACCCTGCTCCACAGTCACATAGCCTCTTGTGTTCACATCACCGGAGCCGGTGCCGCCCTTCACGGTGCGTCTGGCTCCGCTGCCGAACAGCGCGATGGTTTTTACATCTTTGTGCAGCGGCAATACGCCCTTGTTTTCCAGAAGAACGATTCCTTCCTGTGCGATCCTTGTTGAGATAGCAATGTTTTTTCTTTCCCGTTCCGTGACGGAACGATCCGATGCAGCCATTCGGTTTCTCATAGCCTGTCCTCCATAAAACTGACAGCCCGCTCTACCCAACCATCTGCCGGGGTAGCACTTCCCAGTCCAAAGCCATGTCCGCCGGATGCCCCACGTTCCATTTGATGCCGAATATTCGCAGCCACAATGGCAGCTTGCAAATCTTTGGCATCCTGTTTTGGAACTGTGTCATCGTCCAATGCCTGAACCAGATAGACCGCAGGGTATTCACCGTCCACATGATGACTTGCGGAATATTCCAAAACCATCTCCTGCGTATACCCGATACCAAGCATTCCTGTACGGATGAGTTCTGCCGCCGGCTCTTGCAGATGTTCCAGACCCACCAGCGGATAGGCGAGCAGCAGGGCTTTGGGGTTCGGAATGCCGTAGCTTCTTGCACCACGGTGGGGCGTACCCCACATAGCGCTCAGGTGACCACCTGCCGAAAACCCGCCAACGATATAGTTCTCTGCGCAAACACCGAATTGTCTTTCCCGTTCCCTAATATAGTTCCATGCCGCTGCGAGGTCGTCCAGCGGTTTCGGCATCAGTCCTTTCAGAAAGCTGACCTTGTTGGCAGTTCTGTAATTCAGGCAAAAACAATCCATTCCCAACTCGTTAAGCTTGGCCGCAACCGGCAATGATTCCACCATGGTGCATACCGCACCATACGCGCCTCCGGCATTCAGGATTGCGTAGGTTTCATACCTTTTTTTCTTGGCAGGCAGATGAATCAGATGAACGCCGTCCCCGACCGGATAGACATACTGATTTCCACCCATTGCGACCTCCTGCAAACGGTTGAGACCATAGATGACGTCCTCACAATTCCAGGTAGGATTCTGCTGCTGAAGCTGTTCCAATGTGAGCTGGCGTTTCTCCTGAAACCAGTCTCCCATGGCACTGGATATGAACTGTCCGTCCATCTGCGTAAAACAGGGCTGATCCAGAATCTCAGCAAGTGGCGTTTCTTTTCTGAATTCCATATCTGCCTCCTAAATCATAAAATATTGTTATAGTTGCAATTGAAAACCCATCATAATACGGGTATAATGAATGTCACAGATAATATTCAATGGTGGTGATTTTTCCTTGTTTGAAGGCATATCCTTTCTCCATTCAGAAACAAATCAACCTGTGACATCCCGGCAGGTATCTGATGCGGCCTTAAAAAGCGGGAAATATGATCCTGAAAACTTGGCGAACTCCGAGTTTTACATTGTCGGAAGTAGCGATGCTTTCCGCCCGGTCCCCATCACAGATTTTGCAAAAGAGAACTTGTTCTATATGCAGGCATTCACCATCTTCCACTACCGCAAAGGCTCCTATACCCGGCGGCAGAATTTCCGCTCGTTTCTGGTACTCTACACCCTTGAAGGGGTCGGGTCGGTGGATTACTGCGGGAAAAAGCTAACCCTGAAAACCGGTGACGGAATCCTGATAAACTGCTGTAAGCTGCATTACTATGAAGCGGCGGAGGATTGGAAGGTCGCGGTTCTTCATGTACAGGGTCCCCTTGCCGCACATTATTCGGAAGAATATGAGAAAATGGGGCAGCTTGTGTTTCACGAGGAAACAACCGGTCGGTTTGCGCGCTATCTGGAACAGATTCTGGAAAGCTATGATTCCCCAAGCCTTCACCGGGATTTGCGGGCCTCCCATGCCATTGACGGATTACTTCTCTATCTTGTGGTTCTCGCGTCCAAGCTCGCCATCCAAAAGCAGGATGTACCGCGCTCTGTTCAGCAGGCAATGAAATATCTGGAAGAACATTACCCCGAGGCAATTTCCTTAGATGACCTGGCGAAATTAACGCGAATCAATAAATATCATCTCTCCAAAGAATTTAAGCGGTATACCGGCTTTTCACCCAACGACTATCTGATCTGGGTTCGCATCCATCAGGCAAAAATCATGCTGAAAACCACAACGCTGCCCGCAAATAAAATTTCCCACGCCGTGGGAATCCACGACATCAACAACTTCATTTATCTGTTCAAAAATCGCGTGGGCATGACACCGATTCAATACCGCAACAGTGCGGATTATATCCTGTAAAAACAGGCGCAGGCAGAACTTGCCTGCGCCTGTTGCTTACTTTTTGCTGCCCCAGATACCAAAGACAAGTTCCTCCACCTTGCGGCTGATATATGAGCCGGAACCGCCAAGATCGGCGCGGTGGGTGGCAAAAACAGCCTCCAAGGAATCCTCCGGGGAGACAAAGAAATGGGTTCCCAAAGCGCCGCTCCAGCCGTAGGTGCCCGGGGTGCAGAAGGCGTCCTGCTGCCGGATACGAACACCCAACCCCCACACCTGACCCGGTTCCGGTTCCAGATGCTTCTCTTGTGCCTCGGCGTGCATCAGGCGGACGGTTTCCGGTTTCAGATACCCATCGCCCTCCCGGCACAGCATCCGCGCCAGTTTTTCATAGTCACGAACCGTACAGTAAAGACCTCCGCAGCCCGCAACATAGTCAGAATCCTGCGCAGTCCGCACAATTCCGTTCAGATCCTTATTTGTTCCGGTGATGTCCACCAGCTTGTCTTTTTTGCGGGTATAGGTACGCGCCAGATTTTTCTTCTGCTCTGTTGTCAGATGAAACGCCGCGCTCTCCAT
>ERZ773186.2983-NODE-2983-length-11848-cov-30.804460_pt1 | contig 11848 bp, 11 predicted proteins | sample MGYA00581000_ERZ773186 | MGnify/ENA primary metagenome ERZ773186 (study PRJEB29015, sample SAMEA2737752) | human gut metagenome | biome: human gut; feature: human-associated habitat; material: faeces | place: China | collected 2012 ... | reverse complement strand
GGGGCATAAAATAAATCTGCGCAATTACTTTTTACACAAACTATTTTACACTCCCGCCTAAAATTAAATGACTTATAACATATTACTGATTTTAAGAATATATACTAAATTCCATAAAGAACATACGAAATGGTAATAGAAGATACATAAGTAATAAAAATAAATAACATATACATCTACTTATATTATTTCCTGTCCATACATAAAAACAATATACATTCATTGGCATAAGCCAAATAGAAAGTAGATCAACAATACGTATTACTGCATCTAAATTGCATAGAAATGCAACTATAAATAATAGCAATAAGTAAATTGTCATAAATAAAGTATTTTTAATGTTTTCTTTATATAATGACCAAAACATTATCCCATTTATCCATAATGTTAACAACGAACAGTTTTTGGCTATTCCATTAGTAGCAGAGACATTGTATGAGCTATAATCTATTCCCATGTTATCAACTAATAATGCAAATAACATCTGCGATGTTGAATCAAAAAAAACGGAATACCTAGTTTCTATAATCATAAAAATTAAAGATATAAACCACAATAACACGAATATAATTTTGGGTAATACATTTTTGTTACATAAAAATACAAAATATGGAATTAATTCTATTATAGCCATTCTATGTATACAAAATCCTATAAAAATCATAACGAAAAACAGAACGTTCTTTTTATTAAATAAAAAGATATATCCTAACAAACATACTGATACGGATAATAATGTTCTCATCTGTACCAAATTATATTCAATTCCAAACATCATTAAATATATTACAAAGGGCACTAATAGAGAGCATTTCATTTTATATCTTGTATAACTTATGCCTAAATATTCCATACACTTAAATATCCATAACATAAACACAGCCATTGAAAATAATGATATACAAAAAGAAAACATTTCAAAATTGAAACCTAACCAATGAAAAAAAAGCATTATATAAACATATCCATACTCCATATCACTATATGGTTCTCGTTCTAAGACATTAGCAGAATAGCTATAACCATCAACAGCATTGTAAGTACAGCTATAAGTATATGTATCAGGAAAATCAAATGGTCTAATAGCAAAAAAACTCGCTACTAATACTAATAAAACAAATATAGCAATAAGTTTAAATCTATTATCAAAACCTAGGATTTGGCCAGAAAAAGCAATAACTGCTAAAAATAACACAAAAAACACTAAAAAAAATAGATACTCCATGTTACACAAAGACCTCTTCTAATTAATTTAATCACCAATATAAAATATATACAATATATATTTTATATTAAATCCACCCTAGCATAATAAATACCTTTAAAAAAAACATTTCGTACTTTTTCTGGGTTTTAAAATAATTTGATAAAATCAATCTACACCTACTAGAAAATGATGTAGGTGCTCTTGATAATAATTGCGTCATAAGAATATCATCTGCAGGCATATATCTTTTATATCCATCTAATAATTCGCCTGCCATACTACTCCTTTTATGATCATTTCTTCTATCAAACACTGTCTTTATACGAATAACCCAATGTCGCCAAAATGATAATTCCGCACCAGCTACATTGTTGCCATGCTGTCTATAGCTCATATGTGGTGTATCATCGTATATCACATTTCCCACTGCTGCAGCAACTCGATAAACCCAGGCATCATGCATAGATATTTTTGCATTTTCCGGTCTATACATACGCAATATTTTCATAAAGCTGTTATCAAACACCATAGTACAGCCAGCTGCTACACTGTTAAGTAAAGCACACCCTAACGATGTATCACGTACATATACATCACTCTGCTTCATACATCTGAGTCGGTCATCAACTATTCTTTTTTTACAAAAATACAAACACTTATCTTTGTTGGCTTTTATTATAGATCTAATACCGCATATAAGTTTATCTTTATCCCACACATCATCCTGATCAGCAAACGCATAATACGAACATTCTGGAGCTACAAACAAAACATCCATAAAACTAGCAATAACACCTTCATTTTTTCCTTTTATAAGCGTAATATTGGGATATTCTATTTGATAAGATTCTATTATTTCAATAGTATTATCACTAGATCCATCATCCCGAATCAGCAAATTAACATCCACACATTCTTGATTTAAAATACTATCCAATTGTTCTTTTAAATATTTTTCACCATTATATGTGCTCATCATTACGCATATATCGCTCGGCATTATCACACCCCCATATATTTACTATATACTATTTCTTACTTGCATCTAAAAAATGTATATAAATACAATATGCATTTTTTACATTATTACTATGATTGCTCCAAACATAATAACGTTTCTTTTATTCCTTCTGCGACATTATATTTACACTTCCACCCCAGTTGTTTCAATTTAACACCACTCATTACTTGACGACTAATATTAGTTGCTCCAACATACGCCTTATTAACTTTTTTTATAACATCCACCTTTGCATCTTTAGCTACAAACTCAGCAAAATCTCTAATATAGACAGCTTTATTTTCATCTGCAATATTATAAGCATTAGCGTTAATACCATTTTCTAGTATTTTTAATATGCCCAAACAAGCATCAAATACATAAGTGTAAGACCGCAATATCATGCCTGCGCTATTCATTATAATGTCTTTTTTCAATACCCCAGCTCTAATAAATTCTGAAGATGCTCTATTGTCTGACTCAGTCATGGTTGGACCATATACATGGCTTGGGCGAGCAACTAAAGTTCTAGCTCCATATTCATAAGCATATGAGACGCACAACGTTTCCGCTGCTCTTTTGCTATTTGGATAGCATGATCTTACATTCATAGAATCTACAAATCCATAATCATCTTCGTTTTTGATATCTTTGGTTAATTCACCGTAAATTTCTCCAGATGAGATAAATAAAAAAGCAGCTTCCCACTGTCTTGCCTTTTCTAAAAGATAGTATGTACCATAAAAATTACTTAACATCGTCTCTACTGGATATTTAGCAAAAACAGCAGGATAGGCATTACTTGCTGCATGAACAATAAAATCAGCTTTAATCTTCTTATCAAAAGGATTGATTATATCATGCTCTATAAAAATAAATTCATTCTTTTTATAGTCAAATTGTGCAAACCTTTTGTCTGCTCTCTCATTGCTGCGCCCTATAGCATACACACACAATTCTAAATGATATTTTTGATTAGCAACCATAAGCATGTCTACTAAAGCTGAGCCTATCATTCCTGTGGCTCCTGTTATCATTATTGATTTTTTTCTTAGGAACATAAAATCATCTTCATCAAGATAATTTTCTATATGCTTTAAATAATAATCCGTAAAGAGCATGTTATTCCCCTTTTCATATCTCATTTTAGCCAATCACTATTGTCCAATTTTAGATATGCCTTAAACATATCTAAATCATCCTTTGTGGTCAATTTGATATTCCTATCAGATCCAGCTGCAAAATGAAGTGTCTCCCCAAGCTCAACCATCATCGTATTGGTATATGACGAACCATGAATACCTATACCTTTTTCAAATGCCTCTTTGTATTTAGATAGTAATAATTCATATTTATATGCTTGCGGTGTTGAAACTCGACGCAATGTTTCCCTAGGTATGTATTGTTTCGTTGTGCCTTCATCACCATTATTTACTACAAATATTTGCTCATTATATGGCATAGATGTTACTGCATTGCCATATTTTTTTGCCTTTAACAATACATCTGTAAGCACACTAGCATCCACCAGAGGTCTAATGCCATCATGTATCACAATAATATCATCAGAATCAGCTATATTTTCTAAATTATATACGCCGTTTCTTATGGACTCCTGACCACTATTACCCCCATTGACAATCCACTTTAATTTAGAGATATTAAACTGCTTGGCATATGCCATTACGACGCTTTCCCATCCTTCAATACACACTACTTCTATGGCATCGATTTGTGGATGCTTTTGAAACCCCTCTAGTGTATAAATCAAAACTGGTTTATCATATACATTAATAAATTGCTTCGGAATATCCTGCCCCATACGATGGCCGGAACCACCAGCTATTATCACAGCTATATTACTCATTCTGACACCATCCTTTTATGACATTCGTATAAAATAAATTTTTATGCCTTATTCCATATTATATTTTCGAAAAACTATCCCTTTCAGCTACATCAGCAAAACAATGCCTACATTCATAAGTCAATGTCTTTTTCTATTCATAATGTGTCTTCATCTGAAAAATCTTCTATTTCGAGGTACTCTCTAAAATCTCTTTTTACATCAAAATACTCACAATGCAATTTTGATGAGATTTGATTTTCATTAGGGATTTTTTGCCAATCACCATAAGTTATATCCAAGAATTCTTCAATCTTAGCAGGAGCATAAACATATAATCTATCAAATTTTATTAACTTTGGTTTCCCCATAATATCCTTGGAAAAATAACCATCCTTGTAACGACACCCTTCTGTGAATTTGGAATAATAATTTGTATTCCTACCATTCCATCTTTTTATAAATTTCAGTGCACTCCTAGTACAAAAAAATCTTGGAAGACTACCAACTATACTGCATACAATATCCAAGGCCATCCCCTTGGATTTATGGGGTCTCGCTGCATATTCCTGTACCGACAAATATTTCGCTACAATATATTGCATGATACGCTGGAAAGAGGAATCTGGTGCTTCCTGCAATGCAAAAATATCAATGAACATTCCTTGGTGAATCTTTTTGTTCTTATAGGCTGTTTCTATAAAGGTAGTGCCATTAGCTCGCCACTTACCGTATATAGATTCATTAGTATTTTTAGAAAAAACTTGTAGATAATATCTATCTTGAGCCGTAAACTTTTTGGACAAAACACATAACTTATCAAAATTTTTCTGAGTCATAATGACATCTATATCATCATCCCATGGTATAAATCCACCATGCCGCACAGCACCTAATGCTGTACCTCCATATACATAATACTCAATATCATTACTGACACAAAATTCATGAAAATCGCCCAATACTTCTATTAATTTTCCTTGCAATGGTAACAGCTTGCTAAATTCATGCATTCATATTCTCCATATTATTAACTTCTAGCAAATTTTTTATATAGTAAACCGCGTAATTTGCTAGGACAAAGCACCTCTACGACAAATCGAACAACTATATTTAATACAAATATATCATTTGATATTAATTTGTTTTTTAATAAAAATTTTTGTAGTGAATACTCGCTACAAAATAACTTCCATCCTCCCCTACGATTAAACATATCGCGACCACCACGGACATTAACTAAAATTTCTTGTAAATTGTGAAATTTCATTCCGTGTACGCACATTCTTGCCCAAAGATAATAATCTTCCATTAAATAGTAATCCTGAAATCCTCCAGCAGCTAAAATATCTTTTTTTCTTACCATAACTGTCGTATTATTAATAGGGTTTCTTTTCTTTAGATATTTTTTTATATCATTATCATTCTCAGGCACAATTCTACGGCTTAGCTCTTTCCCAGTCATAGCATCAAACTCTACTATATTGCCTCCTAAAACACTGATCTCCGGATGTTTATCCATATATTTTATTTGCAATTCAAATCTATTAGCTACACATATATCATCTGCATCCATAATTGCAACAATTTCATATCTTGTATTTGCCAAGGCAATGCGTCTCGCATTGCCTAGGCCCTGATTTTTTTTGAGTCTTACGACTCTAAAAAAATCAGGGCCTAGGCAAGCCCACTTATTTAATACACCTTCTAACTCATCACCAATGGGTCCATCAACTACTAAAACTAATTCTGATGGTCTTCTAGTTTGATTGACTACACTATCAATAGCCTTGTCAAAAGCCATCGATGAATCTCCATGATATACACACATATTTACAGAAAATTTCGTACTATTCATATATTTTCGTCAACCATCCTCTGCTATCATTAACTATTCCACGAACAACATCATGATACATTGACATTATCTTACCAGTATAAAAACCTTCTTTATTTTGCACTTGATATCCATCAACAGATATAATAGGAGTTATTTCCATAGCCGATCCACACAGAAATGCTTCATCAGCCGTATATAATTCTGTCCTATCAATACACCTCTCTATTACTTCAACACCCAGCTCTTTTGCCAGCTTAATTACTGTATCTCTTGTAATGCTTTCCAAAACACTATCTGTTAATTGAGGGGTAATCAATTGACCACGTTTTACCATAAATAAACATGATCCAGGCCCCTCTGCTATTTTCCCAAATTCATTCAAAAATATACAAGTATCATATCCATTTCTTAATGCCTCACGCTGACCAACTCTACTGTTAATGTAGTTAGCACCACACTTGATTCTAGGGGATAAATTACTATCGCTAATTCTTCGCCATGATGCCACACAACATTTCAAGCCTTTTTTATTATATTCTGCACTTGTTCTATTTCTTGGTATAGGAGCTACAAACATCTCTACTGGTCCCTCTGATCCCCAAGAACCAAAACCATCTACAAACAACGTTTGTCTTACAGAAATATTTTCCCTATAATCATTTGCCTTAATAACTTGTATAAGTGCCCTTGTAAAATCCTCCTTAGTATATTGACAATCTATTTGCAAGAGCTTCGCTGATTTTTCCAACCGATTATAATGTGCGTCTAAACGAAAAGCATACAATTGTTTCTCGGTTTCGTTCCAATAACATGGAATTCCTTCAAAAACATTTAAGCCAAATTGTGAAGTTGGTGTCAAAACATTAATTTTTGCATTATTAACATTTACAATTTCATTTTTAAACCATATATATCTATTTGCCACATCAGTTTTCATATATAAACCCCCAACTCACAATTTCTTAATCCTCATCCGGAATATGAGCTAATCTAATAATTCTTGCCTCTTCTACAGCAGCTGCTTCCTCATCATCTAAGCTATCATCAATTTTATTCTCATATATATTTTGTTTTTTTAATACTCTAATCACTGTCTCCAATATAATTTTGAAATCATACAGTATTCCGTATTTATTAAATAGATCAACATACTCATTATCATAGATTACTTTATCTTCCCATGAAATGTCATTTCTTCCTTTTACTTGAGCTAACCCCGTCAATCCAGCTTTTACTTGAAACCTCTTTTTATATTTTTTATTTAACGTATCAAAATCGCCTAATTCATAAGTAACACATGGCCTTGGCCCAACAACAGACATATCTCCTATTAGTATATTAAAAAGTTGTGGCAATTCATCAATACTAGTTCTTCTTAGTATCCTACCAATTTTAGTAACTCTCGGATCGTTTTGATAATTAAATAACCCTGTTCCCATTTGCTCAGCATTAACTACCATAGATCTATATTTCAGCATATAAAAAACTCGCCCATTTCGAGTTCTTCTACCTTGTTTAAAAAAAACCGGCCCTTCAGAATCCAACTTTATAGCTATTGCTACAAAAATCCATACTGGTATCAAAAACACGATTGATATCGCAGACGCAAATATATCAAAAATACGTTTAAATGCTATGTTTACATTCTTCATATATCACCTTTCAAAATACAAATGTATGAAAAATATCATCGAAATTTTCTTTATTTTTAACAACTTCAACATTTTCCCCTGATATGTCTAGCACGGGAAAATTTGGCAATATGAACGGTGGCTTCATTACCAACGAATACGAACCACAATTACTAATGATAATTGCATCATTTTCAGCCAAAGTACCAACATAATCTTTATACAATACATCACCCTCAATGCATGTAAATCCAACTATGTCTATATTCTCAAAATAAGTTTCCTTATTTCCCATATGAATAACCTCTATCGGAGGTTTCACACCTGTCATACTGATATTCTTTTGACTGCCCAATATCGTTGCAATATTTTTACCCCTTATATTTTTTATGGTCTTAACAGTACCAACAAATTTCATGCAATCACCGACCAAAGCAGAACCCGGTTCTATTACCAATTCAGGTTTAATTTGCTTGTTTTTATAATAATCAGCAAAAGCAGTCGCAATTACTTGAGCATAATTTTTATAATTGGGTATTTCAAAATCAAACTGTGCCATTAATGATGAAGCCATTTTCCCAAATAACCCACCACCTATATCTATACGCTCAGGAACAATTTTCATTCTATCAATTAATTCAATCATTCCTTTAACTCTGTTTGACCAAAACTCTATATTTCTCTTGGCAAAATGACAGTGTAAATTTATTAAATGTATATTATGTATTTTATCTACAATACATATAGCCCGATGAAAATCTTTACCATTAACATCAAATCCAAATCTAGAAACAACGCCATCACCGACATCATAATTGCAACGTATGCCTATATTAAATATTTTTCCTTTATAGTTATTGGCCAATTTCTCAATCTCTATCATTTCATCAATAGAATCTATATTAACCGTTACACCCATCGAAATATATTTTTTTAATGCATTATATTCTTTAATAGGTCCATTCCAAATAATTTTCTCTGGTGAAACACCTATTCTTAATGCTAATTCCAATTCCATTTCTGAAACTACTTCTGCATAACCACCTAATGCATTGACGATTTGACATAACCTAGGAGTATAATTCGTTTTATATGAATAAGCAATGTTAAAATTATGATATATATCCGTAAAAGACTGCTTTAACTCAATAAAATTTTTTTCAAATTGTAAAGAATCCAATAAATAAAATGCCTCTCCATATTTATCTCGCAATTCCGTACACAACTCTCTAGATAAATTCATTTTGCCTCTCCTATCTTGGAAGAAACTATTTTTTCAACCATCTTTTTCACTAGTATCTCGTTTGCCAAATAATCGTTTATTGTATTATTCTTCAAAGATTCTTCATATTTTCTCAGTTTCTCAATGTTCTCAAAAAAAACATTATCAATATCTTCGATGGAATCAAAATTATCTACATTACAAAAACTTCTTGACAAAATTGCTCTAGTCGAACCTAATCTATAATGTTCTTGAATAACATTTTCCGCTGGCAAATCTCCAGTTCCCAGTTTTGCTATTCCTCCAAAGCCATACGGTATATTATATTTTTTTATCTTATTACAAAGATTTTCAATCGTACCGTCAGTCAATAGCTGAAACATAAATACCTGTCCATAACTTAAATGTAAATCATTCAATCCAATGTGAATTTCGTCAAATCCCCCCATATTCAAAACATCGTCTAAACATTCTACTGCTTCTTTGGTTTCCAATAATAATACTGTTTTGGTTTTTCCATTAACATATTTGAGAAAACTAATAACCTCATTCTTGGTCTTCCACATTGGAAGCATGATTATATCTGCTCCAGCATCTATAACCTGATTTATTTCTTCCTCAGAGTTTTCATTAATTGGATTAACGCGTACCAACATTTCTGATTTATCCAATATTGACACTATTCTCTTTATATCGCTAATAGAATGGTGTGATTTTACAGAATCAATGTGTCCTTGACGTTCATTCTTACCTAATGTCTCAAGATCTACCCATATTCTCTCTACACCATATTTCTGAGCAATTCTCGCAACCTCAACATTATTAGTAATATACATTAATCTTAACGTCATAATATCACCCTTCGTTTTCTTGTAGTTGCTTGCTTTTATATGTCGGTATCATTCGCTTTATAGTCTGCAAAATCGTCATAGTGTCTCTATTATTGGCTAGAATATCCAAATCTCTTTTCAGTTCTGCTGTGTCTAACGGATTTATTTTGGCCTTGAATATCTTTTCGTGCTTGGTGCTGGCGGTGCCTTCCTCACTGGTAAGGAGTTCCTCATAAAGCTTCTCTCCAGGACGCAGACCTGTATACACCAGCTTGATATCCTGATTCGGTTTCAGTCCATGGAGCTGAATAAGGTCACAGGCCATATCCCTGATTTTAACCGGCTTGCCCATATCAAAGAGAAATACCTCGCCACCCTCAGCCTGACTTCCTGCCTGCAAAACCAGCTGGACAGCTTCAGGAATGGTCATAAAGAACCGCGTCATTTCCGGATGGGTAATGGTCACCGGCCCACCTGCGGCAATCTGCTTTTCAAATAAGGGTACTACACTGCCACGGCTGCCCAGTACATTGCCGAAACGCACCGTAACGTATTTGGTTTCACTATGCTGGTTGATTTCCTGCAAAACCAGTTCTGCACAGCGCTTGGTAGCCCCCATAACACTGGTAGGGTTTACGGCTTTGTCCGTGGAAATCAACACAAAAATATCACTGTGATAAGCATCTGCCAATTCCGCTACATTCTTGGTGCCAAATACATTATTTCTTACAGCCTCTGCGGGTTGAATCTCCATCAATGGCACATGCTTGTGGGCAGCCGCATGGAATACCACCTGAGGCTTATATTTGGCAAAAACCTCTGTCATACGCTGTTTGTCAGTAATATTAGCAATAACAGTTCTATATAATTGGTCAGGGAACTTGATTTTCAGTTCCTGATAAATTTCATAGATACTGTTTTCACCACGGCCCAGCAGGATAATCTCCTTAGCTCCTACACGGCTTATCTGCCGGGAGATTTCCGAACCGATGGAGCCACCGCCACCTGTTATCAATACAGTTTTCCCTGCAATATAGCTGGTAATCTTCTCAAAATCCAGATGGATAGGATCCCGCCGCAACAAATCTTCAATATTTATATTTCTCAGCTTCCTGACATTGATGTGTTCATCTGTCATCTCCAGAAGACTTGGCATGATCTTCACCTGACAGCCAGTCAGGCGGCAGGTATCGGCTAACTTGCGGATAACACTGCCCGATACGGACGGCATGGCAATGATGATCTCATCAACGCACTTTTCCTTGCTGACAGCCACTATATCATCACTCGTCCCCAGCACTGGAAAACCTGACAGGCGGCTCCCCTGCTTGCGCATATCATCATCAATAAAACCGACAATATTCATAGTGGCGGCATCATTATGCTCAATTTCACGCATCATCATGGCACCGGCATCACCGGCTCCCACTATCAGCACCTGCTTCTTCTGAATACCGCCATCCAAGCCATATGAGAGATTATTCCAGTTGATTTTGAAGGCCAGACGGCTCATGCCCACACTGCCGATAGACAGCATCCAGGACAGGACATAAATACTACGGGGAATCCTCGTACCGGTGAAAATATCCAGCACAAAGACAATGGCAACGGACAGGGACACCGCCCCCACAATCGCCACCAAATCCCGCACCCTGGCATAATGCCAAATGCGATGATACATGCCATAGGCATAAAACACCACCAGGCTTATCGCCACGAACCAGGGCAGCCACCCCAGAAGCAACGCCAGCTCCCTGTCCGGCAGCACCCCCTCAAAGCGTATCAGCAGGGCCAACACCGGCATCAGGGCCAGCACCACCCCGTCCAACAAAAGAAATTTCAGTTTGTCTCTCAATGTATAAATTAAAGGCACAATTTCCACCCGGTTTTCAAAAATTAATTTAATCATTATCTGCTAAAGCTACTAACTTTGCCAAAAACTTGAGCAAAATCATCTAAACAGATAATTCATCAGTATTCCCTCTTATACAGTACTAAGCTGTAGCCAAGGGAAACCATACAGCCAATGACCATGCCTATAGCCGTTATCAGCTTCTTCCTAGGGCCGGACGGCTTTTTTTCATCCGGCAGTTTGGCCGGGTCAACCACCTGAATATCCATAGACTCCATGGTCTGCTGGATTTTGGCATTCTCTATCTGCTTGGTAAGATTGTTATAAATCTCCTGCTTCAGGCCTGCTTCCCTGGCCAGCTTTTTATACTCAAGAATATCATCTGCCATACCGGCCATATCCTCATCGGCCTTGTTCTGC
>ERZ773186.2970-NODE-2970-length-11895-cov-3.485557_pt1 | contig 11895 bp, 11 predicted proteins | sample MGYA00581000_ERZ773186 | MGnify/ENA primary metagenome ERZ773186 (study PRJEB29015, sample SAMEA2737752) | human gut metagenome | biome: human gut; feature: human-associated habitat; material: faeces | place: China | collected 2012 ... | reverse complement strand
AAGGGCAGGACCTCCTGCCGGTCACGGCTCCGCAGATGCGCTGCGGAGACCCGGTGCTCGATGGGCTTCCACTGGGGCTTGCAGAAGAAAGCCGCCAAAGAAATGGGAATGTAGGTGAACATAAACAAGGGGAAGGTGAACATATACACGATCTTCTTGACGGGGGAGGTGCGGATATTCTTCCACTCTGTAATGGTGGTGATACCGCCCAACACCAGCAGAGTCAGGTATATATTCAGCAGCATCTGCCCCACGGACTCGAAGGCCACCAACAGGTTGTCTCCGGCCAGAGCGCCGACGACACCCAGCGTGAGGTTGACGAGGATACTGACGGTGGAGAGGACGAAGGCGGGCATGATGGCCATGGACATATCGAAGCAGGAGAAGCTGCCCCGGAAGATGCCCCGGAGAAGGCGGGCGCCGTAGTCACGGAACACCTGCAGATAGCCCTGAGACCAGCGCATCCGCTGCCGCCAGGACTGGCGGAAGGTGGTGGGCTGCTCGTCGTAGAGGACGGCGTCAGGGGCGAAGGCCACCTTGCGGCCCTGAAGGATCTCGTGGACGGAGAACTGGATGTCCTCGGTCAGCAGATGGAAGGGCCAGGGGCCGGTCTCCTCCAGCACGGCCCGGCTGAAGAGGAAGCCTGTGCCGGAGACGGCGCAGCTGGTACCCAGCAGGCTGCGGGCGTGGTTGAGGTAGCGGCTCTCCCGCAGGAACCACAGGGCGTAGCCGGCGGAGATCCAGTTATCGCCGTAGTTTTTGCTGTTGCGGTAGCTGGTGACGATATCGTGGCCCTGCGAGAAGGTGCGGTTCATGGCGGCGATGTAACCGGGGTCCAGAATGTTGTCGGCGTCAAAGACAAAGTAGCCGTCGAACCCGGCGGGGTAGTCCTGCTCCAGATGGCCCAGCAGGGTCTGGAGGGCGTAGCCCTTGCCCACCTGCACGTTATTGAAGCGCTCATAGACGGTGGCTCCGGCGCTGCGGGCAATGTCGGAGGTGTCATCGGTGCAGTTGTCCGCCAGCACGAAGATGTGCAGCAGACTCTGGTCATAGGTTTGGCTGCGGAGACTGCCGATGAGGTCGGCAATGACGGCGGACTCGTTCCGGGCGCAGATCAGCACGGCGTAGTTGTGGGGCGTGGCCTCCAGCGCCGCCGCCTTGGCAGCCTTGCGCTTGGCCAGCAGCCACGGAACGGGAATGTACAGGAACTGATAGGTATAGCAGACAAAGAAAACAACGGCGATGATGTAATTGGTCATTCGCAAGGTATCCATAAGGAAGCATCCTTTCTCTGTATGAAGATTCTATGTGTATTAGAGATTATAGTACACATAGGATACCATATGAGAAACAGGTTGTCAAGGACTGGGAAGTGATACTTTTGTCATGCTTCGGGCCGGGGAGAGGCGGAGGAAAAAGTTCAAGATTTGTTCAAGAACTGGAAGGTGAAAAATGGTCATGCCGCATTGACGGCGGGGACGGTTCATTGTATAATAAACTGATTTAATGTGCGGAGGTATACCCTATTATGTGGATCGCAGATGGCTGGAAGGACTATGAGCTGCTGGACTGCGGCGGCGGAGAGAAGCTGGAGCGCTGGGACAAACAGATACTGGTGCGGCCGGACCCTCAGGCCATCTGGGAGACGGATCACAGTCATCCCGGCTGGCGGAGGGCCAACGGGCGGTACAGCCGTTCCTCCAGCGGCGGCGGCCACTGGGACAAGGGGAAGCTGCCGGAGAACTGGCCTATTCACTATAAGGAGCTGACCTTTCAGGTCAAGCCCATGAATTTCAAGCATACGGGGCTGTTTCCGGAGCAGGCGGCCAACTGGGACTTTGCCATGGAGCAGATTCGCCGGGCGGGACGGCCTATCCGGGTGCTGAACCTGTTCGCCTACACCGGTGGGGCCACGGTGGCCTGTGCCAAGGCGGGGGCCAGTGTGTGCCACGTGGATGCCGCCAAGGGAATGGTGGCGTGGGCCAAGGAGAACGCCCGGCTGACGGGCCTGCAGGAGGCCCCCATCCGCTGGATCGTGGATGACTGCGCCAAGTTCGTGGAGCGGGAGATTCGCCGGGGCAAGACCTATGACGCCATTATTATGGACCCGCCCAGCTATGGCCGGGGACCCGGCGGCGAGGTGTGGAAGCTGGAGGAGAATCTGTTCCCCTTTGTGAAGCTCTGCGCCCGTGTGCTGTCGGATAAGCCCCTGTTCGTGATCCTCAACTCCTATACCACGGGGCTGGCTCCGTCGGTGCTGGGATACATTCTGCAGATGCTGGTGGGCAAGCGCTTCGGCGGCAGGGTGACGTGGGACGAGCTGGGCCTGCCGTGTACGCAGTCCGGTATGGCGCTGCCCTGCGGCGCTACCGGCCGTTGGACGGCGGAATAACAAGACTTATAAGAGCTAAGAGAGAAACAGCCGGTTGCAAGAGGAGAGTGCAATGAAGAAAAACAGGCTGGGCAGCGCCGAGGTGGGCAGCTGCATCTGCTACGGGCTCATGGCCTTTTTGCAGGTGGGGTGGCTGGCGGTGCTGCTGACGGCACAGCTGGTGCCGCCGGTGTGGGTGACGCTGATGGTGTACTGTGTGGCGCTGGCGCTGTTCCTACTGGGACAGACGCTGCGGGTGGTGCAGCTGCGGCGGGACGGACAGCCGGTGGGCTGGTCCGTGGTGCTGGGCGTGGCGGTGGCCTCCGTCTGGCTGTGGCAGATGCTGAAGGTCAGCCATACCATCTGAGAACGAGTGAAAAGAGAACGCAGAATATGACCATGATCGAAACAAAGGACCTGACCTTCGCCTATCCGGCGGAGGAGGGCAAGCGGAGCGAGCCGGCGCTGCGGGGCGTGAGCCTCGGCATCGAGAAGGGCAGCTTCGTGGTGGTACTGGGGCATAACGGCTCCGGGAAATCTACTCTGGCTAAGCACATGAACGCCGTGCTGCTGCCATCTGGCGGGGCGGTGTATGTAGAGGGGATGGATACCCATAACCAGGCGATGCTGCTGGAGATCCGGCGGCGGGTGGGCATGGTGTTCCAGAACCCGGATAACCAGATCGTCGCCAACGTGGTGGAGGAGGATGTGGCCTTTGCCCCGGAAAATCTGGGCGTTCCGCCGCAGGAAATTCGTCGGCGGGTGGACGATGCGCTGGAGGCGGTGGGTATGAGTGATTTTGCCCGCCATGCGCCGCACCTGCTCTCCGGCGGACAGAAGCAGCGGGTGGCCATTGCCGGCGTCATTGCCATGGAGCCGGAGTGCATCGTGCTGGACGAGGCCACGGCTATGCTGGACCCCCACGGACGGCGGGAGGTGCTGGACACCATCCATCGGCTGAACCGGGAGCGGGGCATGACGGTGGTGCTCATCACCCACCACATGGCGGAGGCCGAGGAGGCGGACCGTGTCATTGTGATGAACGACGGCGAGGCCGCCATGGACGGCACGCCCAGAGAGATTTTTGCACAGGTGGAGCGGCTCCATGAGCTGGGGCTGGCGGCGCCGGACACGGTGGAGCTGATGCAGTGGCTGAACCGGGGAGCACCTGCCGCTGACGGCCATCACGGTGGAGGAATGTGCGGATGCGCTGTACCGGCGGTTCGGCGCAGAAGGGAAGTAACGAATTGGAACCGATCATACGAATCGAGCAGCTCACCCATACCTACAGCGCCGGAACGCCCTTTCAGCGCAGCGCCGTGGATGGGGTAGAGCTGGATATCATGCCGGGGGAATTTTTAGGGGTCATCGGTCACACGGGCTCCGGGAAATCCACGCTGATCCAGCATCTCAACGGGCTGCTGAAGCCCACGCAGGGGCATATCTATCTCAACGGAAAGGACATCTGGGCGGACCCCAAGCAGATCCGACAGGTGCGCTTTCAGGTGGGGCTGGTGTTCCAGTATCCGGAGTACCAGCTGTTTGAAGAGACAGTGTATAAGGACATTGCCTTCGGCCCCGGCAACATGGGGCTTGATAAAGAGGAGATCGACCGCCGGGTGCGGGAATCGGCCCGGATGGTGGGCCTTGCGGAGGAGCTGCTGGAGAAGTCGCCCTTCGACCTTTCCGGCGGGCAGAAGCGCCGGGTGGCCATCGCCGGCGTCATGGCCATGGAACCCAAGGTGCTGATCCTGGACGAGCCAACGGCGGGGCTGGATCCCCGTGGCCGGGACGAAATTTTGGCGCAGATCCGGGCGTACCAGGAGACGAAGCAGGCCACGGTAATTTTGGTGAGCCACAGCATGGAGGAAATTGCCCGGAACGTGGGGCGCATCGTGGTGATGCGGGATGCCCACGTCTATATGGACGGCACGCCCCGGCAGGTATTTGCACGGGCGGAGGAGCTGGAGCAGGCGGGACTGGATGTGCCGCAGGTGACGAAGATCGCCATGGCGCTGCGCAGGCGCGGCATGGACGTCGATCCGGCGGTATATACCATCGAGGAGCTGGAGCAGGCGCTGCTGGCCCAGAGGGGAGGCGGCGAGAAATGCTGAAGGATATCACGCTGGGGCAGTTTTTCCCCGGCAATACCATCGTCCACCGGCTGGATCCCCGGACGAAGCTGATGGCGGTGATCTTGTACATCGTGGCGCTCTTTAATGCCAAGAGCCCCTTGACCTACGCCATTGTGGCGGCGGTGCTGGCGGTGTGCATCGTGGCCTCCCGTGTACCCATGAAGTCCCTGACACGGGGCCTCAAGCCCGTGTACGTTATCGTGGCGTTTACGGCGGTGATGAACATTTTCTTCACCGGCGGCACGGCGGTGGGCGAGGGGTGGCTGCTGGGCCATGTCACCTATGAGGGTCTGACGGCGGCGATCTACATGGTGCTGCGGATCGTGATGCTCATTATGGGAACGTTTCTGCTGACATATACCACCAGTCCCATCGCCCTGACGGACGGACTGGAGAATTTGCTGGGGCCGCTGAAGAAGCTGCATCTGCCGGTGCATGAGCTGGCCATGATGATGTCCATTGCCCTGCGGTTTATCCCCACACTGATCGAAGAAACGGACAAAATTATGTCCGCTCAGAAGGCCAGAGGCGCCGACTTTGAGTCCGGGAACATCTTCCAGCGGGCCAAGGCACTGGTGCCTATTCTGGTGCCGCTGTTCATCAGCGCCTTCCGCCGGGCGGACGAGCTGGCCACGGCCATGGAGTGCCGCTGCTACCACGGCGGCGAGGGGCGGACGGCCCTGCACGTGCTGCGGTATCAGGCGGCGGATTTTGTGGTGCTGGCAGCCTTTGTGGCACTGGCGGCGGGACTTATCGTGCTGAAGCATATGGGGATCTAAGGAGGTGCATCGTGCGGAACATCGCACTGATCCTGATGTATAACGGAACGGCCTACCACGGTTGGCAGGTGCAGAAAACGGAGGTCACCGTGGCTCAGACGCTGGAGCGGGGCCTCTCTATGGTGTGCGGCGAACCGGTAAAGTGTACCGGCTGCGGGCGCACCGACGCCGGGGTCCACGCCGAGCACTATGTGGCCAATTTCCGGACCTCCTCCCGGATCCCGGTGGACCGCATCCCCTTTGCGGTGAACACCCATATCCCGGAGGATATCGTGGTGAAGGCGGCCTATGAGGTGGCGGAGGATTTCAATGCCATCGGCTCCTGCATCAGGAAGGAGTATACCTATCGCATCTACAATTCACGCATCAAGAATCCCTTCTATGTGGATCGGGCGTATTTTTATCCCAAGCGGTTGGATGAGCAGGTGATGGACCGGGCGGCACGGGCCTTTGAAGGAACCCACGACTTTGCCGCCGTGCGGAGCGTCGGCACCAATGTGCGCAGCACCGTGCGGACCATCTACTACTGCCACGTGACCCGGAACGGGGAGCTGCTGGAATTGAAGGTATGTGCCAATGGATTTTTGTATAATATGGTACGGGCCATTACCGGGACGGTACTCTATGCGGCGGAGGGAAAGCTGAAGCCGGAGGATATCCCGGTGATCCTGGATTCCGGCAACCGGACGCTGGCGGGGCCAACGGCGCCGCCGGGAGGATTGTACCTGACGAGGGTTTGGTATGAGGATGAGCGACTCAATGGATAAACGGGAATTTGATGGGGGCAATCCCCAGCAGGATGCGCCCCGGCGGGTGGAGAAAAAGAAAATATGGACCCGTCGGCGGCTTTTGTGGCTGGGGATCGTGGCGGCGGTGCTGTTGGCGGTGGTGGCGGTGTCCCTGCTGTGGCAGCGGGGTACCTTTGACGGACTGCGCCGCAGCGTCATCTATGCCCGTGCGGAGAAGGACGAGAACGGCTGCGCCCAGCTATACCAGTATGCGGCAGACCGGGAGTATCGGTTCGTGTCCCTGTCCGGGTCACTGGCGGCGGCCTCCAACAGCCGCATCCTGCTGATGGGTGAGGACGGACAGGTGCGATACAGCGAGAGCATCCTCTTCACCAACTGCACTGTGACCGGAAACGGCAAGTGGGCGGCGGTCTACGACGTCGGAGGCAGGGAGATCTATGTACTGGACACTCAGGGCGAGGTCTACCGGCTGACACTGGACGGCGACATTTTGGCAGCGGCTCTGAACCCCGGCGGCTATCTGGCCGTGACGGTAAATACCTCCGGCTATAAGGCATCGGTGGAGGTGTACGACCCCAAGGGAGAGAAGGTATTTGCCTTCCACTCCGGGGATCAGTTTCTCATGACGGCGGCGGTATCCGCCGACAGCCGCCAGATGGCGGCGGTGACCATGGGACAGGAGGACGGCAGCTTTGTCAGCAGTCTGGCTCTGTACCGGCTGGGCCGGGAGGAGCGTTACGCAGAATGTCTTCTGCCGGAGAATGCCGTGGTATACGATCTGGGCACGGTGGGCGGCAGCTACTGCGCTGTGACGGAAACGGGATTGCGGTTTGTGACCACCGGCGGCAAGCTGGCGGGGAGTTACAGCTATGACGGCGGATACCTCTACCGGTGCAGTCTGGACGGAGACGGCTATGCGGCGCTGCTGCTGGGACGGTACAAGTCCGGCAGTCAGGGCAGGCTGGTGACGGTGGACAGTCAGGGCCGGGAGCTGGCATCGCTGGATATCGACGAGGAGGTCATGAGCCTCTCCGCCGCAGGGAAGTATGTGGCGGTGCTGTATCAGGACCACCTGACCATTTATGATAAGGACTTGCAGGAATACGCCGTGCTAAAGGATGTCAGTGCGGCGGGGACGGTGCTGATGCGGAGCGACGGATCGGCGGTGCTGACAGGTGCGTCGGCGGCCAGCCTGTATCTGCCGTAAGCGGCCAAACAGGAGGAAATGCGTATGACATGGGCCATAGACGCCGTGCTGGCCGCCGTACTGGTGGGCTTGGTGTGGCTGGGGGCCAAGCGGGGCCTGATGAAGAGCCTTGCCGGCGTGATCAGCGTGGGAGCGGCGTTTTTCGGCGCCTCATGGTGTGCCAACCGCTTCGTGACGCCGGTGAGCCGGTGGCTGGAGCCGCTGCTGCGGGAGAGCATCCAGCAGAAGCTGTCCGGTCGGGACGGGGCGGATGCCGGAGAGCTGCTGTCGGCCTTCGCCTTCGATGCCCACAGTCTGGAGAAAATTCTGGAGGATGTGGCGCAGCGGGTGAAGGAGACCGGGGAGTCGGTGTTCTCCGCTGTGACGGAGAGTGTCAGCCACTCCATCGCCTACGGCATCGTGTACGCCGCCGCCTTTATCGCCATTTTGCTGGTGGTATGGCTGCTGCTCAAGCCATTGGATCTGGCGGGGAAGCTGCCGCTGGTGCGGACGGTGAATGCACTGGGCGGCGCTCTGCTGGGCTTTATATGGGCGGTGCTGCTGCTGTTTGCGGCGGTGTGGCTCATGCAGCGATTTAACTGGGTGGTGACACCGGAGCTGATCCGGGACAGCATCCTATTGAAATTCTTTGCGGAAAACAATCCCATCGGTCTCATTGCAGCCCTGTGACGCCGGTGAAATCAACCCTGTAACGGAGGAGAACTATGCAACCTACACTTTGCTCCAAATGCAAGAAGAACGTAGCCGTGGTGTTTATCTCACGGATGAATGAAAAGGGAGAGCCTGTCAACGAGGGCCTCTGCCTGAAGTGTGCCGCCCAGCTGGGCCTGCCGCAGGTGGAGGACATGATGAAGCGTATGGGCATCACCCCGGACGATCTGGAGAATCTCAACAGCGAGATGATGCAGGCCTTCGGCGGCGCCGAGGAGCTGGGGGACGTGGCGCAGGCCAATGAGGACGGCGACGAGGATGAGGAGAGCGGTAAGACCGCCACCTTCCCCTTCCTGAACCGGCTCTTCGGCGGCAACAACAATCCCCCGGCAGAGAAGGGGGAGACCCCGCAGCGGGAGACCGGCAAGGAGTCCCGCAAGGGCGAGAAGAAGCACAAATATCTGGACAACTACTGCATCAACCTTAGCCGCCGGGCCAGAGAGGGCAAGCTGGACGCCGTCATCGGCCGGGAGGAGGAGATCCAGCGGGTGGTGCAGATCCTGAACCGCCGGCAGAAGAACAATCCCTGCCTCATCGGTGAACCCGGCGTGGGCAAGACTGCCATTGCCGAGGGCCTGGCCCAGCGCATCGCCGCCGGGGAGGTCCCCTTCAAGCTGCGGGACAAGGAGGTCTATCTGCTGGATCTGACGGCTCTGGTGGCCGGTACCCAGTTCCGGGGACAGTTCGAGAGCCGCATGAAGGGGCTCATCGAGGAGATCCGCAAGCTGGGCAACGTGATTCTGGTCATCGACGAGGTACACAACATCGTAGGGGCCGGAGATGCCGAGGGCAGCATGAACGCCGCCAACATCCTCAAACCCGCCCTGTCCCGTGGGGAGATTCAGGTCATCGGAGCCACCACCTTCAACGAATACCGCAAGTATATCGAGAAGGACACGGCGCTGGAGCGGCGCTTCCAGCCGGTGACGGTGGCGGAGCCCAGCATCGAGGACACGCTGAAGATCCTCAAGGGTATCGCCCACTACTATGAGACGTACCACGGGGTGTCTATCCCGGAGGGCGTGTTGCGGCAGGCGGTGCTGCTGTCGGAGCGGTATATCACCGACCGGTTCCTACCGGACAAGGCCATTGACCTCATCGACGAGGCCTGCTCGGATCTGAACCTGAAGGATCCCACCATCAACCGCCGAATGGAGGTGAAGCGGGATCTGGAGAACGTGACCTTCGAGCGGGAGACCCTCATGTCTGCCGAGGCCCCGGAGGGGGAGGAACTGACGGAGGAACAGCTGGATCAGCGCTATGCCCGCATTGCAGAGCTGCGGAGTCAGGAGATGCGCCTGCAGGAGGAGTTGACAGAGCTGGAGAAGAAGGGTGTGCCGCAGGTGACCATGGAGAACATCGCACGGGTCATCGAGATGTGGACCAAGATCCCCGCCAGCAAGATCAGGGAAGAGGAGTTCAAGCGTCTGGCGGAGCTGGATATGCGGCTGAAGCAACATATCGTGGGGCAGGACGAGGCTGTGGATGCGGTGTCGGCGGCCATCCGGCGCAGCCGGGTAGGCATCTCCCCCAAGCACAAGCCGGTGAGCTTCATTTTCGTGGGCAGCACCGGCGTGGGCAAGACGGAGCTGGTGAAGCAGTTGGCAGACGATCTGTTCAATTCACCGGATTCTCTGATCCGGCTGGATATGTCGGAGTTTATGGAGAAGCACTCCGTCTCCCGGCTGGTGGGCTCGCCTCCGGGCTATGTGGGCTATGACGAGGCGGGGCAGCTGACGGAGAAGATCCGGCGCAAGCCCTACTCCGTGGTGCTGTTCGACGAGATCGAAAAGGCCCATCCGGATGTGCTGAACATCCTGCTGCAAATTCTGGATGACGGCGAGGTCACGGATGCCCACGGGCGGAAGGTGAACTTCGAGAACACCGTCATTGTTATGACCTCCAATGCCGGGTCCGGCAAGGCGGCGGGCGCTGTGGGCTTCGGCCGCAGCGCAGACGATCAGGATAAGGAGCGGGTGATGAAGGCCCTGCAGGAGTTCCTGCGCCCGGAGTTTATCAACCGTGTGGACGAGATCGTATATTTCCACCAGCTGACGGAGGAGAACTTCCGGGGCATCGCCGGGATCATGCTGGAGGAGCTGAAGGCGGCGCTGGAGGAGAAGGGCTATCACTTCACCTACGACGATGCGCTGGTGGACTATCTGGTGAAGAAATCCTATTCGGCGGCCTATGGAGCACGGAATCTGCGGCGGTGCATCCAGAAGGATGTGGAGGATCCCATGGCGGCCCGTATCATCGAGAGCTATGAGACGCCCATCACACAGATCAAGGCAACCGCAGAGGATGGGGCTGTAAAGCTCTACACACTGTAATGAAGGAGGGGGCGTACCATGCTGTTTCGTAAGAAGATCGAGCCCCGGTGCAGCTACTGCGCCAGAGGCGGGCGTGCCAATGACCATGAGGTCATCTGCGCCAAGAAGGGCATCGTGTCGGCGGAGTCCCACTGCGGTGCGTTCCGCTACGATCCCTTGAAGCGTGTGCCGCCCCGTCCGGCGGTTCTGGATACGGCCAAGTTGAAGGAGGAGGATTTCCAATTATAAGAGAAAGCCCGGAAGCGATGCTTCCGGGCTTTCTGTGTGAGAGTCAGACGATATCGTAGAGCTGGCGCAGGTCGGTGATGCGGTAGTCGATGCGGAGACCTTCCGGCAGGGCGGTGCCGTGGGGGTCGTACCAGCAGCAGGGGATGCCGGCGTTGTTGGCGCCCCGGATATCGCTGGAGGGGGAATCCCCGATGAGCAGGCAGTTCTCCCGTGTGATGCCGGGGATGTGGGCGAAAACGTAGTCGAAGTAGGTTCGGCTGGGCTTGCTGGCTCCGGCCTCCTCGGAGATGAAGGCGTCGGTGATATAGGGAGCCACGGCGCTGCGGTGCAGGCGACTGCGCTGGACAGAGGCCACGGCGTTGGTGACGATATAGAGGCGGTGGGTCCGGGACAGGGTGCGGCAGACCTCCTCGGCGTGGGACAGAAGAAGCGTGCTCTCCCCCAGCGCTGTCAGGTGGATGCGGTTGCAAAGGGCGGGATCACGGTTCAGTGCCATGGTCTCAAGAAAGTGGCGGAAACGCTCTACCACCAGGAAATCTTTAGTACACTCGCCTCGGTCGAAGGCAGCCCACATGGCGTTGTTACAGCGCTCGTAGAGGGCAAAGGTCTCATCGGTGTCGGGGATATCGCACTGCCGGCAGACGGTGTGGAAGGCATTGCGGTTGGCGGCATCGAAATCGAAGAGAGTGTTATCGGCATCGAAAAGCAGGTAAGAATAGTGCGGCATAAAAGGGTACGCTCCAGTCTAACATATTATAAATAGTATAGCATAGAGGGGAAAGTCTTGTAAAGCCTGTGAAAAACGCACAACCTATAAGTCCAGATTTTGACAGGGATTACAAAACGTTGAAAAAAGTTGAAAATAAGGAAAAAAGTCGTTGACAAGGGGAGGGGAGTGTGGTAAAGTAAACAAGCTGTTCGCCGGGAGGTGAGCGGCAGGGGACCGAAGCGAAAAAGTTTGAAAAGAGCCGAAAAAAGTTCTTGACAAACGCCCTCGTGAGTGGTATCCTAAATAAGCTGTCCGCAAGGACGGCGACCATAAAGGCTTTCGATAAAAAGTTAAAAACCTTGAAAAAAGTTCTTGACAATGTAAAGCGTTTGTGGTAAAATGATGAATGTTCCGCAGAAGCGGGCGTGTATCTTGTAAATTAAACAATGAACGAACAAAAGCACCAGACGGGAGCACATGAAAATGTGCGACGAAACTTGGCGGAGCAGGGTTAAGTCAATTACCTGCGAAGCTAAGTATAAAAAGTTTTTGAAGCTATGACAAATAGCTCTGTAACGAGATTAGCTCAGCGGAGACGCTGTGTTGATACGATTTATAGAGAGTTTGATCCTGGCTCAGGACGAACGCTGGCGGCGTGCTTAACACATGCAAG
>ERZ773186.2956-NODE-2956-length-11939-cov-5.218950_pt1 | contig 11939 bp, 8 predicted proteins | sample MGYA00581000_ERZ773186 | MGnify/ENA primary metagenome ERZ773186 (study PRJEB29015, sample SAMEA2737752) | human gut metagenome | biome: human gut; feature: human-associated habitat; material: faeces | place: China | collected 2012 ... | reverse complement strand
GAGAAGATTGGCTGTCCACCAAAGAATTCATTTGGCTCGTTGTAAACCTTAGATTCACCTGCCGGCAGATAACAGGAGATTGCACCTGCTTCCGGAAGGATTGTATCATAGAACTCTGTGCTGGAACCAAATGTACTTGCAAGGAAATCTTCTGCAAGTTCTACATTCTGGCAGTTGGATGTAACATACCAGGAAGATCCACCATTGTTTGCATAGTTTGTAGCTGTATCAACATCGTCTACTTTAGGCATTGTTGTGATCTGCCACAGACCCTTCTGATCTTCTGTAGACATCAGAGTAGCTGTGATCCAGTTACCATTTACAATACCTGCTGCCTCACCGCCTGTAATAGTAGCGATATATTCATCCCAGTTATTTACAAGTTTAACAACGTCATTCTTAACCAGATCTACATAAAGATTGATACATTTCTCTGCCACTTCATTGCCTACGATGTAAGCTTCGCCATCTTCGTTTACGAAGTTAGCTCCGCAGGACTGCATCATCATCATCAGAGTATCGCCACCTGTAGCTTCACTTGTAAGAAGATATTTGCCTGTTTTTTCATGAACATCTTTACCGATTTCCATGAATTTGGACCATGTGATATCTGTCAGATCATCAATAGTATATCCTGCCTCGTCAAGGATATCTGTACGATAGCATGCAATAACAGCACCATTATCAAACGGAACACCATAGTGTGTATCATCTACCATGGAATAGGACTGTTTCAGTTTACCAAAATCATCCCAGTTAATGTTGATATCTTTCAGATCTGTGAATGCATCCGGATAGCTCTTCAGATATTTCTGATAGCTGTTGTCCTGCATAAGAACGATATCAGGAAGTGTGCTGTAATCGCCTGCATTTGCTGCTGTTGTCAGTTTAGTCTGGCAGTCATCAGAAGATGTCTCTACGATATCTACAGAAAATCCCTCATGATCTTTTGCATACTGATCTGCTGCGATCTGCATGGATTTGATGTTGAAGTTCTGATCCCACGCCCATACAGTTAACTTGTTGTCATCATCAGATTTCGCAAAAACAGCTGTAGCTGATCCTGCAAAGGATGCTACCATAGCACCGGTCATTAATACTGCGAGTAATTTTTTTCTCATATTTATATCCTCCTTTATTAAGCTTATTCTTTCTTCCGAATCGCTTGTAAGTTGATTATAGCATCCGATTTTCAGGTATAGTTTGCATAACCGCACACATAATGTGCAATTTCGACCATTTTATGTATTTTGCACTATTTGAAATGCCAAAAAATCTGTTTTTTGTTCACTTTCTCATTTGCACCGCTTTTTCCATGTGATTTTAATGATAAAATCCACTTTCATGGACAAAAAAATATATTTTTTTGTCTTTGAAAATGGCTTTTGTTCTTATTTCATAAATTTTTCATTCAATTTTTGTACACATTTTACAATTTTCAATTCATTTTATGCAAAATAGACTTTTTCAGGATATTGTGATTTCATCGCATGAAGCAGTTCCTCATTAAGATCAAGAAGCAGTTTTATCTTGTGCCCGTCTTCCCGGATAATCATTGTATAATAAGGAGTATCATCATCATAAGAGGTATAATCGTACTTTTTCAGTTTCTCCGTTCCGCCATTCCTTTTGTACCTTGCAACACTTTCATGCCAGTGCGGTGCCACTGTCTCCAGGCTGCTCAACTCCAATATATGAGCTGTTTTGCGATACTTCTTGCCATAGATCACATCTATTTCAAACTGACCGTTTTCCATCATGTATTCATAATCCTTCTGACTGAATATATCAAAGACAAAATACAGCCCTGCAAGCATAAATCCCGGAAGCATAAATGCCTGGGAAATCGTGATTCCCATAACCACAAAAAGCACTGCAAAAACAATCATTACCACACGCAGGACTCCGGACATACTCTTTTTCTTTCTTGAGACCTGCTCCACAATCTTATAGTTCATAACTTTTTACCATCCTTCCTCTGAATGAATATCGAAATCCAAAAGCTGCTGTTCATAATTCTCCGGCCGCTTTCTCCATTCAACCGGCGTCACTCCCATTATCTGTCTGAAGTTCCGGTTAAACGTTGAATTGGTCGTGAAACCACATTTGTGCGCAATATCTGCCACCGGTATATCTGTTGTCTGCAAAAATTCACAGGCAGTATGAATCCGCACAGAATTAATATACTCCAAAGGACTTACTTTCATATGCGATGTAAATACTCTTCTGAAATGAGTTTCACTGATGTGACAGATTTTCGCCAGGTCCTCAATCCGAATGTCCTCCATATAGTGATAAGAAACAAAATCCAGTACGCGGGTGATCATATTTGTAAGTTTTCCTGTTTCCTCTTCCACCCTGTCTTCCGGTGATGCCCGGTTCAGTCTGGCAATTTCTACAAGTAGTGCCGCAAGAACTCCACTGGATTCTTCAATATAAAATTCTTCTCCCTCACGCATGATATTCATGATCTTAAGAATTTTTGCAGCTATAGAGGGGGACTCATTCTCTTTCAGAAATAAAGCCTTAGAATATATTCTCTGAATCATTTTTTCAGCCTTTACCGGATTGTTCAGAAATTTTTTCATGAAACCTTCCACATCTATGAAAAGATACTCCCATTTACTGACCGTACCCAGATCACTGTTAGTCGTATGAGCATAATTGGGTGGAATCACCGTAAATTCTCTTCCCGAAAACCGCATTTTAGCCTCACCAAACGCCATAACTCCATCCCCTTCGTAACAGAAACCAATCTCCAGATAATTATGAAAATGAAGATAATCCACATCATTTCCATAATTCTGAACCCACTTCTGCCCCAGAAGAGCCAGGATCGGACTTCCGGCAGGCATCTGGTAATAGCGGAATTCCATCTTCGGTTTTCTTCTCTTCTTTGCCATACAGTCACCTCATTTTCTGTTCTGCATTTTCACAATATGATTTTACCAGTTTTTTATATATATTTCGATATTTTTGTACATTTTTCAACAAAAATATACAAAAACACCTGACAGACTACTTTTATAATCTGTCAGGTGTCCCCTTTCCATATCTGTTATTATCAATCTTTTTATTCATAGTCTCATGGCTGAACCCGAATAATTTTGACTGATGACAGTTCTATACATGTCTCTGATATCATTTTATTTTCTTCATGATTGTGGTTTTCTCTTGATTCCACACTGAATTGCATCTGTCGGACAGACTTTGCGGCATCTTCCACAGCGAATACATTCCGGGCTGTTGGAGTTTTCCACAGGGTCAACGATCATCTGGCAGGCTTTTGCACATTTTCCGCATTTTATACACTTATCTTTATCCACTCTGTATTTATACAGAGAGACAGGATTAAAGATGGAATAAAGTGCTCCCAGGGGACAGATATATTTGCAGAACGGACGGTAGATTAAAATGGAGAGAATGATCGTTATGACAAGGATCACATTCTTCCATATGTACAGCCAGCCCAGTGCACTGCGCATGGATTTATTCAGAAGTACCAGCGGCAGTCCGCCCTCCAGTGTTCCTGCCGGGCAGATCAGTTTGCAGAAATAGGGTGCCCCCTGTCCCATAATATCCACAAGGAACAATGGAAGCAGGATCACAAACACTGCAAAAATCACATATTTCAGCTTACGAAGCAGTTTATCTCCCTTGAATGTGCGGATTTTCTTAGGAAATGGAATCTTATTTAACAAATCCTGGATCAGTCCAAAAGGGCAGAGAAAACCGCAGATCAGCCTTCCCACCATAGCCCCGATGAAGATAAGAAATCCCACCACATAATAAGCCATTTTGAAATTCCAGCTCCCTATCACCGCCTGAAGGGAACCAATAGGACAGGCGCCAACAGCACCGGGACAGGAATAACAGTTCAGGCCCGGAACACAGGCATTTTTCAATTTGCCTGTGTAAATTTTGCCTGTGACAAAACCGGTAACATGACTGTTTGTAATGAACGCCCACAGTGCCTGAATTCCGTGGCGTGGCCACTCATTAATCTTCATATTTTTTGTATTTTGTTTCTTATTACTTTTGTTATCGCTGTTCTTTTTGTTACTCATGATAATTTATTTTCTTCCTATTCATATCTTCCACAGACTTATCTTATGACAATGTTTCCGGTTAAATCATCCTATTCCTACACATTCCATACAGATGTTAATGGCTTTTGTAAACACCACTGCCAGCTCTCCGCGGGAAATTCCATATCCCATAAAGCAGGCTCCCACAAGCATAAGAATCACAGCCGGCCATTTACTGTTCCATATTTTGCTGGTTTTTAATTTATTCATTTATTTTTCCTCTGTTACATTCGCCAGCTCTTTTTCCACAATTTCTTTCCACTCGTCCAGGCTGTGGCTTCCGGAGTAAGTCTCGCCTACAATATTTCCATTTTTGTCAACAAAGAATGTTTCCGGGAAAGCGGAGATTCCATTGAGACGTCCGTTCATCATTCCGGAATCCGGGATCAGGAATGGATAGGATGCCTTTGTTTTCTTCTGAAGTACCTGAGCCTTTTTCACTGCTTCCTCATCCTGCTTTCCACCACTGCCTACTGTATCCAGTGTCACGCCTACTACTCCTACTCCTTTATCCTTCATCTCCTGATAAAGCTTCTCCAGATCAGGAATCTCATTGACACATGGAGAACACCAGGTGGTGAAAATATTTACCATAGTCAGATCATACTTGCTGAAGATATCCTGTGTGTAAGTTTTTCCATCAACTCCTGTTGTTTCAAATTTGCCTACATTTGTTCCTTCAGCTGCCTCTGTACTGTCAGAAGTATCCTGCGGCTGATCAAATGCAGAAAGCATCTGGAACGGGGTCATTTCTGTAAGTGTTACTTCAATCCCCTCCACGTCCTTTAACAGATCTGCATCCGCATCCTTGTTTGTGCTGAGATAATATTTATATTTGCCATCACTGCTGGTACCCAGTTCTTTATGCTCTGTGCAGCCGGTAATCGTATCCAGATCTTTTTGGGATTCCTCATCATACATTCCGATCACACCTACTCTGCTGAGACTTTTCAGCCAGTCGTCATATCCGGTGCCCATCTTGTCCACCTCTGCATCCTTCTGCTCATCTGTCAGGGTGCACCAGCTTGCTGTGGCATATGTCACTGCATCTGCATTGTCATTCCATCTCTCATCTGTAAACATGGAAATGTTCTTCTTCTCCATCTGCTCTTTCAGATCTTTGGAAATCCCTAATTTCATTCCAAGGAATGGATATTCATAAGTATCCTGTGCCGGCTGAGCAATCTCTGACGGTTTGAAAGATCCTGCAATCAAGCCCTCGGAAGCTGCCACACTGCCATCTTCTGCTGCCTGAGCATCCTTTCCATCCATCTGAACCGCACCTGCACCGGCTTCCTCTGCAGGCACTGAAAGAGTTTCCTCTGCATGTGCAGTTACAATACCTCCCATAGATGTCACACTTAATACACCTGCTGCAAAAATCGCCATTAATCTCATTCTTCTGTTTTTCATTATAAGTAAGCTCCCTTCATTTTTTACTGCTATGATTTTTATATTACTTTTAAGCCAAGCCGATAAAAACATACACTTCTCTACCTGCTCCTAACCAAATAACTGCTTCACAGTTTAATTGGTTAATTCCTTATGTCTGTCTGCAGATCTGGATTTCATCCCCGCATAACAGGCATCGTTTTATTGATATGCACACATTATAGCATCTGAGAAATAAAATCTGTGTTAAGAAAATAACTTTTTTCAAAATTTTATTTCATGGCCAGTCACAAACAAATCTGAAACTTGTTAAAAGAACTTTGTAATCGGATATTTTAGAGGATTGCTATAATATGAAACATTTTCTTTTTTTTACACGAATTTTATACTTCGTGTGCTATGATAAAACTATAAATCTAGAAATTCAAAAAGGAGACTATCATGCACATTTTAATTATAGAAGACGAAGAACAGCTCTGCCGTTCCATGGCAGAGGGGCTCCGCATGGACGGATACGAAACAGATACCTGCTTTGACGGGGAAGAGGGACTGGAATTATGTATGACAGAGAATTACGACCTGATTCTTCTGGATCTGAACCTGCCGGGAATTGACGGTCTGGAAATCCTGCGTCAGTTCCGTACCTTCAATACCAATACTCCTGTTCTCATACTCTCCGCAAGAGTACAGATCCAGGATAAGGTAGAGGGGCTGGATCTGGGAGCCAACGATTACCTCACCAAGCCATTTGGCGTGATGGAGCTCATATCCAGGGTCAAGGCGCTGCTCAGAAGAAGCAGGGCGCTGCAGGATGACAAGCAGCTGGTACTCGGGGATATAACCCTTGATTCAGAGAGACGCGAGGTGCATGTGGGCGGCGAGTTGTGTGAGCTTACCTTCAAGGAGTTTGAACTCTTAAAGCTTCTCATGGTGAATGCAGGAATAGTTCTTCACAGAGACACGATCATGTCGGATGTGTGGGGAACGGATTACGAGGGCGAATCCAGAACCCTTGATATGCATATCAAGACTTTGAGACAGAAGCTTGGCGAAGCAGGTAATATGATAAAGACAGTTAGAAATGTAGGGTATAAGATGGAGTAGCATATGGGTAAGAGAGACGATAAAAGACTGAAAAAGGTTATCAATCTGGAGTTTATCATCTTTTCACTGGTGGCCATAGCGGTGACCATGGTTCTGTCGACATTCATATTCTATGAGGTGTACAAGGCAGAGATCATAAGGGATCTGAAGGGCTATGCTGAGGTGTTTAAGAATACCGGAGATTTCGACGCGGATGACACCGGTGTGTATGCAAGCGTGGATACCAATGACCTCAGACTGACGCTTATAGCGCCTGACGGCAGTGTTCTGTATGACAATCAGGCCGATGAGACTTCCATGCAGAACCACCTTGACAGACCAGAGATAGCAGAGGCATTTGAAAATGGTGATGGACAGGTTATAAGAAAGTCGGAAACCCTCAATAAGAGCACATATTACTATGCGATACTGCTCAAGTCTGGAAGGGTGCTGAGAATAGCGAGGGAGACCAACAATGTAATCAGTATGTTCCTTGCGGCTGTGCCGGTCATGCTGGTGGTGATGGCGATCCTGGTCTGTGTCACCATCATAGTGACACACTATCTGACCAGAAACATATTGAAACCAATAGAGCAGATGGCAAACAGTCTGGACGACGATACCCACATAGTTGCGTACAAGGAGATGCGGCCATTTATAGATATGATACAGAAGCAGCATGCGGATATAGTGAAGAGCTCACAGATGAGACAGGAGTTCACGGCAAATGTATCACATGAGCTCAAGACGCCGCTCACATCCATATCGGGGTATTCGGAGCTCATCGAGACAGGTATGGCCACCGAGGCGGATGTACATCATTTTGCAACTGAGATCCACAAGAACTCCAACAGACTTCTCACCCTCATCAATGACATAATCAGACTGTCAGAGCTGGATGTATCTGAGGATGCGCCACTGATGGAGAAGATCGATCTGGCGGTCATAGCCAGAACAGCCACGGATATGCTGGCGATAAACGCAGAGAAGAACAGTGTGACACTCAGCTATGATGGCAGTCACGGATATATATATGCGAACAAGATGATGATGGAGGAGCTTGTGTATAACCTCACAGACAACGCCATCAGATATAACAATAAGAATGGAAGTGTGGATGTATCTGTAAAGGCAGAGGATGGCAAGGTTATACTCAGGGTGAAGGATACGGGAATAGGAATCCCGAAGGAGCATCAGGAGAGGATATTTGAACGATTCTACAGAGTGGACAAGAGCAGATCGAAGTCCACAGGTGGCACAGGACTTGGCCTGGCCATAGTAAAGCATATAGTTGCCCGCAACAATGCACAGCTTGATATGGACAGTGAACCAGGTAAGGGAACTGACATAAAGGTTACATTTGACGCATACAGGGAAGATGAACAATGATGCAGTCGAAATCAATGAATTTTGATGGGGAATGCTGTAAAAGAACAGAATAGATGCTACAATAAAAAGGAGCCTGGTGGAAGTGTATTAGCCAGACTCCTTAAGTATATTGGTATTCACACACACCGACATTAAGTTCGAAAATATGTGAAATCTTCTGAATTTAATAATATAATACAGCATGTTACGGAAAAAATCAAGTGGTAATTATGCATAACATACAATGCGGTTTATACATAATTCACAAAACATGCAGTTGAAAGGCAGATAATTTTGGCGGATCGGAAGGAAACAAATTCTTGATTATTGAATTTTATAGTATTACTATATGGTCTTGAATAAGGAGAGTGATAGTATGTCAGCAAACGAATATTTAAGGGCTCAGAAGCTTGGTGAGAAGAGATATCAGGCAGCCGTAGCAAAAAATGAATATCCATATCTTCCGGTTTTGGATGAAATAATATCACCATCCGACACTGTGGGTGAGGTGAATCTTGGTCTCCAGACCATATCGCTTGACCGCGTGGTTGGAACCGCTACCGCTGCAAGGACGACGGCGTTTGCTAGTAATTTTATGCCTATATTGGATTATCATACTGAATTTGGAATGAAATGGGCCGCATTGTGTGAGTCCCACATAGAGGAAGGTATACATGACCCGATAAAGGTATATGAGTATATGAACAAATTCTATGTAGTAGAAGGAAATAAGAGAGTGAGTGTGCTCAAATACTTTGGTGCGGACTCAGTTCCTGCCATGGTTACAAGAAAGATACCTAGAAGGACAGACTCACTTGAGAATAAGATATATTTTGAATTTATAGATTTCCACAAGCAGACGGGGATCAACTATGTATATTTCTCACAGCTCGGTGGATATGATAAGCTCAGGGAGTTCATAGGGATCACTAAAGATGCGGTTTTCACAGAGGATGAGAGACTGGATTTCAACTCGGCACATCTCGCATTTGAGAAGGCTTATCTTGCTAAGAAGGGCAATGAGGAACTCACTATAACAGTGGACGATGCCATGCTTGTATTCCTCAATGTGTATGGCTATGAAGCTCTTAAGAACATGACTACATCCCAGGTGAAGGACAGTGTTGACAAGGTATGGAATGAGATAGTCCTCACAAATGAGAAGAAGGATAAGACGGTTCTTCCAAAGCTCGATCCTGTGGAGCCTAAGAAGTCCATACTCGACAGGGTTATAAAGCCATCAGGCCCTTCGAACCTGAAGGTGGCATTTGTGTATGATAAGTCGCCAGCCAACTCGGTCTGGACATACAGCCATGAACTGGGTAGAATGGACATGGAGAATAAACTCGGAGATTCTGTCGACAGCAGAACCTTCTGTAATGTGGATACACCTGCCAAGCTGACAGAGTGCCTTGGAAGACTTGTGGATGAGAAGTATGATGTGATATTTACGACAGGGCCTGAGATGCTTCCTGAGGCTCTTAAGACTGCAGTGCTCCACCCGGAGATAAAGATACTTAACTGTTCCCTCAGCCTTGCGAACAGCCATGTGCGTACCTATTATGCAAGAATGTACGAGGTGAAGTTCCTCACCGGTATGATAGCGGGAAGCCTGTGTGCTGACGGACAGATAGGATATGTAGCTGATTATCCGATATTCGGAACAACAGCGAACATCAATGCATTTGCCATCGGAGCAAGGATGGTCAACCCTAGGGCAAAGATATATCTGCAGTGGACGAAGGTTAAGAATGCTGATCCGCAGAAGTTCTTCGAGAGAAATGGAATAACATATATATCCGATAGAGACATGATCATGCCGGATGATGCGTCACGAAACTTCGGACTTTATCACTATGATCAGAATGGAGAGGTCGTCAACCTTGCCATGCCTTTCTACAACTGGGGTGCATTCTATGAGAGGATCCTTAGATCCATACTGGAGGGCAACTGGAAGCAGGAGGAGAAGAACGAGACCAGCAATGCGATAAGCTACTGGTGGGGTATGTCAGCGGGAATAGTTGACGTCATATGCTCAAAGCACCTTCCGGCCGGAACACAGAAGCTCATATCGGTTATGACAAACCTCATAAGAGAGGGCGCTATCACACCGTTCAGCGGAAAGCTTACATCCCAGAACGGAATAGTGAGAAATGAAGATGACGGAGCGATGCTCCATGAAGATATACTCAAGATGGATTGGCTTGCTGAGAATGTAGTGGGCATGCTCCCTACAGAGGACGATCTTGTCGATGAGGCAAAGACGGTAGTTGCACTTCAGGGTATAGACACACCGGAGAGTCTGGAGCTCAAGTCGGTTCCGGAAGTGAAATAAGATAAATCTCCTACGGAGAAGGTATACTGTAGTACAGGGGAATAGATACGTGAAGATTTTGTTGTTGGCGGATGAAGAATCCAAGTATTTGTGGGATTATTTTGATAAGAGTAAGGTCGAGGGAATAGATCTGATAATATCCTGTGGCGATTTATCGCCACAGTATTTGTCGTTCCTTGCGACATTCAGTCATGCGCCCGTTCTCTATGTCCATGGCAATCACGACGTGTGCTACAAGGATACACCGCCGGGGGGCTGCGAGTGCATAGACGACAAGCTTTATGTGTATAAGGGTGTCAGAATTCTGGGACTTGGCGGTTCGATGGAATACAAGTTTGGTGGTGCGGATCATCAGTATTCCGAGCGTGCGATGGCCAGAAGAGTACGGAAACTCAGGTTTAAGATCATGAGGAACAAGGGCTTTGACATACTTGTTGCCCATTCGCCTGCATACAGGATAAATGATTCCGAGGATCTCCCACATACAGGTTTTAAGTGTTTCAGAACACTTATGGAGGAGTACAGACCTAAGTATTTTGTCCATGGCCATGTGCATATAAATTATGGAAGAGATTTTGTCCGCGAATCAAAATACGAGGACACGACGATCATAAATGCCTATGAGAGATATATTATTGAAATTTAGGCAGAAATATTTTGAAATTAAATAATTTCGGCGAAAAGACAGGAATAAATCAAATTTATTGCTGTCTTTCTTGCGAAAATGGAGTTTTTTTGATAAACTGTGGTGAGTTGATATAGTTTATTGATAAGATCCGGAGAAGCTCCGGGATGATGAACAGGGATTGGATAAAGGAAGGAGACATGAGGTTTGGAAAGAAACAGCGAGGAATATAACAGAATACTGGATGAGCTTACAGGTTATTGTACAGAATCTGGCAAGATAGACCAGAACCTCTATGTCAATTATGATGTCAAGAGAGGCCTCAGAGATTCCACAGGAAAAGGTGTACTCACGGGACTCACAGAGATATCTGATGTCATAGGATATGATGTAATAGATGGAGAGAGAGTGCCGACTGATGGTCGTCTGTATTATCAGGGGTACAATGTTGAGGATCTTGAGAGAGGTTTTCACGGAAGTAAATTCGGATTTGAGGAGACTATGTATCTTCTGTTGTTTGGAAAGCTTCCAAATGAGCAGCAGTTTAAGAGATTTGTTGAGATGATGGAGTGCTATAGGGAGCTTCCTAGAAAGTTTACAAGAGATGTTATCCTCAAAGCACCAAGCAAGAATATGATGAACGTTCTGCAGAGATGTGTTCTCACACTCTATTCATATGATGATAATCCGGATGATATAAGCATAGAGAATGTTCTCAGACAGTGTATGGAATTGATAGCACAGTTCCCTGTGATCGCCGCATATGGTTATCAGGGCTACAAGCACTATTTCCACGACATGAGTCTTGTAATACACAATCCGAAGCCGGGGCTTTCCACTGCGGAGAATTTCCTGAGGCTTATCAGATCAGATAAGAAATATACAGAGCTTGAGGCGCAGGTGCTTGACATATGTCTGGTTATACACGCTGAGCATGGTGGTGGTAATAACTCCACATTTACAACTCATGTAGTATCGTCGACAGGAACAGACACATATTCTGCAGTTGCAAGTTCACTTGGATCACTGAAGGGACCTAAGCATGGTG
>ERZ773186.2954-NODE-2954-length-11945-cov-26.183179_pt1 | contig 11945 bp, 8 predicted proteins | sample MGYA00581000_ERZ773186 | MGnify/ENA primary metagenome ERZ773186 (study PRJEB29015, sample SAMEA2737752) | human gut metagenome | biome: human gut; feature: human-associated habitat; material: faeces | place: China | collected 2012 ... | reverse complement strand
CCTGTGCGGAATCCTGTATAATAAAGATGACCAGCTTTTTACACAAGGAGGGGCGTCGTTCTATGACGATTTACCAATTGGAGTGCTTTATTGCCGTAGCAGAGGAGTTGAATTTCAGCGCAGCTGCCGAGCGGCTGTTCACCACCCAACCCGCCATCACCTACCAGATCAACGCGCTGGAAAAGGAGACCGGGCTGCACCTGTTCGAGCGCACCACCCGCCGCACCAAGCTGACCGCTGCCGGGCAGTCCTTTTATCTGGACATGGTGCAGATGACCAGCTTTGGGCGGCAGGCGCTGAAGAAGGCGCAGGATATTCAGGACGCCGACCGCTCCCACCTGACCGTCGGGCTGCGGCAGCTGTTCGATTACAGCACCTTTTCCAGCATTCTGGCCCAGTTCCAGCACCAGTTTCCCAACGCCTGCGTGGACGTTGTGCCGCAGGACAACCGCCGCCCACTGGAACAGCTGCGCTCCGGGCAGCTGGATATCGGCTTTTTCTACGCCACCGAGCACTCCCGCGACCGGGATATCTCCTTTACGCCCCTGTTCGCCCTGGGCTACCATGTGCTGATGAACCCCAACTCTCCCCTTGCCGACCGGCGGGCGCTGCATCTGGCAGACCTGAAGGGGCAGAGCGTGGTGTCCTCCGGCGCGTTCGACAGCTTTCTGTCCGCCTGTCAGGGACCTTCGCTGGAGCAGCTGGCGCAGGTGGGGGTGGATTGCAGCAAGATCACCCCCAGCTTTGAGGGTGCGCTGATCATGATCCAGATGGGCACCGCCATGTCCATTGTGCCCTGCCTGCCCACGGCGGTGATCCCGGGCATCGTCAAGGTGCCGCTGCTGGATTTTCCCCCGGTGACGGTGGAGATCGCCGCCATGCGCCACGCACCCCGGCTGGAGGTACAGTCCTTTATCGAGATCGCCAAGCAGAAATACGCCCATCACCCCGACCCGCTGCGGATGGAGGCGCTGATCTGAGACGCAGCTGCGACTGTTCAAAAGTCCCCTATGACCCATAGAGTTTTGAATAGTTACTTTTTCTGCGCCAAAACACGCAGAACACTGTGCTTTTTTCTCTACTGTTCAAAAGTAGCCAGAAGTTTTGAAGAGTCGCAAACACAACGAAACTACGTTACTTTTGAATACTATTCAATATAAAAAAGTGGTAATAATGTCCGACTCTTCAAAAGTCCCCTTATATCATAGGGCTTCGCCGCCTGTTCTGAACAGCCGCACTGCCCTGTAAAAGCAGAAAACCGGACAGCCTGCGGGCTGTCCGGTTTTTTGTGCTATCGAAAGGTTTTACTGATAATCGTGGTTGAGGAACAGGGCCTTGATGACCACCACCTCGTCATATTCCTCCTGCTCCACCTCCACGTCCGCGTTCAAGGATTTCAGGCGTGCCTTGACTGCGTCCAGTGCCTCGGGCACGGTGACAGCGCGGCCCTCCTCCACGGCGTCCATCATCTGCTTGAGCACGATGGGGTGGGCATACCAGCTTTTCACCGGGAACGCCCCGTGGGGGTAGTGCTTGACATACTCTGCCATGGCTGCCTCGGCCTTCTCCGCACGCTTCATGATGGCGTTGTTGTTATTGTGGGCGGTGGGCAGCATATTGTAGCTGGAAAACAGGAAGATGGCGGCAAAGCCGAACAGCGCAAAGTACACGCCGTAGCTGCCGGTGTGGCTGAACACGGAGTACAGACCGTAGGCCGCCGCCGCAACGCCCAGCACAAAGATGGCCAGCGCCACATAGCGGTACACCGGTTTGCTTTGCAGCTGCGCACGCTTGCGGCGCTCGGCAGCGCTCAGCTCGGCGGAAAGCTCCGGCTTTGCATCCAGATACTCCTTTGCCCGGTGCAGCACGGTAAGGCTGTGCTGCGCGTCCTCGGAAAGCTCCGGCAGCTTGCGGGCGGCCTTTTCAGCGGCCTTTTTCTCCAGCGCCTGCTCTCCGGCAGCGCTGAGCAGATGCAGCTGCGGCTGCTCCTTGGCAAGCACTTCCAGCAGGGCGTCCACGTCCCGCTCGTCCTTGAAGTTGCACTGCTTCTGCTTGCCGCCGTCGTACTCCACCACAAGATACGCCATGGAGGCAAACACGCCCTTGCCAGAAAAGCCGCCGGAACTCATAGCCACCCGCTTGAACACCCGGGTGATGCTGCCGTAGGGCAGATAATAGCGGCGGTCGATGTAAAAGCTGTTCAGGTACAGCGCCTTTTTGCCTACGCCGCAGGGGCCGATCTTGCGGCAGGCTTTTTTGTCTGCCTCCAGCTCCTGCGGGTCAAGCTTTGCCATGCCCAGCTGTGCGGGTTTGAAAATCATGGGTAGTTCCCTTCTTTGCTTTAAATTCTACGCCCCTATTTTCCCACGGGACGGAGGCAATTGCAAGCCTTGATTTTTAAAAAACAGCGCCCGCCGCTGTACGGTCAGGCAGCGGCGGGCGCAGGTTACTTACGGAAATATGGAGCCGTCAGTTCCTTATGCCTTGGAAGTAGAGCTCTTCTTGGTAGCATGGAGGAACAGAGCCAGCATTGCGATGGCAAAGACGATGCCGATGGGGTAAGCAACGGCGGTGTTGTAAGCCACCAGCTTGCCGTCCGCATAGGTGTTGATCATCTTGCCCAGGCACTCGGGAGCCAGCACGAAGTAGGTGCAGGACACAGCGCTCATGAAGGTAGCAGGCACGGCGGTGATCCAGAAGTTCTTCTTCTCCTTGAACAGGTACATGGAAGCAGCCCACAGGACGATCATAGCCAGCGTCTGGTTGGTCCAGCTGAAGTAACGCCAGATGACGGTGTAGTTGATAAAGCCCAGTGCGTTGCCGATGCCAAGGAAGGCACCAACGCCCAGCACGGGGATGCAGAGCTTCAGGCGGTTTGCGTAGCTGTCCTGATCGATCTTGAGCCAGTCGGCCAGGGTCAGACGAGCGGAACGGAAGGCAGTATCACCGGAGGTGATGGGGCAGATAACGACACCGATCATAGCCAGTGCCACGCCGACATTACCCATGGTCTTGAGGCAGACGTCGTAGATAGCGGCAGACTGACCGGCAGCCAGAGCCTCGGCCAGACCGACCATCTTGCCATCGGTGATGGTGTACAGTGCGCAGCCAGCAGCAGCCCAGATCAGAGCGATGATGCCCTCGCTGACCATTGCACCGTAGAATACGAAGTGACCCTGCTTCTCACTCTTCATGCAGCGAGCCATCAGAGGAGACTGGGTGGAGTGGAAGCCGGAGATAGCACCACAGGCAACGGTGATGAACATGAAGCTCCAGATAGGAGTGTTGGAGGGGTGCATATTGCTGAAGTTTGCCCAGATCTCGGGGATGGTATAGGCGGGGTTGGTGAAGATACCAAAGATAACGCCCACAGCCATGATGATCAGGCAGATGCCGAACACAGGGTAGATCTTACCGATGATGGCATCAATGGAGATAAAGGTTGCGATGAAGTAGTACACCAGAATGATGATCAGCCAGAACAGGGTGGTGGTCAGCACGCCGGACATACCGCCGTTCTTGCACAGGGTAACGATCAGGCCTGCGGGGCCGACTGCGAACACGGTACCGACCATGATCAGCAGCACCACAGAGAACACACGCATGATGTTCTGCATCACGGGGCCCAGATAGCGGCCGGTGACCTCAGCGATGGAAGCGCCCTCATTGCGCTCGCTCATCATGCCGGAGAAGTAGTCATGTACGCCGCCGGCAAAGATGGTGCCGAAGGTGATCCACAGGAACACCACAGGACCCCACAGAGCACCCTGCAAAGCACCAAAGATGGGGCCCAGACCTGCAATGTTCAGCAGCTGGACGAGGAACAGCTTCCACTGGGGCATCACAACGTAGTCAACACCATCGTTGATGCGCACAGCAGGAGTTTCGCGGTCGTCCGGTCCGAACGTGTTGTCCACGATCTTACCATAGACAAAGTAGCCGATGATAAGGAGCGCCAGACACAGTAAGAAACTAATCATACCAGAAACCTCCTTTTGAATTTCAGCCGCCGACAGCTTATGCCATACTGCGGCTATGACCGATCTCTGGCTTCATGTTAACACCTTTTTCATAATTGTGTTAATATTTTTTAGGTATGGTTCCTATATCAAAAAGTATATGGCCGTTTATTTTGTTTGTTTATTTAAACTTGCATTTTATGTTGATGATTCGTTTTAATTTGTTCTATTGTTTCTCAAAAATATTCTTCCAGAAACGGTCAAAGGCGTCCCCGCCAAACTTTGCACCGTCTTTTTGTGCACTTTGCTTAATCGTTTGCGATTTTCTCCCCAAAACGTGGAATTTGAGACGAAAAGAAGGGAAATCTGTCCTCTCAGGTGGGGCACCCGTGAAAATGGGCTAGCAGAGCGTCCGCAGACGCTCCGCTAGCCCGAAAATATAAATAATTCTTCCGCTGCAACAACGACGACCGCCGCCAGCGGCGGAAACAGGGAGGAGTTGTTGGGGCAGCGGCCAGCAAGACGCGCGTGCCGCCCAAGGCACGATGCGGATGCTGGGTGCCGCAACCCGGAAGACGCGGCGCGCATTTTAAATCTTCTTCCACCCGCTGTCCTTGATGGTGGCATCCGCCTGTTTGTGCAGCAACTGCACAAACAGCTGCTCCTCCGGCTGCAAGGGCTCCCGCTCCGGGTACACCAGCACGTCCCGCATCTGCTGCTTCTGCGCCGGGCAATTATGCAGCGCCAGATGGTACTGCTCCAGCGCGCGCTGCGGCATGGGGGACGACCACATATAGGCCGTGGGCAGATTCTGCAAAATAGAGAACTGGCTGCACCGCTCATACACATGGATGCGGCGGTTGGGGTTCACCTCCCAGCGGGAAACAGTGCTCTCCTCCCCGGGCAGATGGGTGTCGCCGTGCAGCACCTCGATGTAATCGTTCAGCTCGTCCAGCTCGCGCACCTGCCGCCGCGCCAGCGGGCTGTCCTGACTGGTGAGCAGCAGGTAGGAAAACTCCATGATAGGCTCCTGCCGCAGACCGTGGCGCTGGCAGTAGCGCAGGTAGTAGTCCTCGTCCTCGGCAGCATAGCGCAGCAGCGCTATGTGGTAGCCCTGCCGCAGCACAAAGTCCAGGGCTTCAATAGCGCCGCTCTCCCGGATATGCACCCGCAGCTGCTCGCTGCGGGCTGCCTGCTGCAAAAAATCCACCGCCGCATAGGAGGCGTAGGTGGCATGGGTCAGCACCACCCGCAGCTCGGCGCAGCTGCGCTGCTGGTGCGCCTCCTGCGCCAGCTCGTCCACCTGCTGCAGCACCCGCTGCGCCTGCCGGATGAACCGCTTGCCCTGCTCGGTGGGGATCATGCCCGTGGAGGAGCGTTCAAAAATGCGCAACCCGTATTCCTCTTCCAGGTTCTTCAGTGCCTTGCTGACGTTGGGCTGCGCCGCGTACAGCTGCTTTGCCGCCGCCGACACCGACCCCCATTTCATGATGGCTACCAGATACCGCAGTTCCGTAATATTCATGAACCCCTCCACGTGGTTTGCAGTCGTAACTGTATTGTAACAATTTCTCCGCGCCGCTGTCAAGCGGGGGAGAATAAACCCTCTCAGTCCGCTCCCCCTTGCACCAAAGCCCCCGGGTGCTATATAATAAGGAAAAACACAAAGGAGGGGCTGTACCATGCCGGAATACCGCGTGCTGCGCATTGACGAGCAGCTGTACGGCTGCGAGGAGCTGCCCGCCGGGCAGCCTGTGCTGTGCGATGTGACCCTGACCGATGCCGCCGGGGCTGCCCGCATTCTGCCCTACCCGGACAAGGAGCTGACCCGTCTGGGCATCGACGAGGGGGACGCCGTCTGTCTGCTGTCGGACGGCACCCTGCACAAGCTGTAAGGAGTAATTTTATGCACACTATCTATTTCACCCGCCACGGCGAGACGGTATGGAACGTGGAAAATAAGATCTGCGGCATGACCGACAGCCCGCTGACCGCCCGCGGGCAGCAGCAGGCGCGGCAGCTGGGGGAGCTTGTGCGGGACAGCGGCCTGCACATCGATGAGATCCTGTACTCTCCCCTCTCCCGCGCCGCCGACACCGCAAAGGCCATTGCCGCCGCTACCGGTCTGCCCGCCCGCTGCGAGCCCCGCCTGCGGGAGCAGTGCTTTGGCAAATACGAGGGCACGCCCCGGGACGGCGCGGAGTTCCGCATCTCCAAGACCCACTTTGCCGACCGCTATGACGGCGGCGAGAGCATGATGCAGCTGGCACAGCGCATCTACAATCTGCTGGACGAGTTGAAGGCGGACACCGGCAAGACCTACCTGCTGGTGGCGCACAACGGCATTGCCCGGGTGGTGCACTCCTATTTTTACGATATGACCAACGAGGAATACGCCGCTGCAGGCATCAAAAACTGCCAGCTGGTGGAGTATACCTTTGAATAACAGGAAAGCCGCCGGGGTCCCGGCGGCTTTTTTGTTATGGCGCGTCAAACATGACGGTAATGGAATTTCTGGTCTTTTGTCACGAACATATACACGCTCACCGCCAGCGCGGCCAGCTCAGCGGCGGTGACAGCCAGCCACACGCCGTCAATGCCCCACAGGGCGGGCAGCAGGAGCAGCGCGGCAAGCTGGAACACCAGCGTGCGCAGAAAGGAGATGAGGGCGCTGGTCACGCCGTCCCCCAGCGCTGTGAAGAAGGAGGACGCATACACGTTGAAGCCCATGATGAGGAAGCTCAGCGCATACAGCCGGAAGGCCCGGCTGGTCAGGGCCAGCAACTCCGCATCGTAGCCCACGAAAATGCGCGCCACACAGGGGATGATGAACATGGAAGCCAGCGTCAGGGTCACAGCCACCACGGCGATGAGCCGCAGGCTCTTGCGGTAGAGATTGTGCACCTCGGCGTGGTTGCGGGCACCGTAGTGGAAGCTGACGATGGGTGCACTGCCCACGGCATAGCCCACGAACACCGCCACGAACAGGAAGGCTGCGTACATGATGACACCGTAGGCGGCCACGCCGTTCTCACCGGCCAGACGCAGCAGCTGGTAGTTGTACAGGATATTGACCAGCGACATGGAAAGGTTGGTCATCAGCTCGGAAGAGCCGTTGATGCAGGCATCCCGCAGGACTTTGCTGTAAAAACTGGTCTTGCACAGGTGCAGGAGGCTGGAGTTGCTGCGGTCGATGAAGTAGAACACCGGCAGCACGCCGCCCACCAGCTGGCTGATAAAGGTGGCAATGGCAGCGCCCTCCACGCCCCAGCCCCAGATCCCCACCATCAGCACATCCAGCACCATGTTGGTGCAGCCCGCGCCCACGGTGAACCAGAAGCCGAGGTGTGGCTTTTCGGCGGTGACAAAAAAGCTCTGGAACATATTCTGCAGCGCAAAGGTGGGCAGGGACACCATCAGGATGCGTCCATAGCGCACCGCATAGTCCAAAAGCTCCCCCTTGGCGCCCAGCAGCACGGCAATGGGCCGCAGGAACACAATGCCCAGCACCGCCAGCACACTGACCGAGACCAGAGCCGCCAGCAGGAACAGGGTAAAATAGCGGTCGGCCTTTTTCTGGTCGCCCTCGCCCAGCGTGATGCCCACGATGGCGCTGCCGCCGGTGCCCAGCATGAAGCCGATGGTGGCCAGCAGCTGGGGCAGCGGCATGATCAGGTTGACCGCCGCAAAGGCTGTTTTGCCCACAAAGTTGGACACGCACAGGCCATCTACGATGCCGTAGATGGAGGTGAACAGCATGGTGCCCACGGCGGGCAGCACGAACCGCAGCAGGCGCGGGTAGGTAAAGTGATCCGACAGTTGGATTTTTTGCTTGGACACGAAAAACTCCTTTCGACAGGAAACAAAACGGGCCGGATAAGCTCCGTGAGTGCACGCCCGGCCTTCCTCTTCTTCCTCACTACGGCAAGGAAGCCTCCGGCGGGGCGCTGTCTGCACGGCATCTTATCCGGCCCGTCCAAATTACGTTGGAAACGGTCCTCCGATGACCGAAAAAGAGTATAGCAGAATCCATTTATTTGTCAAGAGCAAAAAATACGCCCAAAAGCGAAAATTCATAAAATATCTCTTTTCCATTTTTATCAGACCTGTTAGAATGATAAACAGTTTTGATTTTTCCGGAAAGGAGTTTTCCTGTTTTGCTGAAACGATTCTATACTGCCGTCGTGCACCGGCGCAGAGCGGTGCTGGCCGCGTTCGTGCTGGCCGCCGTGCTGAGCGTGTTTGCTTCCCGGGCGGTGCAGGTGGACTACGACATCAACGACTATCTACCGCCGGACTCGCCCTCCACCCTTGCACTGGAGCAGATGAACAGCGCCTTTACCGGCGGCATCCCCAACATGCGGGTCATGGTGCGGGACGTCACGGTGCCCGAGGCACTGGACTACAAAGAAAAACTTGCCGCCATCGACGGCGTGGAGGCCGTGACCTGGCTGGACGACAGCCTGGATGTGACCGTGCCGCTGCAGATGCAGGACACCGCCACGGTGGAGACCTATTATAAGGACAACTGCGCGCTGTTCACCGTGACGGTGGAGGATGCGAAACGTCTGGAGGCGGTGGCCGCCATTCAGGACCTGATCGGGGAGGACAATGCCCTGGCCGGGACCGCGGTGTCCACTGCTGTGGCTACCAATTCCACCGTCACCGAGGTGGCCAAAATCGCAGCCATTGCGGTGGTGTATGTGCTGTTCATCCTGATCCTGACCACCGACTCCTGGGTGGAGCCGCTGCTGGTGCTGGCGGGTCTGGGGGCGGCCATCCTCATCAACAACGGCACCAACCTGATGTTCGGCACCATTTCCTTTGTGACCAACGCCGCCGGCAGCATCCTGCAGCTGGCCGTGTCACTGGATTACTCGGTGTTCCTCATCCACCGCTTTGCCGAGTGCAGGGCCGCGCGCCCGGACGCCAGCGCGGAGGACTGCATGGTGGAGGCCCTGTGCAAATCCACCGGGTCCATCCTGTCCAGCGGCCTGACCACGGTCATCGGCTTTCTGGCGCTGGTGCTCATGCAGTTCCAGATCGGCCCGGACCTGGGCCTTGCGCTGGCCAAGGGCGTGGTGCTGAGCCTTGTCACCGTGTTCACCTTCATGCCGGCGCTGACGCTGGTGTGTTACCCGTGGATGGATAAGACCCACCACAAGCCTCTGCTGCCCAGCTTTGACAAGTTCGGGCGGTTTGTGTCCCGCATCATGCTGCCGGCGGCGCTGGCGCTGGCCGTTATCATGGTGCCCAGCTATCTGGCCTCCAACAACAACGAATATTACTACGGTGCCGCCCATATGTTCGGCACCAACACCCGTCTGGGTGCCGATACCGCCGCCATCGAAGAGACGTTCGGCAAGAGCGATACCTGGGTGGTGCTGGTGCCGGAGGGCGACACCGCCACCCAGGCCGAGCTTTCGGATGCGCTGCACGCCATCCCGGAGGTGACGGGCATCCTGTCCTATGTGGACAACGCGGGCGCATCCATCCCGCCGGAGTTCGTGCCCCCGGACACCCTGAAACTGCTGGCGTCCGGCGGCTACACCCGCATGGTGCTCACCGTGAACGCCGACACCGAGGGCGACGCGGCCTTTGCGCTGGTGGAAAAAGTGCGTGCCACGGTGCAGCAGTATTACCCGGATGCGTATGATCTGGCCGGGCAGGGCGTGAGCACCTACGACCTGATGGACACCATCACCGCCGACATGGTCAAGGTGAATCTGCTGGCCATCGGCGCCGTGTTCCTGATCCTGCTGCTCATGAAGCGTCAGCTGCTGCTGCCGGTCATTCTGGTGCTGAGCATCGAGACGGCCATCTGGATCAATCTGGCCATCCCGTATTTCCGGGGCCGCCATGTGTTCTACATTGCTTACCTCATCATCAGCACCATCCAGCTGGGTGCCACCGTGGACTACGCCATCCTGTTCTCGGACCGGTATCAGGAGTTCCGTGGGACGCTGGACAAAAAGCAGGCCATTGCCGCTACCGTGTCCACCGTGACCACCTCGGTGATCACCACGGGCAGTGCGCTGGCGGTGGTGGGCTTCCTGATGGGGGCCATCTCCACCAACCAGCTGCTGGGCCAGCTGGGCAACTTCCTGGGTGTGGGCGGTCTGGTGTCGCTGGCCATCGTGCTGCTGGCTCTGCCGGGCTATCTGTATCTGGCCGACCCGCTCATCATCAAACCGAAAAAACAGCCGAAGGAGGCTTGACGAGATGAAACAGAAGATTGTGCGCCGGGCATCGGCGCTGGTGCTGGCAGGCTGCCTGCTGGCCGGGGCGGCCCTGCCGGCCCTTGCGGCCTCCGCCAAGGAAGAGGTCATCTATGCCAATCTGGATGCGTCCGGCACCATGACCGGCGTGTATGCCGTGAACAGCTTTGCCGTGCAGGCGGGGGACACCGTCACCGACCACGGCAGCTACACCGCCGTGCGCAACATGACCACCACCGACCCGCTGGAGCACAGCGGCGACACCGTCACCGCTACAGTTGCCGAGGACGGCAAGCTCTACTATGAGGGCACCATGGACACCGCCACCGCGCTGCCGTGGCTCGTGAAGCTGACCTACACGCTGGACGGGGCCGAGATCGCCCCGGAAGAGCTGGGCGGCAAAAGCGGCGCGCTGACCATCCGCCTGCAGGTGAGCCGCAACCCGGATTGCACCGGAGATTTCTTTGACCAGTATGCCCTGCAGGTGACCATGACGCTGGACACCGACCGGGCACAGAACATCGTGGCGGATGGGGCCACCATGGCCAATGTGGGCAGCAACAAGCAGCTCTCCTACATCCTGCTGCCAGGTTCGGACAGCGACGTGACCGTGACCGCCGACGTGACCGACTTTGCCATGAACGCCATCTCGCTGAACGGCGTGAAGCTCCGGCTGAACCTCGGCCTGAACGGGGACGACCTGACCGGCATGTTGGACCGGCTGCAGAGCGGTTCGGTACAGCTGGACGACGGTGCCAACGCGCTGGCAGACGGCATTGCCCAGGTGCAGGCGGGTCTTGACACCCTGAACGGCAAGTCCGGCGAGCTGACCGGCGGGTCCGCCAAGGTCAAGGCGGCCCTGACCCAGATGCAGACCGCCCTGAACGGCGTGTCGGCCTCCACCGACCAGCTCACCACCCTGCTGGACGCCTCCACCCAGATCCAGAACGGCATTGCCCAGCTGGACGCCGGTGCCGCCCAGCTGGATGAGCAGGTGAGTTACGACGCTTACAAGGCCATCCTGAAGGAAAACGGGCTGGACCTGGACCAGCTGAAGGACGGCAACGCGAAAGCTATGGAGCAGCTGGAACAGCTGGCCAGGGTGATGCCCCAGCTCAAGGACGTCATCCTGCTGCTGAAGGGCTCCAGCGCCAACATCGACGCGATGGAGACCTACCTGAACACGGTGCACGACGGTGTGGCCCAGCTGCACGCGGGCAGCAGCACCCTGAACAGCCAGTACGGGCAGTTCGATGCCGGGGTGCGTCAGCTGGCCAATGCCCTGACCGGGATGCTGGGCAACCTTTCGGTGCTGACCGACGGCGTGAACCAGCTGGCCAGCCAGTACGGTCAACTGGACAGCGGCCTGAACGCCTACACCGACGGCGTGGCCCAGCTGAAAGCCGGAGTGCAGCAGCTGACCGAAGGTGCCGCCCAGCTGACCGCCGGCACCGGAGAGCTGCGCAGCAATGTTTCCGGGATCGACATGGGCGACCAGCTGGACAGCCTGCTGGCCGGCCTGAACGGCAGCAGCGAGGTGGAGAGCTTTACCTCTGCCGAGAACACCGATGTTTCCGCCGTACAGTTTGCCCTGCAGACGGTGGCCATCGAGGCCCCGGCTCCGGCGGCAGAGCCGGAGGCCGCCCCCGTGGCGCTGACTTTCTGGCAGAAACTGCTGAAGCTCTTCGGGCTGTATAAGGGCTGATGGTTTGAGATGCCCTCCGCTTCGCTCTGGGCATATTCAGCGGAAAAATTATTTTTAATTTGT
>ERZ773186.2927-NODE-2927-length-12030-cov-21.189562_pt1 | contig 12030 bp, 9 predicted proteins | sample MGYA00581000_ERZ773186 | MGnify/ENA primary metagenome ERZ773186 (study PRJEB29015, sample SAMEA2737752) | human gut metagenome | biome: human gut; feature: human-associated habitat; material: faeces | place: China | collected 2012 ... | reverse complement strand
TTGGATGTAGCTTTAACTTTTTGTTTTATATAGTAAGCGCCTCATGTTATAGTAGACATGGGGCGCTTTTTATGTCTATACAGATTTATACAATATATCCTGCTATTATTAAAGAGGAAACACCTCTTGAATTGCAGAAACTACGCATCGCGGCATACTGCCGCGTGAGCAAAGCTACGCCTGAACTTTTGCACAGCCTTGAAATTCAAGCACTCCATTTCAATACAATTATCACTGAAAACCCAAATTGGACGCTTTATAAAATTTACAGCGATATTGCGTCAGGCACACGAAAGTCTGGCCGCAGCGGCTACTGCGAAATGTTACGCGATGCGAAGCGACATCGTTTTGATTATATATTCGTCAAGTCATTGAGCCGCTTCGGGCGGGATACGCTTGAAGCTCTATCAACCATAAGGAGGCTGAAAGCTATGAATATTGGACTTATCTCTGAAGTTGAACGAATCAACACCTTAAAGATAGATGATGCCACGCTCTCTATTTTATTTGCCGTTGCACAGGAAGAAAGCGCCACAAAGAGCGAGAATATCAAATTTGGTATTCATCAACGTATGCGCGAAGGAAAAGCACTTTTGAATCACACTCGCTTTTTAGGTTATACCAAGGATGCCGAAGGGCAACTTATAATTGTGCCCGAAGAAGCTGAAATCGTCTGCAAGATATTTTCGCTGTATTTAGAGGGCAACGGTGTCCGTAAAATCAAAAGGTACTTGGAGGAGCACGGCATAAGGACGGTTACAGGAAAATCCGAATGGAGTACATCGACGATTGACCGTATGCTAAGCAACGAGAAATATATGGGGACTCTGCTGCTGCAAAAGACCTACACGCTGGATTTTTTGACCGGGAAACAGAAAAAGAATCGTGGGGAGTTGAGTATGTATATGATCGAAGATGCACATGAGGCGATTATTGAGAAGAAAGTATTTGAGGCGGTACAGAAGAAAAAACACAAAAAATAATTTGATTTTGTTCTCTCTATGCCCTGAAAAGCTGTAAAAGATAAGCATATAAATGCATGTCTATCGTAGAATAGATATTTTTATTTCTACTTTCGACCTCTTTTAATGGGTGCCGATTCAAAGATCAGTCTGCGTACGATATTCCTTTCCTTAACCCCCGGTACCTCCTACCTATAAATATCGCAGGAAACTGTGAAAATATAAGTCCATAAAGTATCTTGACATTTTTACGCGAAACGCCTATAATTATGTCATAACAGATTGAGGAGGTGCCACATGCACACAGCTAATATTTCTCTTTCACCTGCGTTGATTGCCAAGATGGTCCGATGCATTGAAGATGCTGTTGGCGATGATATCCGTGCTGATATCCGCCAGCACGATCTCCAAACGAAAAACAGCGTTCCGTCTCGAATTTGGGATTTACTGAACACTAACATTATCAAGACGCTGGATACTGAAGATTGTACAATTGCGAAAGCTCACCGCGGGCCATGGGAGATGCTGGTCGTGTATGAAAAAACAACACAGTGCATCTTCACTTTCATGCGTGAAAAGCGCTTCACCGAACTTCGTAACCGCCAGCACAAGAGAAAATGTATGCATTATATCGATATGCTGGCAAGGCAGTTTAATGCAGATTTGTTAGCCGACCAACAGCAGCTTAGTCTTTTTCCCAACACCTTTTCTGATGAGGCTCGTCTTCCGGAACTGGTTCAAACAATGTTGAGTGACCTTGAAGGCGGTGCAGAAGTTGTCCGCCATCATGTGCTCGTCTTGTTTGATACTGTCGGCTATCAGTTGACGCATGTTCGTGCTGTCATGGTCACTCCATCTCTGGATATTGCCCAGAACAGTGAGCAAGATTGGTCCCAATACATTGCAGCCGATGAAAGCACGGTGGTTGAGAAAGTTCTCACTTCCAATGTTCCCGGAAATCAGCCGAATCGAGGTCTCCACCTTACGGCAAAAGCTATGGCTCGGCAAAAATCTCGCCCCAGGCAAAAAGAGTTGGAACATACCACAAAAAGAGAAAGTTGATTACTGCTGAATTAGGGTCGACACAGTGTCGGCCCTAAAGGCGCTTCCACAGCAAATACTCTATATGTGGTGCAATGCCAAATAACTATTAATGAAAGAGGATCGCCTATATGAACACCCAATTTAATGGAGATCGCTTGAAAAAGGCACGCATTTACAGAGGACTGACCGTTGCTGACTTAGCTGAACGCGTTGGTTGTCAACGGCAAACCCTATCAATGTATGAGATTTCAAAAAGCCAACCAACGGACAAAACAACTGTTGTCCGGTTGGCGCAAACGCTAGACTTCCCCATTAAATACTTTTATGAATCTTCCAGCGCAATTGCTTCCGGAACAGTCTATTTCCGTTCTTTACTCACGACAAATAAGAAGTACCGTAGTGAACAAATTGTCAAAATGGACTATCTTTCGCAGATTTACTCTCTGCTGCAAGACTATGTATCATTTCCCGAATTTGTTCCTCTCGACCTACCTGATAATATAGCCCCTGAACAAGCAGCTTATGCCTTGAGAGATGCATGGGGGCTTGGAAGAGGTCCCCTAGACAATCTGGTATCTATAGTTGAACAGCATGGAATTTTAGTAACTTCCATTTCCACCAATACCAATGATGTTGATGCATTCAGTCAATTTATGCAGACAGGGGATGCTCCAACATTCATCATTGCATATTCAAGCAATAAAACTTCGGCGGTACGAATTCATTTCGATATTGCTCACGAATTAGGGCATATCTGCCTGCATGAATGGAGCGAAGATATCGAAGATGTTTCCAAAGAAGAATTCAAGCGCAAAGAACGCGAAGCAAACGACTTTGCCGCAGCTTTCTTGCTACCGGAGGAAACTTTCAGAAAAGATGCTGAACGAGGACCACAAACTATAACTTATTATAAACAACTAAAGAAGAAATGGAAAGTCTCTATCGCCGCGATGATCCGCCGATCCGAAAAGTTGGGAATCATCACCACAGAGGATTATCAAAATCTAATTCGGGTTATGCAAAGACGCGGGCTTCGCAAGGAAGAGCCTTTGGATGACACCCTTATTACGGCAAGTCCTGCGCTGCTCAAAACATCGGTAATCATGCTGCTGCAAGAAAATGTTTTTACTCCCGCAGAATTTATGGAGGAGCTTTCTAATTCCTATGGATTAAGCATTAACGCCACGGAAGTTGAAAGCTTACTGGACTTGCCTACCGGTACTTTGGCAGTCCACAAAATAATTAAGCTTCCAAATTTACAATTAAAGAGAAATACCCCTTAAAAGCATTACACAGTAAGATATTTAAATTCAAGTTGTCAGTGTGGTGATTTTTAGAGTGGCAATTCCAATAAATTAAATATAGGCAACCTTCTTGTATCACACAAAGTTGGCAAAGCCAGTGGTCGATTTTCAATGTATGTTTTGCCGAAATCGCCAATTTCGTCACGGCGGTTGGTCGATTTTTGGGGTGGTTAATCCCATTTCTGTTTTTGTGCGTTTATTTGCAAAAATTTCATAAAATCGATTGCTAGATCTGTTGCTATTTTCGTTCGTCTTGTGTATACTATAAGTAGGAAAGCAGACGACATTCTGCTGGTGGGCTAGCACCTAAAATCCGATTTGATGCAGGGCGTAAGAACCTGTGGTTGGCGGGCAACGATAAAACCCGAAAGCGATGCAGGACATAGGAGCCTGAGGTTGGCGGACAACGATAAAATCAGTCACAAGGGGCATCGGACAGCACCACGGTGTTGTAGATGCCCCTTTTATTTCTGCTCAACTCGCTACCGATAGCAGACCTATTCCATTATCTTCCATAAATTCAGTTTTTGTCAAGACTATCACAATTTCAAGATTTTTCAGATGTTTTGTTAATTTTTTGATTTTAGGTGTATAATCAGTACAAACAAGAAACTGCACTCTCATGCATATTTCTGCAATCACCTTATCTGGAGGTCTAATATGGATTCTGAAAAGATTGCTACAAATCATGTTGAACTTGCCATAAGCAAAGCGGGTCACTTGGTTTCTCACATCAATTCCAATGATAAAGAGCCCTCATGGGATGGAGATGTAGAAGTCTATAAAAAGTCCGGCCACGTTCATGCAAAAGCTGACTTGATTTTAAAAGTACCTGTTCAGGTCAAAGGTCATATTAAACCAAATCTAAAGAAAAAGAGCATAAAGTATTCTATCCAATATTCTGATTTAAGAAACTATCTTTATGTTGGAGGAACCATCTTTTTTGTCGTGTATTTCGATAAGGAAGATGAGCATTATACTATATACTATGTTGGACTTCTTCCGTTCGACCTCAAAAAAATGCTCAAGGACTATAAAGGAGATTTCTCTAAATGCAAAAGCATTGAATTAAAAGTTTTTCCGACCAAAAAAGAAGATATCGATGATATCTTCCTTAATTTCGCGCATCACATGAATAGGCAACGCGCCGCTATCAATAGCGCGCTCTTATCCTTCGATTCAGACTTACCCACCAACACTATTTCTCTAGGCTATTCTACTAGTGCAGCAAAACATTACGATTTGCCCCTTGATTATTTTTTTGACCACGAAACTTACATTTATGCTGTTCTCCCTCAAAAAGTCGAACTGCCCATTGCTCATCTTGACCGTATTGAGTTATTTTCGTTTACACGAGATGCTCCTATCAGCATTGATTCTAAAGTTTATTTTGAGAGTTATACTGTCACACGTTCTAAATCATCTACGGTCATTCGTTTTGGTAAGGGAATACAGATGAGTTTCAGTACAGCGCAATCCTTGCCTACAAAATTCAATTTTACTTTATCCGGAACACTATCAGAGCGTATCAAAGATGCAGAGTTTATGGTTGCTGCCCTTTCTGTCCATCACTATGAAATCAATGGTGGAAAAATCGCTTTCAGTGAAGCTGATTGTACCAATCTTCCTACACTTCAAAAAAAGCTTTCCTTTCTTCTAGACGTGAAAAAGACGCTAGAGGCAGTTCATGCAACAGCCGACCTCGACTGTTCTTCCCTTTCTGTCACAGACAATACCAATCTTAGCATCTTGAGAGCTGCACTAATCGACAAAGAACCAATCAAGATGTGTTCAAGCCAATCGCTTCTTCGAAGCTGCCATATTGCTAATCTAGAACTTCTTTTATGGGTTGTTCCGACTGAAGAAAATAGTGAATACCATAACATCTATGATTTTAACTATGTACCACTGATATATCGCGAGTTTGACAAAAATGATAAAGAATATCCATCCACTCACTTCGTCATGTTAAATAAAGATGCAATGTTGAAGTACTGCAATATCGACTATAACGCGCTACTTGATGCAGTTCAGCACGTTCCTTTTTCCGAAGATTATTCTCATTCGCTCAATGCACTTCTTCTTGAAATGCTTAAAGCATACGATGAAAGTAAAAATAGTCGCATTGAGCTACTATCCACTGCGACTACCCTCGCGCTTTGGATTAAGGATTCTGATCCATATACAGAGCATCCGATTGCTATTCTCAACTATCTTCAGTCCGTCAAACGCTCTCGCACATTGACTTCGACTGAACAAGCCGAAATTCTTTCTCTTATTGAAGTAGCCCAAGACAATGAGTCTATTTACGTTGGTGCATATCTACTATTAGATAATCCTGTTGCGGCTAAAATTCACTTTGATAAGCTACCTGAAGAATCACAGAAGTTCTTTGAATCTTGTCCCATCTATCATTTTATGCCAAATGGACAACCTACCATTTCTGCTCCGACAGAAGGGTAACAAGTGATGCCCACCTGCCCATGGTTTTTCCATGAGTGAGTGGGCATCATTTTGTTAATCGAGATTTTTCGGCAAGCGGTCATACAGAACCACCGTGTCCTGCGTTTCGATATGTACGCGCTCTTTTTTCAGAAGAGTACGAGAGCGCTGGTTTGCACGGTAGTCACGGCCACTTTCTTCAAAAGCAGAGCAGCACAGAAAGTCACATACCGCATTGCCGGAGGGAGATTCCCGGATAATGAACACAAAGGCAGTTGGTTCGATCCGGCTGGAAATCAAGTAATCCGCTTTGATTTTGGTCACGAACGGATAGAACTGGGGCATATAGGAGAACAAATCGAACTCCTGTTCCAGTATTTCTTTCAACCGCACCAGTGCCAGCAGACGCGGTTTCACATACCCCTGATAGAGTGTGCCCTTCTTTACCTTGTCGTAGGTGATCTTATCAGACAGAATCATATCAACTGTCTTGCGTGGACTATAGCGGGGCAAGGCGATGTCTTTCAGGTAGTGGAACCCAGCAAGGTGAGGGAAGTCCTCTGGCGAAAATGTCAGCTTGATCTCGTGCAGTTCACCCTTATAGCCGTAGGTGAAAACATAGTGGTACTCGGTCAGTTCTTTCCAGACTTCTGCTGCCCGATACAAAATATCCTGCTGTTCGTCCTGCACATTTTCACCTTCCCTCAAAAAAATAGAAGCCCTGCCGAAAGGCAAGGCTCCTATTAAGCGTTTTCTTTCGATTCATCGAATCTATTCGGCTTGTGGTTCACGCTCAACCCACGGTCTGGCTCCACAATCGGCTGATACCGAACCAGTCCACTGCTTCATCGCCACCGATAGCTGGTCAATGCCGCTATCCTCTAGCTTTATTATACCACAAAAGGACGTAAGTTCAAGCGCTTAAATTTAAAAACACTCAATCATATTATATGCTAAAGGGGTTTGGCCATTGCTACGTTTGCGAACGTCATACACCACCCTTGCCATCGACTGCATCGCCGTCGAGGATGAGTACGGCAACACCCCGGCACAGCGGGCAGAGCTGGACTGGCTGCTCTATAACAAGCCCTTGGAGTATGCGCAGATGATGCTGAGAGGGGAGATGGAGCGTTATCTGTCGCTTGGCTGTGACCACGGCAGACTGGAAGATTAAGCCCTTATAAAGAACACGATACCCACCGACCTATGGTTTTCGCCATAAGCTGGTGGGCATCTGTTGTTCTGGTTTATAATTCACTGATGGTTGCAGTAATGGGCTGCATGAGGATTCGCCTGACCGGGTTATATACTGCCAGCACCACAGCCGCCAGCACGACTATGACGATCACGGCAAGACAGCCCCACGGCACCTGCCACGCTGCACCGAAATAATGGGTGATGAGCCGGGTATACAGCATCCGGTTCAGCACAAGACCCAGCGCAATGCCCACCACAAGGCCAGACACCGCATAGGTGCCAGCTTCGGCAGAGACCATGCGTCTCAGCTGTGCATCATCCATCCCGATGGCACGCAGGATGCCATACTGCTTCATTCGTGCCGACACGCTCATGGAAATGCTGTTGATGATGTTCAGAATGGTGATTCCTGCAATCACGATGAGAAACGCATAGACCACCAGATGGAACGCCCAGTAGGTGCTTTGTATCATCCGATTTCCTTCGATTCGGTTGGAAAAAACAACCTGCTTGTTTAACGTGTCGCTCAGCAGGGTGTGTATTTGTGCAATGGCTGCGTCTGCCGTGGTATCTTTTAGTTGAATATCGATCACCGCATAGCGGTTTTGCCCGGTCAGCTGATGGAAGGTTTCTTCGGTGCAGATAACAATCGGGGAATCGGTACTACTGAACGGGCTGTCGTTCAATACACCCACGACTGTGAGCTTTGCATCCTCCAGCTGGATGGTATCACCCACGGTCAGGGAGTTGCTTTTGTCGAATACCGTCAGCACAGGGTATGTGCCATCCTCCGGCTCCTGCGGAAGGGTTCCGCCAATCAGGTCTTTTTTCGCCCAGCCAAACTGTATCGTATCGTATGAAATCAGGTCGATGGACCCCTGTTTTCCCTGATATTCCGCCGGGAGCGGGCAATACATCCGCCCGAATGCGTGTTTGACTTCCGGCAGAGCTTCCAGCTGCTCCACCAGCACCGGGTCAAGGACATTTTGCCCGGATGTTTCAGCCACCGATAAGTCCGGTGCGTAGGACTGCAACGGATTCAGCGCAAATCCAACCCATCGAAGCAAAACCGAAAAGCTCAAAAACAGGAGAATGCTTAACGCAAAGGAACCTGTCATCAGAAGCAAGTTCTTTTTGGACGAGGTTGCATGGCTCACGCCCAAAGAAAGCTCTGCACGACTTCCAAACAACCGAGCATGACACGGAGAATCCGCTGCATTTTCCACCGCATTCCCAGTTGCTGCTGTGATCGGAGAAGCTTTTGCCGCCCGCCGTGCCGGAGAAGATGCCGCGAACCAAACCGTGATAAGTCCCAGCGTGGAACCACAGATAATACCGACCGGGCTGATGCCAAGCACTGGTAAAGAGCTGAACTCCTCGCCGATAAATCCACGCAGAAAGGAACACAATCCCCATGTGGAAACGATTCCCAGCACACATCCTGCCGGAACAGCAGTTTTACACCAGAAAAGAGCTTCCAGCCGGACAAGCATCCGAACCTGATTTTTTCCTGCCCCAAGACAACGCAGCATTCCATAATAGCTGGTACGCTGCGCTACATTGCTGTTGATACTGCCTGTGATCATAAAAATTCCGGCAAGGACGACCATGCCAGCCAACACAGCCGCTACCGCATATAAGCCTACAATATAATCGTTGTTGCTGCTTGCGTTCAACGCCATCAGGTAAGTATTTTCGGAGATTTTTTCTTCTGAAATTCCGTACTTGTTTTCGATGTTCACAATGGACTGCCGCAAATTGGTACGTGGCTTGAACTGGATGAAATACTGTGTTTCAAAGGATTCTTCTACCTGTGCGGCAATCTGAGAAAATGTACTGCGGTTCATCACCAGCACAACAGCATCATACTGGTTCGCATCGGAGGTATCCTCATTGAAACCTGCGACAGTAAGCGAAATGGTCTGTCCATCCGGGAGCGTCAGCGGAATCGCTGTACCGACCGTGACATCCAGCCAATCCCGGATGTTTGCTGTCACGAGCACTTCGCCATCCGCCGGGGCAGTGCTACACTGCATTCCCGGAAAGATTTGAAGGATTGCATCATCTGCTCCTACCAGTGCGGCACGTTTATCTCCGGCAAAATAGTTTTCCGTAAGGGAAGCGTTGATGTCGCTATACGCCGAAAATGCAGCAACATCCTTCTGTGCGGCAAGCTCTGCGGCTGTTTCAGGGGAGATGTCCTTTACCATGATATGCCAGTTTCCGTTTTTGTTCAGCTGGTTTGAGGTTTCCATCCGAATCGCCATATCTGCCATACTGAACACCGCCGTGACCAGAAACACCGCAAGGACGATGCACAAAATCGTCATGCGGTTCTGCCGTCTGCGTACCTTGGCAGAAATCGGGATCAGGCTCAGATAGCTTTTCATTTCTGTGCTGCTCATTCCCGGCACCTCCCAAAATCGGTCAGGCAGCCGTCCGATACCTGCAACACCCGGTCTGCCGTCTGCGCAATGCTGCGGTTGTGGGTGATCATCAGGATGGTCTGCTCGTATTTCCGGGAGGTTTCTTTTAGCAGGGCAATGACCTCGCTGGTGTTCTGGGTGTCCAGATTGCCGGTCGGCTCATCCGCCAAAATCAGGGAAGGGCGGGTCATCAGGGCGCGGCCGATGGCTACCCGTTGCTGCTGCCCACCGGAAAGCTGGCTTGGCAGATGCTTCCGACGGTCTTTCAGATTCAGCACGGTCAGCAGTTCTTCCAGATATGCCCTGTCCGGCTTTTGGTAGTCCAGCAGCACCGGGAACAGGATGTTCTGTTCTACGGTCAGTTCCGGGATGAGGTTGAATGCCTGAAAGATAAAACCGATATTGCGGCGGCGGAAGATCGTCAGCTCCCGGTCTTTCATGGCAAAAACATCCTTGCCATCAATCAGCACCTTGCCGGAAGTCGGCGTATCCAGTCCGCCAATCAGGTTGAGCAGGGTGCTTTTGCCGGAGCCGGATTCGCCAACGACCGCCACATATTCGCCTTTCGGCACGGAAAAGCTGACATCTTTCAGCGCATGGACAGCAGTTTCTCCGCTGCCGTAGGTCTTGCAGAGATGGTTGACTTCTAATAGTTCCATAGTGTATCCCTCACTTTGCAGGTTCCTTCGATTCAGACGGATTATCTCTGTCTGTGCAGAAAAGGATAACACGTCAACCTTACTGCAAGCCTACACTCAGCCTACAATTTTGTAGGAATCGGAAAATTCAGAGTAAAGGTCGTGCCCTTTCCCAGCTCGCTGTCTACTTCAATGGTTCCGTGATGGGCTTCCACAATGGCTTTTGCCAGCGGCAGACCCAGCCCGATGCCCTGTGTATCCTGTGAAAAGCGGCTGCGATAAAACCGTTTGAAGATATGGTACAAATCTTCCGGGTGGATGCCGCTGCCGTTGTCGCGCACTTTGATCTGAACCATGGACGGCAGTGCATTCCACTCTACCTGAATCGTATCTCCGCTCTTTGTGTGGTCAAGGGCATTCTTTACAAGATTGTCCACAGCTTCCTGCATCCAGTCACGGTCGCACCAAAGTGTAACCGCCTCTGAGCCGGACAGAACAAGCTTTTTCTGTTCCTGCTCTGCACGATAGTTATACTGCCGCGCGATGTCCTGCACCATTTCAGCAACATTTTCGTTTTTCTTCTCCAAGACGACCGAACCGGCATCCAGCCGGGTGATTTTGAGCAGATTCTGCACCAGCGTTTCGATGCGGTCCAACTCCTGTTCGGACAGGTCTGCAAACTCTTTGACCTCCGACGGCGAAACAGCTTCGTCCTGAAGCAGACCGTTGTAGATATTCAACGCCGCCAGCGGTGTTTTGAGCTGGTGCGAAATATCTGCAATGGTATTTTTCAAAAAACGCTTCTCCCGCTGCTCGTTGTCTGCGTGTGCGCTCAGAACTGCCGCCAATGCATTAACGGAGTGAAACAGACGGTAAAATTCTCCCTCCCGGTCGCAGTCCAGTCGTGCATCCGGGTTGCCATCCAGACAGCTTTGGATTTGCTGGACTGCCTGTTCCAGAAGCGCGCTCTGCCTTTGGAAATAGCGAAAAAGCACGCTCCAGAGACAGCCGCCCAGAAGCAGAAAAACCAACAGTAACCCGAAAGAAAACACATGCGTCGTATGCCATACGATGCCCTGCGTGAGAGCCAATGCCACCGCCCAGACCGCCAGCACTGTCCGGAACAAAATCCGGATCTCCCGGTTTGCGAATACTTTCATACGGCACCTTTACCCATTCCATTTATAGCCCATCCCGCGGACGGTCAGCAGCATCTGCGGTTTGCCGGGGTCGTCCTCAATCTTCATCCGCAGCCGCCGGATGTACACCGTTAAGGCACTGCTGTCAATGTAATCCCCATCGCAGTCCCACAGTGCATCCAGAATTTGTTCCTTGGATAGCACGGCATTCGGATGCTGCATAAAGAAGCAGAGCAGCTTGTACTCTGCGCCGGTCAGTTCCAGCAAGATTCCGTTTTTGTACGCCTGCCCCTGCAACAGCCGGACGGTGATGCTGCCCGATTCCAGTACGGGTTCTCCTGCGCTGGACGCATTTGCACGGCGAAGCAGTGCATTGACCCGCGACAACAGGACACCCAGCTTGAACGGCTTGGTCAGGTAATCATCCCCGCCCAGATCCAGCCCCATGATGATGTTCATTTCCTCATCCGAAGCGGTCAGGAACAAAATCGGCACATTGGATGTGCGCCGCACCTTCTGGCAGAAATCGAAGCCAGAGCCATCCGGCAGGGAAACATCCAGCACCAGCAGGTCATATTTTCCGTCTGACCACAGCATCTCGGCTTCTGCCAGCGTCCGGGCGGTATCCAGTGCAAAGCCCTGCTTCCTGAATGCAAAGGTCAGCCCACTGACCAGGCTCAAATCATCTTCCAAAAGGAACAGTTTTCTCATGATTCCCTCTCTTTTCTGCGTTTTGTGTGTCCTACAGGTTCAAAAGCATTATAAGTTTTTTCTGCGAACATTACAATGTGCGAAACGGAAATTGTTTCTTGCCGTGTGTTAAACATAAGTCCTACTATCACTGCTTTACTGCAATAAAATTTGCAAAACCATCTTGA
>ERZ773186.2926-NODE-2926-length-12031-cov-2.955912_pt1 | contig 12031 bp, 8 predicted proteins | sample MGYA00581000_ERZ773186 | MGnify/ENA primary metagenome ERZ773186 (study PRJEB29015, sample SAMEA2737752) | human gut metagenome | biome: human gut; feature: human-associated habitat; material: faeces | place: China | collected 2012 ... | reverse complement strand
TTTATGCGTTTCTTAATCCGCTGCAAAGATGCGCCGAACGTGTTTCAAGAGTGATACATACATTATACATTCTGTTTTCGTTTGTATGAAGGAGCTGTTACGTAATCCGTACGATTTTATCATGCGGTATAATATAAATAATAATATTAAATACTTGTTTGTTTGAGTTTTATGGCTATATTTGTCCCATTATCAATAAACAAACAGACAAACAAATTATGGATGTTCCCCCTCACAATGATAACGAACGCTTTCGGCGTTTGTCTTTGCTTGGGCGCATTGGTTGGTGGGAAGCCGACTTTTCTGCTGAGCAGTATTTATGTTCCGAATATGTATGCGATTTGTTGGGGATGAAGGGGGACAGCCTCTCTTTTCAGGATTTCGGTCGGATGATTCGTGAGGATTATCGGGGACGCATCACCAGAGAGTTCCTTTCCATAAAGGAAGTGGAGGTATACGAACAGACCTTTCCTATCCATACGGCAACCGGAGTTGTCTGGGTACATTCCCGCATGGGGTATAGAGAGCTTGCACCCGATGGGCATCTGAAAGCTTTCGGAATCCTGCAACGGGTAACGGAACCCGTAAACAAAGAGGATAAGGACCGCATGTATCATATCAATAATTTGCTGTATCGCCAGAACTCTATTTCCCATTCCTTGTCTCATTTTCTTAAAGACGAGTCTGTAGCTTCCGGCATCTACGAAATTCTGAAAGATATTTTGGACTTTTTCCATGCCGGACGTGCGTATATTTTTGAGTATGAAAAAGATTATACTTTTCAGACTTGCACTTATGAAGTTGTTGCCGAAGGGGTGTTACCGGCGGTAGAAGCATTCCGGAATATACCGGTTACTTTCATGCCGTGGTGGACTACTCAAGTTTTGTCGCAGAAACCTATATTGTTCGAGTCATTGTATAAGTTGCCCGAAATGGAAGAAGGCGAATTCCGGTTATTGGAGCAGCAGGGTATCAAAGCTTTAATGGCTGTTCCATTGGTGGCGAATGATACGGTGAAAGGTTTTATGGGAGTAGATTTGGTAGACCGTACTATCTTGTGGAGCAATGAAGACTACCAATGGTTGGGATCGTTGGCCAATATCATCAGTATCTGCGTTGAACTGCGTAAAACGCAGGATGAGGCAATACGGGAACGTCAGGCTTTGGACCGTAGTGAGAAACTCTTTAGAAACATTTTTGCCAATATACCGGCTGGGGTGGAGATTTATGATACTGACGGCTTTCTGGTAGATGTCAATAACAAGAATATAGAAATATTCGGTATCCGCGATAAGGCGGATGTGATAGGTATCAACCTGTTCGAGAATCCTAACTTGTCACCTCAGTTGATAGAGCAGATACGTGACCGGGATATTGTAGATTTCAGATTGGATTATGAATTTGAAAATGTAGAGGGATATTATCCTTCCGGTAAGCGCAATAAGATAAACCTATATACCAAAATCAGCAAGTTATATGATAGTAAGGGTAACTTTACCGGATATGCCTTTATCAATATCGATAATACCGAGCGTATGGATGCTTTGAACCGTATTTGTGATTTTGAGAACTTCTTCCTGTTGATTTCTGATTATGCAAAAGTAGGTTATGCAAAGTCGAACTTGCTGGATAGGAAAGGCTATGCCATTAAGCAGTGGTATAAGAATATGGGAGAAGATGAAAATACGCCTTTGTCGGATATTATAGGTGTATATAGTAAAATGCACCCGGATGACAGAAAGCGGATTTTGGATTTTCTTTATAAGGCACGGCTTGGAGAAGTAAGAGACTTCAAGGGAGAGATACGTATTTTGCATCCGGGGACGGAAGCTCAATGGAATTGGGTGCGCACCAATGTGGTAGTCAATCAATATCAACCGGAAAACGGTGTAATAGAGCTTATCAGTGTAAACTATGATATTACGGAATTGAAAGAAACCGAAGCCAAACTGATTGATGCTAAAGAGAAAGCCGAAACGGCAGACCGTCTGAAGAGTGCTTTTCTTGCCAATATGAGTCATGAGATACGTACTCCGCTGAATGCAATTGTAGGTTTTTCCAGTTTGTTGGTGCAGGGAGAGAATCCGGAAGAACGGGAGCAGTATATGGCGATTGTGGAAGAAAATAATGAGTTGCTGTTGCAATTGATATCCGATATTCTGGATTTGTCAAAAATAGAAGCCGGAACCTTTGATTTCGTAAAACAGGAATTGGATGTGAACCAACTGTGTGAGGATATGGTGCGTACGATGAAACTCAAAGCCAAACCGGGAGTAGAGGTTGTCTTTGATCATCGCCTGCCGGAGTGTATCATTGTGAGCGATCGTAATCGTTTAAATCAAGTGATAGCAAATTTCATGAATAATGCGATAAAATTTACTTCGACCGGTAGCATACGTTTAGGTTATGGGCAGGTAGAAACCAACTTGCTGCGCTTTTATGTTGCTGATACTGGCATCGGCATTATACAGGAAAAGCAGGCTGAGATATTTGACCGTTTTGTCAAACTGAACTCTTTTGTACATGGCACAGGATTGGGATTGTCTATCAGCAAGAGCATCGTTGAGCAACTGGGCGGCACTATCGGTGTGGAAAGTGAATCGGGTAAAGGGGCTTGCTTTTGGTTTACATTACCTGTTGCTTGATAAGAAGCTTTTTTCCCTTTTGCAGATGTTTGGGTAAGGGTAAGTTGCATGAGTATTGGGTGAAGTTGGCGATGTAGCCTTTACCTTGCTTAGCCATCGCGGCACTATCCAAAGTTTCTCAAGACTGGCGATGTCCGGCACGTTACCGACGATACCGATTACATCTTCACCATAGGTTTTCAGTTCCTCTACACGCTTGTCCAGTTGTTCCTGACGGATGTCTACCGCTACGACTTTAGCGCCTTGTTGCATAAAACACTTGGCAATGCTGCCACCCAATACACCACCTGCATCGGTGATGACTGCTACTTTACCTGTAATACTGAATTGTTCGTTTATAATCTTTTTCTCCTTTTTTCTTTTTTATACGGGAAAGCACGCGAATAAAGCATGAAAAATATAATTCCTTATACTTTATTATTTTCTGCTTCACGTATCTATATTGTATATTTTATACTTGCGTTTTCTTTTGTTTCATTTAGTTTTCTACTTTCGTACTCATCTCTTTTATGCGTTTCTTAAATCTGCTGCAAAGATGCGCAGAAGTGTTTTAAGTTATACATTCTATTTTCGTTTGTATTAAGGAGTTGTTACTCATTTATAGCAAAAAAAGGATGTTTTATATCAAAATAGTTATTCTATAGTATTTTTAAGATTTATATTTTTGTTGCAGTAAAACACTGTGTTCGAAAACGCTAATTTAAACTAATTGTAAACCAAGATTATTCTATGAGAAGCAGGAAGAAAGAAGGAGTATATTTTATGAGTATACTCAAGCGTCAGGTGCTGTTTGTGCTCTTTGCTTTTGCAGCAACCTTATGCGCATTCGCGCAAAACAAAACAATCACAGGACTTGTGGTAGACGGAAACGGTGAATCCATCATCGGTGCCAGTGTTCTTGTCAAAGGGACAACGAACGGAATTATCACTGACATCGACGGTAAGTTCACACTGAATGATGTGCCTGAAGCAGGAGTTATCCAGATTAGTTATATCGGCTACAAGACTCAGGAAATCTCCGCTAAGAACAAGGCCAATCTTAAAGTGGTGCTTGTAGAAGACAATGAAATGCTGGATGAAGTAGTGGTAGTAGGCTATGGTGTTCAGAAGAAATCGGACGTTACCGGTGCCATGATTCGCGTAGGTTCCGAGGAACTGAATTCACGTCCGGTAGCCAACGCCTTTGAAGCTATGCAGGGCAAGGCAGCTGGTGTAGACATTGTCAGCAATGAGCGCCCGGGCGAAGTGGGAACGATTAACGTACGCGGTGTGCGCTCTTTGAGTGCCAGCAATACTCCGCTGTATGTAGTGGATGGTATTCCTTTGATGTCCAATAGCGGTATTGAAACTTTGAATCCGCAGGACATTGAGTCTATTGATGTATTGAAAGACGCCTCTGCTACGGCTATTTACGGTTCTCGTGGTGCTAATGGCGTTATTCTGGTTACTACCAAATCCGGTAAGGAGGGTAAGATGTCTTTGAACTACTCCGGTACGGTTACTATCGAAAACCTGCAGGACTATTCCGAAATGATGAACTCTGCAGAGTATATCGATTGGCGTCGTTGGTCTTATTACTATCTGAATCCTTCCAAATATCCTCGAGGAGACCAGCCCACTAAAGAGAACGATTATGAGATCTTTTTAGGTGCTACAGACCCTACGGCTTGGAAAAACATTGAAAAAGGCTGGGCAGGTGGTACTTGGGACGGCTCTCGCGTGCCTAATACGGATTGGTGTGATATGGTTACGCAGACCGGAGTTACCCATGAACACACGTTGAGTGCCAGTGGAGGTACGGACAAGATGAAAGGTTATGCGTCTATCGGCTATTTGGATAATGAGGGTACGGTGAAAGGGCAGTCTTATACTCGTTATACTACAAAACTAAGTTTGGATTTGAAGCCTACTAAATGGTTTAATTTAGGATTGAATGTTAATGGTACGTTTAGTGAACAGCAATATGGTTCGTCTGCAAGTTCTGTCGGTCAGTTGATAAAGGGTATGCCTTCTAACTTATATGCAGCATCTACCAGTTTGTTCCCTTATGCTTCACCTTATGATGAGGATGGCAACCGTATTGAATATCCCGGTGGTGATGATAAAGTAAAGAATGTAATGAATGAATGGAACAACAGTCAGAATGAACGTCGTATGTTCCGTGCTATCGGTAGTTTGTATGCTCAATTGGATTTAGGTGAAATTTACGCTCCTTTAAAAGGCCTTAGATATCGTTTTAATTTCGGACCGGATTTCCGTTATTATAGAAACGGTACATTCCGTAATGAAGAGTCAATTAGCAGTGAAGGTAAGAATCGCGCTTCCTTGTCTAACCAGTCTGACTTTTCCTGGACGTTGGATAACTTGATTTACTATAACAAAGAATTTGGAAAACATTCAGTGGGACTTACTTTATTGCAAAGTGCTACAGGGTATCACTACGAAGAATCCTCTATGGCGGCAGAAGGCATTCCTTTGGAAAGTGCGAAATGGAATGCGTTATCAAAAGAAAATGTCTCTTTGCTGGATGAGTGGAATAGCGGACTGATTGAGAAACAGCTCCTTTCTTATATGTTCCGTGTGAACTATGACTATAATAATAAGTACTTATTGACAGTTTCCGGTCGTTGGGATGGTGCTTCACAGCTTGCAGAAGGCAATAAGTGGGCTTTCTTCCCCAGTGCGGCTTTGGGTTGGCGTCTTGATCAGGAAGAGTTTCTGAAAGATGTTACTTGGTTAAACCAGTTGAAATTCCGTTTGGGTGTTGGCGTTACCGGTAATTCGGCTATCGACCCTTATCAGACGAAGGGTGCTATAGTTTCGCTCTATTATCCGTTCGGTTCTGCGCTTGCTCCCGGTTATGCCGCTTCGGAACCATTGATTAAAGATGGAGCTGTGGCAATGGCCAATAAGAATTTGTCTTGGGAGAAGACCACGCAGTATAACATCGGTCTTGACTACTCGGTTTTAAACGGACGAATTTCGGGAGTTCTTGATTTCTATACTTCACGTACTACTGATTTGTTGATGGCAATGACAATTCCTTCATTGAATGGTTATACTAATACGTATGCCAATGTAGGTAAAACATCCAATATAGGTGTGGATATAACGTTGAATACCGTTAACGTCAAAACACGTGATTTTGAATGGTCTACCAGTATTAATGCTGCATGGCAGAAAGACAAGATTGATGAATTGGCAAATGGTAAAGAGGACGATATAAATAATAATTGGTTTATAGGACAGGCGTTGGGGGTAATTTACGGTTACGAGTGTGGCGGACTTTGGAAAGAAGAAGACGCTGCCGAAATGGCTAAGTTCAATGCCAAAGGGCATTCATTCCAAGCAGGTATGGTACGTCCGATAGACCAAAATGGTGATTATAAAATCGACCCGAATGACGATCGTGTAATTATAGGACATACTCGTCCCCGTTGGACTTTTGGCATGACGAATACGTTTACTTACAAGAATTTCGACCTCTCTGTTATGATGTACGGACGCTTCGATTATATGGTAGATACCGGCGGTGAATGGCAGGGTGGACGTTATATGCAGCGTAAGATAAATTATTATAACGAAAACAACAAGAATGCAGAATATCAGAAACCTATTTACAATATTGGCGGTGGAGACCCTTACTATCGTATTGTAGGTTATAAGAACGGTTCATTTCTGAAAGTACGTAACATATCTTTGGGTTACACTTTTCCGCAGACGCTCATCAAAAAGTGGAATTTATCTAATTTAAAGGTTTATGTACAAGCCAAGAATCCGGGACGAATTTTCTCTAATATTGATTTCCTGGAATTGGATGCTTCGCAAGCGTTTACTTCTACTTGGAACCGTGGATTCACAATTGGTTTGAATGTTGGATTTTAAATGTCATTAAAAGTATTATGATTATGAAACTACATAAAAAAATAACATTTGGCTTGTTGGCCTTGACTTTGGTAGGTCCGATGACTTCTTGCAGTGATTTTCTGGATGAGGAGTTGACTACTCAGCAGAATACAGATTTCTTCGATACTCAAGAAGGTATCGACCGTTTGGAAGTTAGCCTTTACTATAATTTACGTTTCCATTTTGCAAAAGAGTGGGCATGTGCCACTACTAACTATGGTACGGATGAGTTTCGTGTAGGTGGCGACGGTTCTAATGCTTCCTGGAATAATTATGATGGAAACTTCCAGTCATCGATTGTCAGCAACTCTACCAATATGTATGAAGTTTGGGATGGCATGTATATCGGTATCAACAATGCCAATCTGCTATTGAGTAAGGTTACTCCGGATAGTTACAAAGCAGACAATAAGAATACTTATATGGGAGAAGCTTATTTCCTGCGCGGATTCAATTATCTGAAACTGGTATCTCAGTATGGGGGAGTTCCTTTGAAACTTACTCCGAGCGAAACTCCGGAACGTGAATTTTCTCGCGCTACTGCCGAAGAAACATTGCAACAGGTGATCAGTGACTTAAAAGACGCTTATAAGTATCTGCCCGAAACAGCTCCCATGACAGGAAAGATGACGAAAGATGCAGCAGCGCATTTTCTTGCCAAAGCATATTTGTTGCGTGCCAGTGAGATAAATGATGATTGGAACAGCGCAACGAAAGAGGATGATTTGAAAGAAGCATTACGTTTGGCGCAAGAGGTTATATCTCATCGTAGTTTAGCTCCGAATTATGCAGATTTGTGGAATTATACTGAGCCGAACGGTGCAAACGAGCAACTGGATGAAATAATTTTGGCAGCTCAGTTCTCTTCTGACAAAGCAACGGAAGGAGCTAATGGTAATCAGTGTCATCTCTATTATGTTTCCGTATACAAAGATTTGCCGCAGATGCAACGTGATATTGCTGGTGAACGCGAGTATCAACGTCTTAGAACTACTTATTATATGTACAATGTGTATGATATGGTCGATGACTCTCGTTTCTGGAAAAGTTTTAAAACGAAATATGCGGTGAACAACCCGCAAAAAGGTTCCGGATACGCACACGGTGATTTGGGTATCATGTATGTAATTAACCGTCCCGGTGACACTCGTTTTGATGCTGTACAGCTTAACAATCAGGTGACTTATGACAAGACGGGGAAAACAATTCCGACAGTGTTTGTAGCTTATCCGAAAGACCGCAACGCAGAAGATGATGAGGCTTTATATGATTATACTAATCGTTATTGTACGTTGAATAAGTATATTGACGGTTCCCGTGAATCGAGAGACAGTCGTGTTGGTTTCCGCGATGGTATTCTTGCCCGTTTGGGTGAAACCTATTTGATTGCAGCCGAAGTGTTGATTCGTCAAGGCAAGTATCCTGATGCTTTAGGCTATATCAATGATCTTCGTGCACGTGCCGCTTATAAAGCAGGAGAAGACCGTTCCGCATATTGCGATGGTGGTGCTGCTTATAATGATAAAGCGTTGGGATATAAGGATGACGGTGTGAATTCTTATTTTGCGGAGAATTCTTATTATGAGTCCAACAATATCGACAGAAACATTAAATCTGCTACAGACTTAAAGATTACGGATATTCACAACTTGCCGGCCGAAGATGAGGCTATTATCAGTAAATTAGGGTATAGTACGGATTATGACCGTATGCTGTGTCTGTTGCTGAACGAACGTTCTCGTGAACTTTGCGGTGAATTTCATCGTTGGCAAGATTTATCAAGGACGTTGACTTTGGTCGAACGCGCCAAAGCATTTAATCCGGATGCTGCCCCCAATATTCAGGAACGTCATAATTTGCGTCCTATTCCGCAAACCTACCTGGATGCTATCCAAAAGGACGGTCATGCGTTAACTCCTGAAGAAAAGAAAGCGGAACAGAATCCCGGATATTAATCGGCATCCATTATAAGTTTATAATACAGTGAAGAGAAGAAGGCTCTCTGCCAATCGGGGTAGAGAGCCTTCTCTTTGTGTTTCTTTCCGGTAAAATAAACAATCGAAGATTGACGGGGTTATACTCCGCTGAATGCGCTGAAACCGCCGTCAATAGGAAGCAATGCACCTGTAACGAAGCTGGCGGCATCGCTGCACAGGAACTGTACGGCTCCGTTCAATTCGTTGATGTCGCCGAAGCGTTTCATCGGGGTTTTGGCCAATACTTTCTTACTGCGGTCGGTCAGTGAGCCATCGGGGTTGATGAGTACGGCGCGGTTCTGGTCGCCGATGAAGAAGCCCGGGGCGATGGCATTGACGCGGATACCGTCTCCGTATTTCAGTGCCAGTTCGCTTGCCAGCCATTGGGTGAAGTTGGCAACGGCCGTCTTGGCTGCCGAATAGCCCGGAACGCGGGTGATGGCGCTGTAAGCTGCCATGGAAGATACGTTGACGATGCAGCCCTTACCTTGCTTAGCCATCACTTTGCTGAACACTAAAGACGGGTAAACGGTTCCGTTCATGTTCAGATTGGTCACTTTCTCCCAGCAGGAGATGTCCATGTCGTAGAAGTGCTGGTCGGGAGCCAGAGTTGCGCCCGGCATATTTCCGCCGGCAATGTTGAGCAGAATGTCGATACGTCCCCACTTGGCAACGATGTCATCGGCAAGTTGCTCAAGACTGGCGATGTCCAGCACGTTACCGACGATACCGATTACATCTTCACCATAGGTTTTCAATTCCTCTACACGTTTGTCCAGTTGTTCCTGACGGATGTCTACCGCTACGACTTTAGCGCCTTGTTGCATAAAACACTTGGCAATGCTGCCACCCAATACACCACCTGCACCGGTGATAACTGCTACTTTACCTGCAATACTGAATTGTTCGTTCATAATCTTTGTCTCCTTTTTTCTTTCTTTTCTTTTTTTATACGGGGAAGCACGTGCATAAAGCATGAAGCGTATACCCCCTCATGCTTTATTGTCTTCTGCTTCACGTATCTATATTGTATATTTTATGCTTGTGTTTCCTTCTGTTTCATTTCGTCTTGTACCACTGCCATCATGCCTTCCACCTGTGCCAGCGCCAGCATACGACCGTGGAATGAATAGCCGGGATTATATCCCTTGTCCTCATCGCCCAGCATCATCCGTCCGTGGTCTACACGCATGGGCAGGTTTGGGTTCTCTTTCTCGAAGATGCGGATAAGGTCGATGAGGTGACCGCGTCCCGTCAGGTGGGAGCTTTCTATGAAGTTGCCGCCCGGCATGGCTGCGGTGCTGCGCAGATGCACAAAGTGGGTGCGTGATGCAAACTTCCTGGCGAGTTCGCGGGTGTCGTTATGCTCTCCCGCGCTGAGCGAGCCGGCACAGAACGTCAGTCCGTTGTGTGGATTATCCACTGCATTCAGGAACCAGGCGATGTCCTCTTCGTTGGTCACGATACGCGGCAAGCCCAGTACCTGGAAAGGCGGGTCGTCGGGATGTACGCACATATTTACGCCGTACTCCTCGCACACCGGCATGATGGCGGCAAGGAAATACCGCATGTTCTCGCGGAGCGCATCGCGGTCGATACCTTTGTACAAGGCAAGCAGATTCCTGAATATATTCACCGGATTCTTGTCGCCTTCCTTGATGTTGCCGTTTACGAATCCCTGCGTCTTTACGATAATCGCATCGACAAGGCTGTCTTTTTCGGTTTCGGTGATGGTCTTGTCCAGTTCGGCCACTTTAGCCAGCTCTTCGGCGGAGTAATCCTTTTCGGCTCCCTCACGTTGCAGAATGCGCAGGTCGAAATAAGCAAAACGCACCCGGTCGAAGTAGAGCGATGAGGTTCCGTCTGCCCAGGGGTGTTGTAAATCCGTGCGTATCCAGTCGATAACGGGCATGAAGTTATAGCATACGGTCTTTACACCGCATTTGCCCAGATTGGCAAGACTGATTTTGTAGTTCTCTATCAGTTGTTCGCGTTCCGGTCCGGCATATTTAATGGCCTCGCATACGGGCAGGCTCTCCACAACCGACCAGCGCAAGCCATAGGACTCGATATATGTCTTTAAATCGTTGATGGCCTCTTCTGTCCAGATTTCGCCGTTGGGCACATCGTGCAAGGCGGTAACTATCCCTTCCACACCGATTTGCCGAAGCATACCGAGCGTTATTTTGTCTTTCTTACCGAACCATCTCCAAGTCTTTTCCATACTTCTTTTTGTATTAATGATTTAAAATGATTATTTACTGCAAATGTAGGCACTAAAACAGTTTGTATATAAACGGATATTTGCAGGATGTTTGCAGATATTTGCGTGTATTGAAAGGATAATGGGATAGTAACCTTTGCTACGAAGTAAACAGCTTTAAATCAATACTATATAAGTACCAATATAATACCTGCGTTTGGTACGGGAAATACCAACGGTTGGTACGCCTTGTACCGCACTTTGGTACGGCTCCTACCACAGTTTGGTACAGCTCGTACCACGCTTTGGTACAGTTCATACCACGCTTCGGTACGTCTCCTGCCACCGGTTGGTATGCTCCGTACCAACCGGGGTATTCTTTCCGTTTCACTTTGTATTTTCTTTTTTCCATCCGTACCCCTTATATTGCATCAATTTCTGCCCATGCTTCTTCCACTATCTGCACTCTGTCACTTTCCATATCATCAATGGCTTCATCCAGCCTTGACAAAAGAACATCCATTGCATCATTGATTGTATAAGTTGGTTCATGGGATTTTATTGCCTGTGCCAATGCCATAACCATCACCCTTTCTTGAAATAGCACTTTTGTTTCTATTTTTATCATACCACGAACCACCGGAAATATCTATATATTTTAAATTTGTCTTTATAACCCAAACACAGAATACTGTTTTTGGGACGTTTTTTAGAATTTGTCCATTTGTAGTTTCAATTAAAAAAGTAAATAAAAGTGCTGCCGCACCAAACTTTTCAGTGCGGCAGCCCATACAGCTATTTACCTATGCCTCGTTTATATTAAATGTTTTTCCTTAAAGCTCCCGAAGGTAATCGGCACTAACATAACGGTAAATGCCGCCAAGAGAAATTTTGGCCCACCCATTACTGATAGAATATACATATACTTTTGTGCCATAATTCAATGTGCCTACTATTGTATATTGTGTTCCAGGGCCTGATCTGATATTTACATCCGACCCTGTGCACTTGTAATATCCCGGTACGCTTCTCGTGACAGAGCTTGTTTCAATTCCTATATTTTCCGCAGCAAGCACCGGCATTGCAAATGAACTTGTCAAAAGAATTGCACTTATGACCAAACACACTACAAATGAGTTTTTTCTCATATACTTCATAATCTTTTCCTCCCATAATTTTTTTACACCATATCATCATCCTTGAGAACCTGGACGTGCTTTACTATAAGGTTCCTGCGTAGTTCCAACCACGACCCCATCTTTATTCAGTATATTACCTGTTTTGGGATCTATATGAGAACC
>ERZ773186.2925-NODE-2925-length-12037-cov-2.951761_pt1 | contig 12037 bp, 9 predicted proteins | sample MGYA00581000_ERZ773186 | MGnify/ENA primary metagenome ERZ773186 (study PRJEB29015, sample SAMEA2737752) | human gut metagenome | biome: human gut; feature: human-associated habitat; material: faeces | place: China | collected 2012 ... | reverse complement strand
TCCTTGATGGCATGTCCGTTCGTGTAGCCGATGAAGTGTTTATTCTGCCGTTGAATGCGGTGATGGAATCTCTGCAACCTCGGGAAGAAGATCTCCATCCGCTGGCCGGAGGAGAGCGCGTTCTGGAAGTGCGTGGCGAATATTTACCGCTGGTTGAGTTGTGGAAAGTCTTTGAGGTTGAAGGCGCTAAAACTGAAGCGACTCAGGGCATAGTGGTCATTTTACAAAGTGCAGGGCGTCGCTATGCGCTGCTGGTGGATCAGTTAATTGGCCAACACCAGGTGGTGGTCAAAAACCTGGAAAGCAACTACCGCAAAGTGCCAGGTATTTCTGCTGCAACGATCCTCGGCGACGGCAGCGTCGCGCTGATTGTCGATGTCTCTGCATTGCAGGGGTTAAACCGCGAACAACGTGTGGCGATCACAGCCGCCTGATTGAGTGAGAAGGGAATAATATGACCGGTATGAGTAATGTAACTAAACTGGCCGGCGAACCGTCAGGTCAGGAATTCCTCGTGTTTACGCTGGGGGATGAAGAGTACGGTATCGATATCCTGAAAGTGCAGGAAATCCGTGGTTATGATCAGGTGACGCGCATCGCTAACACGCCAGCGTTTATCAAAGGCGTCACAAACCTGCGTGGTGTGATTGTGCCTATCGTCGACCTGCGCGTGAAATTTAGCCAGAGCGATGTGGATTACAACGAAAACACAGTGGTGATTGTGCTGAATCTGGGTCAGCGGGTGGTTGGAATTGTGGTAGATGGCGTCTCGGATGTGCTGTCGCTGACAACGGATCAAATCCGTCCGGCACCGGAGTTTGCGGTCACGCTGTCAACGGAATATTTGACGGGATTGGGTGCGCTGGGTGACCGGATGCTGATTCTGGTCAACATTGAGAAGCTGCTGAACAGCGAAGAAATGGCGCTGCTGGATATTGCCGCTTCCCACGTCGCATAATCGCCATAACTCATCCGGCCTACAATGATTGCTGTTGCAGGCCGGATGAGCGTAGCGCATCCGGCAGATTTCCCTCTTACGCTTCCCGCTCAACCAGCTCCGGTTCTTCTTCCAGTAAACCTTCATCCTGCGCCAGCATCGCCGTTGCAATCCCGTTACCTAATACGTTGATTGCTGAACGTCCCATATCCAGGAAGTGGTCAATTCCCATCAGCAACAGGATCCCGGCGACCGGAATATTAAAGCTCGGGATGGTTGCAGCCAGCACTACCAGTGCTGAACGCGGCACACCGGCAATCCCTTTGGACGCCAGCATCAGCGTCAGCATCAGCACGGCAATCTCAGAGAAGCTCAGATGGATGTTGTACGCCTGGGCAATAAACATTGAAGCGAATGAGCAGTACACCATCGAACCGACCAGGTTAAACGAATAACCGATAGGTAGCACGAATGACACGATGTTGGGTGAGCAGCCAAATTTAGTTAATTGCTCCAGCGTTTTCGGATAAGCAGCTTCGGAACTGCTGGTGGTGAAGGCGACCAGAACCGGGTCTTTCAGCATGCTCACCAGGCGAAATACCTCTTTTTTCAGCATGACATATCCCACAGCCAGCAGAACCAGGCAGGTCAGTAAAATCGCCACATAGTAGCCGCCGATAAACGACGCATAGTTAAGCAGGATCCCCAGCCCCTGGGTGGAGATGACGGAAGAGATGGCGGCAAAAATAGCCAGCGGCGCAACGTACATCACGTAGCCGGTCACTTTCAGCATAATGTGGGAAACCACATCCAGCGCGGCAACCAGTGGAGCGTTAAATTTCTCTCCGAGCGATGCGCCACCAATACCGAAGAACATTGAGAACACCACAATTTGCAGGATCTCATTGTTAGCCATCGCTTCGGCGATGCTGGTTGGAATGGTATGCGTCAGAAAACCTTTCAGGCTCATGCCGCCCACGGCCAGGCCGGTGTCGGTGGCTTCCAGCGGGATCGCCAGGTTCAGCCCGCTGCCGGGTTGCTCAAGGGAAACCACAAACAGACCGACCAGGATAGACAATATAGAAGAGCTGATAAACCAGATCATCGCTTTGCCGCCCACGCGTCCGATGGTGGACGTTTCTCCCAGGCGCATAATACCAACTGTCAGGGTGCTGAATACTAAAGGCGCGATCACCATTTTAATCAGGCGTAAAAAGATGTCGGTAAGAAGCGTAATGTTATCGGCCCAGGCGGTCACAACGCCGGGGGAGGCATAAGAGTGGATCACCGCACCCGACAGGATCCCCGCCAGCATGAAGATCACGATAAACAACGTGAGTTTGTTTGCATTTGCCACTAAAAAGCCCTCAGTAAGGATTTAACATTTATTGATCGGTTACTCATTTTTTATACTTATTAAGTGGTAACGAGGTATTCATCATATAAATTGGATTAAAGCGTAAGCGGATACAACTTTTTTTAATTTTTTATCCATTTTGTTGTGGTATTTACGATGCGTATGTGTGATCTCAATCACATAAAAATGCGTACTTCGGCCATTCTGGCCGTGCTCATCGATGAAAATAAATGTTATTTACATGATAATTATGGTGTTTTTATGTGAATGATTTGTGGTTGCTGCGCACCCGTTTTATCTTCCCCTCGCCAGGCTTCACATCCCTTCAGGATTTCCTTTTCGCAAACGTAAAGTTATCTCAGCGAGTGCCGATAACGTTGATAACTCGTTTTCAGGAAGGTGCCTTATGTTTAACCGTATCCGCGTTGTCACAATGCTGATGATGGTGCTGGGGGTTTTCGCACTGCTACAGCTTGTTTCCGGTGGTCTGTTGTTTTCTTCATTGCAGCAGAATCAGCAAAGTTTTGTTATTTCTAACGATCTTCGACAGCAGCAAAGTGAACTCACCTCAACATGGGATCTGATGCTGCAGACACGAATCAATTTAAGCCGTTCTTCTGCGCGCATGATGATGGATGCGTCTAACCAGCAAAGCAGCGCTAAAAACGATCTGCTGAAGAATGCGAAAGCATCGCTGGCGCAGGCTGAAACGCATTACGCAAAATTTAAAAACATCACACCGTTGCCGGAAATGGCAGAAGCCAGCGGCAACGTCGAGGAAAAATATCAGCAGTACCATGCGGCCCTGGCAGAACTGGTTCAGTTTCTGGAAAGCGGCAATATGGACGCCTACTTCGCGCAGCCTACGCAGGGAATGCAAAACGCGCTCGGCGAGGCGCTGGGCAAGTACGCCAGCGTTAGCGAAAAGCTTTACGTCCAGGCATTTGATCAAAGCGCGCGGGATTACCATTTTGCCCAATGGCAGCTTGGCGTGTTGGCCGTCGTGCTGGTGCTGATTCTGGTGGTGGTCTGGTACGGCATCCGTCATACCCTGCTTAATCCTCTGTCCCGTGTCATTGCCCATATCCGGGAAATCGCCAGCGGTAACCTGACCGCAACTCTCGCTGTTAGCGGTCGTAACGAAATCGGCGAGCTGGCCAGTACGGTTGATCATATGCAGCGCTCCTTGACGGAAACTGTCACCCTGGTGCGTGAAGGCTCTGATGCGATTTATTCCGGTACCAGCGAAATTGCCAGCGGAAACACTGACCTTTCATCTCGTACGGAACAGCAGGCGTCTGCACTGGAAGAGACCGCAGCCAGCATGGAACAGCTGACCGCAACCGTGAAGCAAAACGCGGACAACGCGCGTCAGGCCTCGCAACTGGCGAAAAGCGCGTCCGATACCGCGCAGCATGGCGGCAAAGTGGTTGATAGCGTGGTGAACACCATGCACGAAATCGCCGATAGCTCGAAGAAAATCGCCGACATCATCAGCGTCATCGATGGCATTGCCTTTCAGACCAACATTCTCGCACTGAACGCGGCGGTTGAAGCTGCGCGTGCCGGTGAGCAAGGCCGCGGCTTTGCTGTGGTGGCGGGTGAAGTGCGTAATCTGGCAAGCCGCAGCGCTCAGGCGGCGAAAGAGATTAAGGCATTGATTGAAGATTCCGTTTCCCGGGTTGATACCGGTTCCGTACTGGTAGAAAGCGCTGGCGAAACGATGAACGATATCGTCAATGCCGTGACGCGGGTGACAGACATTATGGGCGAGATTGCCTCGGCATCTGACGAGCAAAGCCGGGGGATTGATCAGGTTGCGCTCGCGGTCTCTGAAATGGATCGTGTTACGCAGCAAAACGCCTCATTGGTACAGGAGTCAGCTGCCGCAGCGGCCGCTCTTGAAGAACAGGCCAGTCGCTTAACGCAGTCGGTATCGACTTTCCGTCTTGCGTCACGTCCGGCCTCGACAAAACCGCGCGATACACGATTACCTGCAGCCCCGAGCGCATCCTATCCGCGCCAGAGCATTGAACAAGATACGAATTGGGAAACATTTTGACTGATAGTTAAACCGCGGCCAGTGCCGCCCGATGGGAGCGTTGATGTTTAATCGTATTCGAATTTCGACCACGCTGTTTTTGATTTTAATCCTCTGCGGTGTTTTGCAGATTGGCAGTAATGGCTTGTCCTTCTGGGCATTTCGGGACGGTTTTCAGAACCTGAATCAGGTCGAACGGAGTAATCAGCAACGCGCTGCGCTGGCCCAAACCCGCGCTGTGTTATTACAGGCCAGTACGGCCCTTAATAAGGCAGGGACGCTGACCGCCCTGAGCTATCCGCCAGAGGACATCAAAACGCTGATGACCCTCGCGCGCGATAGCCTGACGCAGTCTGAATTGATGTTTAAACGCTTTATGGCGACGTCGGATTCGACGGAGCAAGGCAAGGCGCTGTTTGGCGCAACGGAGAATAGCTTCAGCCAGTGGCACAGCGCTCTCGCGCATCAGGCCACCTGGCTTGAAAACAATCAGTTGTCAGATTTTCTGACCGCGCCGGTGCAGGCGGCTCAGGATGCTTTTGATGCGAATGTGAATGCGTGGCAGAGCAACATTGACAGCGTGTTGCAAACGGCGGGAGAGCAGAGTCAGCGCAATTACCACATGTCGGGGGTGATTTTCGCCACCATGGTGGTACTGGCGGCACTGCTCACCAGCGGTGCGCTGTTCTGGTCACGCAAGATGATCGTTCAGCCGCTGGCGATTATTGGCAGCCATTTCGACAGTATTGCCGCGGGGAACCTGGCACGACCGGTAGCGGTTTATGGGCGCAATGAGATCTCGGCTATTTTTGCCAGCCTGCAGAAGATGCAAAAGGCGTTACGCGAAACGGTAAGTGACGTTCGTCAGGGCAGCTCAGCCATGCATAGCGGTATTTCAGAAATCGCGATGGGCAATAACGATTTGTCTTCACGGACTGAACAGCAGGCGGCTGCGCTGGCGCAAACGGCGGCCAGCATGGAACAACTGACCGCCACCGTCGGCCAGAACGCTGATAACGCACGCCAGGCGTCAGGAATCGCCAAAAGTGCGGCAGACACAGCGCATAAAGGTGGCGAGCAGACGTCCCGGGTCGCCAGCACCATGCATGAGATTTCTGCCAGCTCGCAGAAAATCGGCGACATTATCGGGGTGATTGACAGCATTGCCTTCCAGACCAATATCCTGGCGTTGAATGCCGCGGTAGAGGCTGCCAGGGCGGGGGAGCAAGGGCGTGGTTTTGCCGTCGTCGCTGGTGAGGTGCGCAATCTGGCAAGCCGTAGCGCACAGGCGGCGAAAGAAATTAAGGGACTGATTGAGGAATCTGTCACCCGGGTGCATCAGGGCTCGCAGCTGGTGGATATGGCGTCGCGCACTATGACGGAAATAGTCAGTTCGGTGACCCGGGTTAACGACATCATGGGCGAGATTGCCTCGGCATCCGATGAACAGCGCAGAGGCATTGAGCAGGTGGCGCAGGCCGTTACACAGATGGATCAGGTTACACAGCAGAACGCCTCACTGGTGGAAGAGGCGGCGGCTGCGACCGATCAGCTGGCAAACCAGGCGGATCACCTTACCGGGTTAGTCGCCGTATTTAATGTGAAAGAGCACGTTGAAGCAGTAACAGAAGTCGGACGGTCACAGGCCGTACCCGTTGTATCCTGAATGTGATTGAGAAGGCGCTATGACATCATCTCTGCCCTCCGGGCAAACGTCATTATTGTTACAGATGACACAGCGCCTCGCGCTGTCTGACGCGCATTTTCGTCGGATATGTCAATTAATCTACCAGCGTGCGGGGATCGTACTGGCCGACCATAAGCGGGACATGGTTTATAACCGCCTGGTTCGTCGTCTGCGTACCCTGGGGCTGGATGACTTTGGTCGCTATCTCAGCATGCTGGAAGCTAACCAGAACAGCGCTGAGTGGCAGGCTTTTATTAACTCCCTGACTACCAACCTGACCGCGTTTTTTCGCGAAGGGCATCATTTTCCGGTGCTGTCAGATCACGCTCGTCGGCGCAGCGGTGAATACCGCGTCTGGAGCGCGGCGGCGTCAACCGGAGAAGAACCCTACAGCATTGCGATTACGCTTGCCGATACCTTAGGTATGGCACCGGGCCGCTGGCGTGTTTTTGCCAGCGACATTGATACCGAAGTGCTGGAAAAGGCCAGAAACGGCATTTACCGCCTCGATGAGCTAAAGACGCTGTCACCCCAGCAGTTGCAGCGTTATTTCATGCGCGGCACCGGGCCGCATGAAGGACTGGTACGCGTTAGGCAGGAACTGGCAGGTCATGTTGAATTTTCCAGCGTGAATTTACTGGATAAGCAGTACAACGTGCCCGGACCGTTCGACGCCATATTTTGTCGTAACGTTATGATCTATTTCGATAAAACGACGCAGCAGGACATTTTGCACCGTTTTGTTCCTCTTCTTAAACCCGATGGGCTGCTGTTTGCAGGTCATTCAGAAAACTTTAGCAACCTTGTGCGCGAGTTTAGCCTGCGTGGACAGACCGTGTATGCGCATGCGCCAGGTAAGGATAAAGCATGAGTAAAATCAGGGTGTTGTCGGTAGATGATTCTGCATTGATGCGTCAAATCATGACCGAAATTATTAACAGTCACAGTGATATGGAAATGGTGGCGACGGCGCCGGATCCGTTGGTCGCCCGGGATTTAATCAAAAAATACAATCCCGACGTCCTGACGCTGGACGTGGAAATGCCGCGCATGGACGGCCTCGACTTTCTTGAGAAGTTGATGCGTCTGCGTCCGATGCCGGTAGTCATGGTTTCTTCGCTGACCGGTAAAGGTTCAGAGGTCACGCTGCGGGCGCTGGAGCTGGGGGCGATTGATTTTGTCACCAAACCGCAACTGGGGATCCGCGAAGGAATGCTGGCGTATAGCGAGATGATTGCGGAGAAAATCCGCACCGCATCGCGGGCAAAACTGGCGGCCCATAAGCCCATGGCGGCACCGACGACCTTGAAAGCAGGGCCGTTACTCAGTTCGGAAAAGCTGCTGGTGATTGGGGCGTCAACCGGAGGAACAGAGGCAATTCGCCATGTACTCCAGCCATTGCCGCTTTCAAGTCCGGGTATTCTTATTACCCAGCATATGCCGCCAGGATTTACCCGTTCGTTCGCCGAACGTCTGAACAAACTGTGCCAGATAACCGTGAAAGAGGCAGAAGACGGAGAGCGCGTACTCCCGGGGCATGCGTATATCGCGCCGGGCGACAAGCATATGGAACTGGCGCGCAGTGGCGCGAACTATCAAATCAAAATTCATGACGGTCCGCCGGTTAATCGGCATCGGCCCTCAGTGGATGTGCTGTTCCATTCGGTGGCGAAACATGCGGGGCGCAATGCCGTCGGGGTGATCCTGACCGGTATGGGCAACGATGGCGCAGCCGGAATGTTAGCGATGAATCAGGCGGGAGCCTGGACCATTGCGCAAAACGAAGCAAGTTGTGTGGTGTTCGGCATGCCGCGCGAGGCCATCAATATGGGTGGCGTAAGCGAAGTGGTCGATCTTAGCCAGGTAAGCCAGCAGATGCTGGCAAAAATCAGTGCCGGACAGGCAATACGTATTTGACTCAGGAGTATTATTTTATGGCGGATAAAGAGCTTAAGTTTTTGGTTGTGGATGACTTTTCCACCATGCGTCGCATCGTGCGTAACCTGCTTAAAGAGCTGGGATTCAACAATGTTGAAGAGGCTGAAGATGGCGTGGATGCGCTGAACAAGCTGCAGGCTGGGGGATTCGGCTTTGTTATTTCTGACTGGAACATGCCGAACATGGATGGACTGGAACTGCTGAAAACCATCCGTGCTGATGGCGGGATGGCTTCTCTGCCGGTGCTGATGGTCACGGCGGAAGCGAAAAAAGAGAACATCATTGCGGCAGCACAGGCAGGTGCCAGTGGCTATGTCGTGAAACCGTTCACGGCGGCGACGCTGGAAGAAAAACTGAATAAAATCTTTGAGAAACTGGGCATGTGAGGGTGTGATGATGATGATGCAACCACAAATTAAACCTGCTGACGAACACTCTGCAGGGGACATCATCGCGCGCATCGGCAGTTTGACCCGAATGCTGCGCGACAGCTTGCGTGAACTGGGGCTGGATCAGGCCATTGCCGAAGCGGCAGAAGCGATTCCCGATGCCCGCGATCGTCTCGATTACGTTGTACAGATGACCGCTCAGGCGGCAGAGCGCGCGCTGAACAGCGTAGAAGCTTCGCAGCCGCATCAGGACGCGATGGAAAAAGGGGCCAAAGACCTGACCAAACGCTGGGATGAATGGTTCGAAAATCCGATCGAACTGTCCGACGCTCGAGAACTGGTCACCGATACCCGTCAGTTCCTTGGTGATGTGCCTGGACATACCAGCTTTACCAATGCCCAGTTGCTGGACATCATGATGGCGCAGGATTTCCAGGATCTCACCGGACAGGTCATCAAGCGCATGATGGATGTTATCCAGGAAATTGAACGTCAGCTGCTGATGGTTCTGTTGGAAAACATTCCGGAACAGGGCGCTCGTCCAAAACGTGAAAACGAAAGCTTGCTTAACGGCCCGCAGGTTGACGCCTCGAAAGCCGGTGTAGTGGCAAGTCAGGATCAGGTTGACGACCTGCTGGATAGCCTCGGGTTCTGATGAGTATTTGCCGGATGTGAGGCGTGGGCCTCTCATCCGGCTTACGCGCAATTCTGCTTAAAGCCATAAATCCCGTCTTTTTTACCGCTTACTCTTCCCATTGCTGGATAGCTGTTCTGGCATCATTCTCGCCTATATCTCTATCCAGGGTCTGATGCGTGGCAGAAGAAAGCGACGACGACAAAACAGAAGCCCCCACACCCCACCGACTTGAAAAAGCGCGGGAAGAAGGGCAGATCCCCCGATCCAAAGAGCTAACCTCACTGCTTATTTTGCTGGTGGGTGTGTGCATTATCTGGATTGGTGGGGAGTCGCTTGCCCGCAGACTGGCTGGCATGCTGTCGGCCGGATTACGTTTTGACCACAGTATGGTCAACGACCCGAATCTGATCCTCAGCCAAATCATCCTGCTGATTAAAGACGCGATGATTGCGCTGTTGCCGTTGATTACCGGCGTCGTTCTGGTGGCATTAATCTCCCCGGTGATGCTTGGCGGCTTGATTTTCAGCGGTAAATCCCTGCAACCCAAATTCTCTAAGTTGAATCCGCTGCCGGGCATTAAGCGCATGTTTTCCGCGCAAACCGGCGCAGAACTGCTCAAAGCGATACTGAAGTCCACGTTAGTGGGAAGCGTGGCCGGATTTTATCTCTGGCATAACTGGCCGGCGATGATGCGTCTGATGGCGGAGTCACCGATTACGGCGATGGGCAACGCCCTGGATTTAGTCGGTATGTGTGCACTACTGGTGGTACTTGGTGTTATTCCGATGGTGGGGTTCGACGTCTTTTTCCAGATCTATAGCCATGTGAAAAAGCTACGTATGTCGCGTCAGGATATCCGCGATGAATTTAAGCAAAGCGAAGGTGACCCGCACGTTAAGGGCAAAATTCGTCAAATGCAGCGCGCGGCCGCTCAGCGTCGCATGATGGCGGATGTGCCGAAAGCAGACGTTATTGTCACTAACCCTACGCACTACTCAGTGGCGTTGAAGTATGACGAGAACAAAATGAGCGCGCCGAAAGTTGTTGCGAAAGGGGCCGGGCTGGTTGCGCTGCGCATCCGTGAAATTGGCGCAGAGCACCGTGTCCCGACATTAGAAGCGCCGCCACTGGCGCGTGCGCTCTATCGCCATGCTGAAATTGGTCAGCAAATACCGGGTCAATTATATGCCGCCGTTGCTGAAGTACTGGCATGGGTATGGCAGCTAAAACGCTGGCGTCTGGCTGGCGGCAAACGTCCACCACAACCTGAAAACCTTCCGGTGCCAGAAGCACTGGATTTCATGAACGAGAAGAATACTGATGGCTAATCTGGTCGCGATGCTGCGTCTGCCCAGCAACCTGAAATCCACGCAATGGCAAATCCTTGCCGGACCGATCCTCATCCTGCTGATCCTGTCGATGATGGTGCTGCCGCTGCCGGCTTTCGTCCTCGATTTGCTGTTCACATTTAACATTGCGCTGTCGATCATGGTGCTGCTGGTGGCGATGTTCACCCAGCGTACACTGGAGTTTGCCGCATTCCCGACGATTTTGCTGTTTACCACATTATTACGCCTGGCGCTGAACGTCGCGTCGACCCGTATCATTTTGATGGAAGGACACACCGGCGCAGCGGCGGCGGGGAAGGTAGTTGAAGCCTTTGGTCACTTCCTGGTGGGCGGTAACTTCGCGATCGGTATCGTGGTCTTCGTGATTCTCGTCATCATTAACTTTATGGTAATCACCAAAGGTGCGGGGCGTATCGCCGAGGTTGGCGCGCGCTTCGTGCTGGATGGTATGCCCGGCAAGCAGATGGCGATTGATGCGGATTTGAATGCCGGTCTGATTGGCGAAGATGAAGCTAAAAAACGACGCTCGGAAGTGACCCAGGAAGCGGATTTTTACGGCTCAATGGACGGTGCGAGTAAATTCGTCCGTGGAGATGCCATCGCCGGTATTTTGATCATGGTGATCAACGTGGTCGGCGGTCTGTTAGTTGGGGTGTTGCAGCATGGTATGAGCATGGGCAGCGCTGCGGAAAGTTATACCCTGCTGACCATCGGTGACGGGCTGGTGGCACAAATTCCTGCGCTGGTTATCTCTACCGCGGCGGGTGTTATCGTGACCCGCGTGAGTACCGACCAGGACGTAGGCGAACAGATGGTGACCCAACTGTTCAGTAACCCCAGCGTCATGTTGCTCAGTGCGGCGGTACTTGGGCTTTTGGGTCTGGTTCCGGGCATGCCTAACCTGGTGTTTCTGATGTTTACTGCCGCATTGTTGGCTCTGGCATGGTGGATGCGCGGTCGTGAGCGAAAAGCGCCAGATGAACCGCAGCCGGTGAAAATGCCGGAAAACAACTCCGTGGTGGAAGCCACATGGAACGACGTGCAGCTGGAAGATTCGCTGGGCATGGAGGTTGGTTACCGCCTGATCCCAATGGTGGATTTTCAACAAGATGGTGAGTTGCTGGGGCGAATTCGCAGTATTCGTAAGAAATTTGCCCAGGATATGGGCTTCCTGCCGCCGGTGGTACACATTCGAGACAATATGGATCTGCAGCCGGCCCGCTATAGAATTTTGATGAAAGGGGTAGAGATTGGCAGCGGTGACGCCTATCCGGGACGCTGGCTGGCCATTAACCCGGGTACTGCCGCCGGGTCGCTGCCGGGTGAGAAAACGGTCGATCCGGCTTTCGGACTGGACGCTATCTGGATTGAAAGCGCATTGAAGGAACAGGCGCAGATTCAGGGCTTTACGGTGGTTGAAGCCAGTACTGTTGTTGCTACACATCTAAACCATCTGATTGGACAGTTCGCCGCTGAGCTGTTTGGCCGTCAGGAAGCGCAGCAGTTACTGGATCGAGTGTCGCAGGAGATGCCAAAGCTGACGGAAGATCTGGTGCCGGGCGTTGTGACGCTCACCACGCTGCATAAAGTGCTGCAGAACTTACTGGACGAGAAAGTACCGATTCGCGATATGCGCACCATCCTTGAAACACTGGCGGAACATGCGCCGCAGCAAAACGATCCGCATGAGCTTACCGCGGTC
>ERZ773186.2924-NODE-2924-length-12037-cov-22.503589_pt1 | contig 12037 bp, 10 predicted proteins | sample MGYA00581000_ERZ773186 | MGnify/ENA primary metagenome ERZ773186 (study PRJEB29015, sample SAMEA2737752) | human gut metagenome | biome: human gut; feature: human-associated habitat; material: faeces | place: China | collected 2012 ... | reverse complement strand
CGGCAAACACCACGGCGATGCGGATGCTGTTGCTTACGTAAGCCCGCATCTTGGCGTAATCCCTGGCGCCGAAAGCCTGGGCGATAGGGATGGCAAAACCGGCACAGGAACCGTTGCAGAAGCCCATGATGAGGAACATGATGGAGCTGGATGCGCCTACTGCCGCAAGAGCTCCCACGCCAATCCATCTTCCCACGATGGCGGCATCGATGATGAGATACATCTGCTGAAGGATGTAGCCTAGAATCAGCGGAATAGCAAATTTGATGATGGCTCGCAAGGGCGAACCTACAGTCATGTCATTTATAGACTTTGAACTTTGAGCTTTGAACATTGAACTTTATGATTAGTTTTTGTTATCCTAAAAATATAAAAGGAGGATGCACTCTTTATTTGAGTGCATCTCCAATCTTCTGTTTGATTTCTGCCATTTTATTGCGGCGCTCGATGGAGAACGTATCACCGTGGGCTTCCACGTAATCGAAGAGCATGAAGGCCTTGTTCAGCAGTTCATCTCTTGTGGGCTGCCCCACCATATCCGCCTCGTGGTAGTAGAGTTCGGCAAGCATGTCCATCTTGGAGAGTCGTTTCTCCTCATCGGCAATACCCGCCATCGCCTTCATCACATCCTCTATGGTAGCGATGCTGTAGAAGGCATAAGGTCCCACGTATTGGTCGTAGAGTTCCTTAATCTTCTCACGTCTCACCTCCACCTCTTTCTTTTCGAGCATTCTTTCGAGTGCCGCCATAAACTCGCGGATCAGTCGCTGTATGTAGTCTCGTTGTAGCATATTTTTTTATTTTGTTGTTATTGTTGCGTTATCTAATAGACTCATTGGTATTGCCATGACTAAGGCAAAGTTCAAGGAGTATTGTGAGAAGAGTTCCTAAAAACTCTCCTCTACCCCGTACAATGGGACATTCTTCATCCACTCTTGCTCCTTGTATGGCGACATGGAGAAGCGGATGGCTCGCAAGTCGGGATGGGCATCCCGCCAGAGTCAGCTTATAAAGATGGTGCAAAATTACGTAAAAGTTGGGAGATTTGGCAAAACAATGCGTTAAAGTTGGTTATCATGCCCCCTCACCTCTCAACTTTTTTAGGCAGGATAAGCACGATTTTAGGACGTTTAAGCACAGCGTAGCGCCGAACAATACATAATTGGAAAAATTGGATTTGGAGAATCCAATTTTTTTTGTTACCTTTGTGCTGTGAATTGCGCCTAAACGCATTCAAATTTCCAAATGTGTACATTGTTTAATGTGGCATCTTCAGGAGGTGGAACCCCGCCTCTCCACGTTGGCTTTACCGCCAATGTCTCCCCCGGAAATTCACCAGATGGGGTGTCGATAAATTATATCCAAGACCCAACAAAGAAATGGTATGTGATGCGTGCCACCTATCAACGCGAAAAGAAAGCATACGATTACTTGGTAGCCCATGGCGTAGAATGTTATCTACCCCAGCGGCGAACGGTGAAAATCGTCAACGGGAAACGGATTCCTGTTCTAGAATCTTTAATACCTGGCTTGCTTTTTGTTTATACTACTCCAGAAATCATTCATACTTTTGCTAAGGACACCAAGGATTTACATTTCCTCAATCATTATTACAATCATTTCGAGACGGATTCTTATGGCAAGAACCCGCCGCTCGTCGTGGATGATGCTGCCATGATGAATTTCATCAAGGTGACGAGTGTGGATAATGAGCACGTGATGGTGGTTCCCGAAAGATTATGTCATTACAAGAGTGGCGACATGGTGAGGGTGATAGATGGTGACTTCAAGGGAGTGGTAGGAAAGGTGGCAAGAGTGTGTGGCCAGCAGCGGGTTGTAGTTGAGATAAAAGGGGTTTGCCTGGTAAGCACGGCTTATATTCCTAGTGCCTTTATAGAAAAAATATAGAAGTTGTGCCCGACACGGATTTAGGGCAAATGTTTATGAGAAAGCTTTATTTATCATTGTTTTGGTTGATGATGGGAGGTTGCCCGTTGTATGCGCAGGTTTCTGATGGTGATGCTCAACCAGTAGTGTATAACCAGAAATATGTGCCAATAGGGTTAGATAATTATCAGTCGGGATTTTATTATTACAATGGTGGCAAGGTTTATACGATGCGTAGCTTCAATGTGGCTTCTGCTGCTAATATTCTTTCCTTGAAGGTAAATCCGTCTGGTTCCTCTTATGCCATCCTGGATAGCAAAAAAGGTAAGAACACGGTTTTTATCTACGATTTGTGGAAGGCGAAGAATGAGTTGGCTAAGATAGCCAATGGCAAATATCAGCCGCTGGCGATTTGCTATTCTGCCGATGCCAAGGATCTGTTCCTGATGGGAAGTGATGGCAAGGTGCACGTGTTTGATACCAAATCAAATGTTGAAGTGGCTGCCTTCGATGCTTCCGTGCAGGCCAACAGAATGGCGGCCAGCACCAATAATTTCTATGTGGCATTGGCGAAGGACAACGATGTGGAGGTGATGAATGTTGAGGCTCAAAGCAGAAGAGCCTTGCTGCAGCAGAACGCTGAAGTGAAGGATGTGGCCTTTTCTGCCAATAGCAAGTGGATGGCTGTATTGACTGCCGACGGAGAATGCAACGTGTATGATACCCGTACATTCCAGGTAAGCTATCATTATGAGGCTTTGGGAACAGCTGAAAGCTGTTTCTTCCATCCGGAAAACAAGTATCTGGCTGTGGTAACGGGCGACCAGCGTGTTGCCATCATCAATCTTCTTAACGAGAAAGACCGCCATTATGTGGATGCACAGAATCCAGGCGTTACTTATGTTAACTTTGTGAGAAATGCAGACAAGGGCGTCTATTTGGTGTATAATACCAAGAACTCTATCGTGTTCAACCCTGTGTTCTTCCTTTCGCCAAACCGTCAGGAAATCTTGAAGAACGAGTTGGAATCAAGAATGGCTGAGTGGATGAAGCGCATGGATGGCGAGAGCCTGGAAGACTTTAACGCTCGTGTCAATGATGAGACGCGCATGAAGCAGATGCGACTCTTCGAGACGGAGATTGCCACAAGAATGGCTGAGAACCTGCTCACCACTTCCGAGGTGAAGGTAGGTAATTATAACCAGGAAATGGGAATGCTGACCCTCGATTTCAATACCATGCCAAGTATTTATCTCTCTGTGCCTGCCGCTCAGTTGGATGACTTCATGGATCCTGGATCCTTGCAGTTCTCTAACACGAAATACTGTGTGAACGATAAGGATGAGTTCGAGCTTGTCTATACAGAGGTTACCAATACGAAGACGGGTAATAAGTATGTGTTCGATAATAGAGAGCGTAAGTCTCTGGCTTTCTTGGAGTCTGATGAGAATTTCGTTCCATTCGCCCAGTTGCAGACCTCCCAGATGGAGGAGCTTAAACTGGAGGAAATCAAAAACAACATCTTAAAGAATGCCAAGGATAAGAACATCATCTCCGACCATACAAGTATTGATGTACGCACAAAGGTGGCTAATGCTACAGATGCCACTGGCAAGAAGATAACAAATTATGAAGTAGCCGTTTCTTATACCGTGGATGAGGCTTTCTCTTCAAAGGATGATTTCGCGGCAGCTAAGTTCAAGTGCGAGGATTCGAAGGCTGCACAGGCTATGCTGGCTGTGGTGAAGCAGGCTTTGGAGAACGACTTGTCTAAATACATGGTTGCCGGCAAGCAGGTGAAGGTGATGGTAACGGGTATGGCTGATGCCACTCCTTTTAGCAGAACGGTGGCTTACGATGGATGCTATGGTGATTTTGAACGTGAACCGGTGTATAAGGATGGCGCCTTGTCGAACATCACCGTAACGAAGGCTACGGGTATGTCAGACAACGACCAGCTGGCTTTCTTGCGTGCCATGGGTGTGAAAGATTATATCGTGAAGAATATTCCTTCGCTCTCTAACATGAAAACTTCCTTCGATACCAGTATCGATGTATCGAAGAAGTCGGGTAGCCAATACCGCAGAATTGGCGTTCAGTTTACTTTTATGGATGCTTTTTAAATAATCAGGTTTAATAATCAGATTTAATGATTGGTTTTAATGATCAGTTTAAATAATCAGGAAAAATGAAAAAGTATTTTATAATCGTTTCCATGCTCTTGTCGTTTCTGGGTGGTAGTGCTACTGCCCAGACGATAGAGGAATCGAATGCCTTATACAAGGAATTCGTCCGCCTTGCCAATCAGGGTGGCGACAAGGCTGGAATGTATGATGCTCTTTACCGTTGCTATACAGCAAATTATGCTGTGCTGAAAACATCGGCAAAGACAAGTTCTGCCTATGCCCAGGCTCTTAACAACATGAGAAACATCATCCCTTATCTTCCTAATGCGGCTGCCTATAGCAGCAGTCAGAGGCGACAGGCAAATGCCATCTTGTTTGCCAAGGCTTATGTGGATGTGGCATCGATGCCCGATTTCTCGGGTGGAGGATATTCTACTTCTCCATCCTTTGCGCAGTTGTCTTATTTTGCAGCGGCCAATCTGGTGAACGCACGCCGTTATCAGGAGGCTATTCCTTATCTCAAGGCTTACATCCATTCGGGTGAGGACAAGTATCGCAAGACGGTGTTCGTGAATCTGATAAAAGCCTGTGCGCAATCTAAGGATTATACAGGCGGAATAGTGGTGCTTGACGAGGCGATAGCCAACTATCCTTCCGATTACAACATCTTGTCGTCTGCCGTGAATTTCTGCATCGACAATCAGGACAATGTGAATCTGCAGCGTTATGTGGCAAAGGCATTGACCGTTCGTCCTAATGATGAAACCTTGCTGAATATTCAGGGTAAACTCTTCGAGGACGGACGGGATTACGAGAAGGCGCTTGATGTTTATACCACTTTGCAGAAAACGCACCCTCGTGCGCTTGATGTCATCAAGCACCTGGCTATCAATAATTATAATATAGGTGTACTGAACTTCAATAAGTCGTTGGCAGAGAATGACAAAGGCGAGGCGAAGAAGCAGAAGAAACTCTATATGGAGTATTTCGGCCAGGCTGTGACACAATTGAAGGATGTGGTCATGTCGGAACCTACTTCCTTGAAATACACGCAGGCATTGGCGGTGGCTTATAACTGTCTGGGTAATAAGGGGCAGCTCGAAGCCGTCAACAACAAGTTGGCTTCGCTCGGTGGCGGCAAGGTGGGTGCCGATTACATCCCTTCATTAATCAGTTTCGCCCAGAATGCAGATGCGCCAGCTTTGGCTCAGACCCCATCTGCATCTTCATCTGCAGGTGGAGGGTCTTATCTGCAATCTACCTCACAGACTTCAGTAGCATCGGCTGCTTACGCCCCATCTGCAGCAGATGAAAAGGAGATTCCTTCTTATTCAAGCTTCGCCAGGAATTTCATAGAAAGTACCATCAACAAATGGCAGCAGAAGGATGCCTACGAAACCGTGAGCGAGTATCAGGCTCGTGTAACGGAGCAGAATCGTGAGGCGAAGATCAAGGAGGTGCAGCGCCAGGCTGAGCAGGAGTACATCAGAACCTATCAGGGATTGGCTGATTTGAAGGAGTTGGAACTGAAGCCATACGATGCAGAGAATGGTGTGTTCCTGATAACATCCAAGTCGTTGGGACAGTTGATTGTGCCGGTGCCTAGAACCAATAACGAGGCGCGAATCTTTGAATCGAGCTGGGTAGGCATGCAGTTCAAGAACCCTAAATATTTCATTGAAAACGACCATCTGGCTTTGGCAAACCTTACTTTCGTTACTCCTACGGGCAAACAGTATCAATATGATAATGCAGCAGCGCTTCATTATACCGAAACTCATGTGGATGTGCAGTTTGCAGCCATAGACAAGAATATGCTTGCCTTGAACGAGAGCAAGGGAAGCAAGCAGAAGGTGAGCACGCAGAATATCACGGTGGGCAACTCGGATGTGGATATGAACATTCCAGAGGTGAAGGCAAACAATAGCAAGACCTTTGCCGTGATTATCTCTAACGAGCATTATATGAATGTGGCTGGTGTGCCGATGGCTCTGAACGATGGTTCTACTTTCGCTAAGTATTGCGAGAAGACCTTGGGTATGCCGCATGACAACGTGCGTTATTATGGAGATGCTTCGTATGGAACCATGCTGAGAGCCGTGCGCGACATCAAGGAAATAGCCGAAGCCTTTAAGGGTGATTTGAACATCGTGTTCTATTATGCGGGTCATGGTATTCCGAATGAATCAACAAAAGATGCCTTCCTTTTGCCGGTGGATGCCGATGGCACTCAGACGGAGGGATGCTATTCCTTGAACAGGCTTTATGAGGAGTTGGGTTCTACCCAGGCCAAGTCGATAGTGGTATTCCTGGATGCCTGCTTCAGCGGTGCACAGCGCGATGGCGGCATGCTGGCTTCAGCCCGTGGTGTGGCTTTGAAGGTGAAGAAGGAGGATCCTCGTGGCAACATGGTGGTGTTTAGTGCGGCGAGTGGCGACGAGACGGCCTTCCCATACAAGAAGAAGGAGCACGGCTTGTTCACCTACTATCTCTTGAAGAAGTTGCAGGATACCAAGGGCAATGTAAGCTTGGGAGAATTGAGTGAGTATCTTACCGATAACGTAAAGCGCCAGTCGGTGGTCATCAATCGTAAGGTTCAGACTCCTTCCACCATTCCGTCAGCTTCTATGGCATCAGCGTGGAGAGACATCAAGTTGAAGTAAATTAATTATTGTAATAACTTTTATATTTTATAGAATTATGGTGAAAAAAGTGTTACTGATGAGCTGCTTGCTTTGTTCTGGCATCCAGCTTGCTTCTGCCCAGAATGTGTTGAAGGGCAGGGTGGTTGACCATCAGGGCAATCCGATTTCGGGTGCCAAGGTGGAGAACGCCAAGGGTTCCGAGCAGACCACTACCGACATGAACGGTCAGTTTTCTTTGGAGACTGAGGGGAATGTGAAGAAGGTGAACGTGTATTACATGGGTATGCAGACGGCGCATAAGAAAGCCAAGCCCGACATGCTGGTTAAGATGGGTGGCATCAACTGGTGGAAGCAGAAGCCGGATAAATATAGCTGGTTTGTAAGTCCTCAGGTAGCTTTTGTTGAGCATGATGACCCTAATTTTGGTATAATGGTAGGACGTGTCAAGAACTGGGGTTGGTATGCCAAGGGCATTTATTCTCCGCTGCCTGATAATGAAATGAGTACCGATGAATATTATAACAAATGGTTTACCGGAGAAGTGAAAAAGGGCTATGCAATGGCTTCTGTGGGTGTTATCCGCCGTTTGTTCTGTCCTCTACAGCTTTATACGGGTGTAGGCTATGGATGGAGACGCATTTCCTGGGTCGGTTCTGACGGCGTGGAGTATTGGCATAAAGCTGATAGTTACGATGATATAACTTGGGAAGTTGGTATGCAGCTGCGAATTAAGCATATTTTGTTGAATGCGGGTGTTAATTTCATCTTGAATGAGGAAGATAACGACTTATTTGGTCGTAAGCCGATTGGTAATTTTGGTATTGGTTATGTTTTTTAAAAGTTGACTGTTATGAAGAGAAATATATTATGGATAGTGGCAGCTTGCTTATGGTGCTTGGGATTTACAAGCTGTCAGGAACCTGATGAACCAAGCCCATTGATGCCGGTTTTGCATTTGACAGAGGCTCAAAATGTAACGGCAACAACTGCATACGTGGGAAATTATGATTACGATAGTGATTCATCTATAGGTGAGTTTTATTACTTGCTTTCAACGAATGAGAATTTCCAGGACTCTTTGGTGTATGAAGCCGAATTGAATAGTTCTAGAACCATTTATGGGTTAAGACCTAATACCACCTATTTTTATAAAATGGTGGGAACCGATGGAAACATCACGATAAATAGTGAAGTCAAAAGCTTTACTACTTTAAAAGGCTTCTCCATTGCTAAGTTAACTTATACCGATTGGGATGGAGAGGTAAGAGAAGTAGATGAGAGCATGTCTCCATTAGGTCTTTCGGTTGTAGATACAAAAGGATGGAGCACTCGTAATCTGATGGTAACTTATCAAAATGGCGAATGGAGAGTTCCTGATGAGGCTTTGGGTAAAAACATACGGGAGTGTGCAATTTATACGCCTTACAATAAGGATCTTCTAAATGAAGATGAGTTGGGATGGTTAAGGCTTTGTACCTATAAAAATGGTAAGAATTCTGTGAACGATGTCCTTACCGGCTATGCATATTTAAAGGGTGACCAATCCGTATCGCTTCGCTTATCGCATGCTCTGGCTCGTGTCCGTTTCCATTTTTCAATAGCAGAGGATTGTAATGAAGATAATCTTAAGGTACAAAGTTTTGGCATCAATCAGGAGGCAAGTTCAAAGATTATTCCTACCATATTCTGGTATAGCCTTTATGGAAAGCTCCAATATGTAGAGGAATTTTCTGATATTGATTCTGGAGAGAGCTTTGTTGTGACCAAGAAATCTCAAACAGATGTTACCATTCTTTCTGGCGAAACCCGTTCTTCGGGTACTGTTAAGGCAAAGATACGACTTTCTAATGGCTCTACCTATTCTGTGCCTATCACCTTGAAGGCAGACAGTTGGAAGAGTGGCAAGACCTATGATTACAATATTGTGTATAGCAGAACCGGTCTGACCCTTTCTGATGTCACCGTAAAGGAATGGAACAAGAACGAGGGTGGTGATATTAATATTTACGAATAAACTGGAACAATATGAAACGAATGAATATATTGAAGGGAATAGCCGTGTCGGCAATGGCATTGCTGACTCTGGCTTCATGCAGCAACGAGGATGCTGGCAGTCTCTTGCCATCAGCCCAAGATAGAGTACCGTTGCAGGTAAGTGTGGAAGATGCTGCAACAAGAGGTATTATTAAGGGTACTACTTTGCCTGATGAGTGTAGTTATCGCATTTATGCTTATAGCAAAAATAGTGAAACCAATTATGAGGCATTGAATAATCAGAGTGGTTCCACGGTTCAATATCAAAACGGTGTGAGCCGAATAGATGACAATCCGATTTATCTGCCCGAAGATGGTAGTGATGTGCAGGTGGTAGCTCTCTATGGTGGTATTACTGGATCTTATGACAACCTTTGGGTGAACAAGATTGAATTATCTGTAAAAGACCAGGAAGATTATCTGGTGGGCGTTAACACAAACAAGGTGAATAAGTCTAATCCAAAGGCTAATCTGGCATTTACTCATGTGATGAGTCGTGTAACTTTGAACATCAAACGAGCAAAGGATAATACCAATAACTATAAGATTCCTGGGGTAACAATTAATAATCTTGCATTTGATGCGAACATGGATGTCAAAGAAGGTAAGCCAATTATAAATGGAGTGGATAATAGTCAAAACTTCAAACTTCCTGTAAAGATCGATGATTATGTTCTGGATGATTCCGCAAAAGTTATAACTGCCGATTTCCTGGTCTTGCCAACAGAGCAAGAGAATATTACCATCAAACTGGATGGCTTCTCACAGGAAATCAAGCTCCCAATCTCTAAATTCGAAATGGGGCAGCAGTATTCCTTTAATGTTGTTATTGGAAAAAACAAACCTGAAATTGAAGAATTTAAGCATGAATACGTTGATTTAGGATTGCCATCTGGTACCAAATGGGCAACTCATAATCTTGATATGAGCAATCCTAATAAGGAAACGGCTTCTGTAGAGGATTATGGAAGCTATTGCAATTGGGCTGATCCTACAGGAGAAAATGTGTATAAAGATGAGAATACGTTGCCATCTGCAAATCCTCCTGCTTCTATTTGCAACACCGATTATGATATTGCCCACGTACAATGGGGAAAGGAATGGAGCTTGCCTACAAAAGAAATGCAGTATGAGCTTAGGACTGAATGTAAATGGGCAAATGTTGAAATTAATGGCGTTAAATGCTGTAAGGCTATAGGACCAAATGGTAATTATATCATTCTTCCGCTAGGAGGTTGTTGGCTCGGTACCAATACCGCTGTTACATACGAGGGAGAATTGGGGTATTATTGGACTGGTGATTGCTGGCAGTCTGAAGGTGACTATAACTATTATGTTTATTACTTAAAAGTAAATGGACAGCATAATCTGGTTGGTTGTTCACGAGATTTTCGCTGTATGGTTCGACCAGTAACTCGCTAAAAATTGATTTCAGGGGAGGGTGTATTGAACAAATATGATCAATGCACCCTCTTTTTTTAGCAGGATAAGCACGATTTTCGGACGTTTAAGCACAGCGTAGCGCCGAATAATACATAATTGGGATAATTGGATTTGCAGAATCCAATTTTTTTTGTTACCTTTGTGCAGTGAATTGCGCCTAAACGCATTCTTTTATATTAAAAATGTGTACATTGTCTAATGTGGCACCCCAAAGAGCGGAATCAACCCCTCTCCACGTTGGCTTTACCGCCAATGTTTCCCCCGGAAAATCACCAGATGGGGTGTCGGTAAGGTATGCTCACGCCCCTGGTAAGCAATGGTATGTTATGCGTGCCACCTATCATCGTGAAAAGAAAGCATACGATTATCTGGTGAGTAAGAACATCGAGTGTTATCTGCCTTTGCGGCGGGTGGTGAAAATCATGAACGGGCGGCGCAGGTTTGTGCTTGAGCCATTCCTTCCCAATTTCCTTTTTGTCTATACAACTCTTGAAGTAATCAAATCATTTTCTAAGGACTCCAATCTTTTTTTCCTCAATCATTATTACAATCATTTCAAGACGGATGAATTCGGAAAGAATCCTCCACTCACCGTGGATGATGCTTCCATGCAGAATTTCATCAGGGTAACGAGCATCGACAACGAGCACGTGAAACTGGTGAAGCCCGAAAACTGTCATTACAAGAGTGGTGACATGGTGAGAATCATCGAAGGCCAGTTTAAGGGCGTGATGGGCAGAGTGGCAAGAATCTCCGGTCAGCAGCGAGTGGTTGTAGAGGTAAAGGATGTCTGCCTGGTAAGCACCGCCTACATTCCTTCCGCCTTCCTGGAGGTAGTGAAAGAAGAGTAATAACAGCCTGCGAATAGTGACAGAATAAAAATATTATTTCCCGAAAATCCTTGTTTATTTCATAAAAAAGTTGTAGTTTTGCATACTGATAGAATCTGGTAGAAACAATTTAAAGTTGATAAGATTATGTTGGTAATACATCCAAAAGATAGAACTACAGAAGTGCTTGCGATGCTATATGATGGAAAAGGAGCACAAGTAGTAACCGACAATCCTTCTAGACACCTCTTGAAGGATCAGATGTATCATCTTCCTAAGCGTGAATGGATTATGCTGTTGGGTCATGGCTGCGACAGGGGACTCTATTTTCGGGAGAACGATGAGGATAAGAATTTTGACAAGATAATTATCGATAAATCTTTCAATCATCAGCTTCGCCATCATGGCAGCCGGTTGATAGGAATATGGTGTCATGCCGTGGAATTCGCCCGTCAGGAGGGTCTTCATGGCTTGTTTTCCGGCATGCTGATTTCAGAAAAGGCTGAGGCTGAGGAGTATGGAATAGATGCCACGCAAGAGGAAATTCTGGTATCCAACCGGATGATGTTTGCCAAGCTTCGCAGTTTGCTGGATGATGAAGACGTGATGTGGCATGAAATTCCGGAACGGATGCGGGAAAGGGATGAAGAGCATACCGCCCTGTCGGCGTTTAATTACGGAAATTTTTATTATCTATAAAAGTTATTGAAATAAAATATAAGCATTAAACATTAAACGTTAAACATTAAGCATTATGGAAGTAAGAATCAAATACACAGAAATTGAAGGGTTTATTAAGAAGAACTTTCAGAAGGAGGTTGGGGTGGCCTATGTTGATCCTTCCACGGTTTCAGTTTCAACAAAGATCAAGGTGTTTGCCTTTGTCAAGAACGTAGGTATTGATTTGAAGGTAGAGGAGCTTGAAGGCTCCAAGCTGCCTCTTGTTTATAGCGACAAGTTGGGAATAGAGCTGCTCATTTCCCCAGCCATCAGCTTTTTGAAGAGGTTGGTTCCAGTAATACTGCGTTAAATTAATATTTAATCGTCTGTAAATCAATAACTTATATTAAGA
>ERZ773186.2914-NODE-2914-length-12057-cov-3.030078_pt1 | contig 12057 bp, 11 predicted proteins | sample MGYA00581000_ERZ773186 | MGnify/ENA primary metagenome ERZ773186 (study PRJEB29015, sample SAMEA2737752) | human gut metagenome | biome: human gut; feature: human-associated habitat; material: faeces | place: China | collected 2012 ... | reverse complement strand
TTATCCACTACATGCATGATAAATACTGCTACGAAAAATTAGAGATGGCATTACATGACAAAAATGTGAGAAGATGGTTTGCAACCGGTATTGCAGGATTTTCTGTAGTAGCAGACTCCCTTTCTGCAATCAAATATGCAAAAGTCAAACCAATCCGTGATGAGAATGGTGTGACCGTTGACTTTGAGATTGAGGGTGATTTCCCGAAATATGGAAATGACGACGATCGTGTTGACGAGATCGCAAAACAGGTGCTCCACACCTTTATCGGATATGTAAAAGGAAACCATACTTACCGTGGCGGTATCCAGACAACATCGATTTTGACCATTACATCCAATGTTTCCTATGGTAAAAATACAGGAGCAACACCGGATGGAAGAAAGAAAGGTGTAGCATTTGCTCCGGGTGCAAACCCGATGCATGGACGTGATACCCATGGTGCGGTTGCATCTCTGGCATCTGTCGCTAAACTGCCATTTATGGATTCACAGGATGGTATTTCCAATACATTTACCATTGTACCGGATGCACTGGGCAAAGATGAGGCAGCACAGGAGAACAATCTTGTTGCAATGTTAGACGGCTATGTTGTCAAAGGCGGACATCACTTGAACGTAAACGTTTTAAACCGTGATACGTTATTGGATGCACAGAAACACCCGGAACTGTATCCACAGCTCACCATCCGTGTATCTGGATATGCGGTCAACTTTATCAAGCTGACAAAAGAGCAGCAGGACGAAGTGATTGCACGTACCTTCCACGAGCGGATGTAGTGCAACAGCTCACACGTCATATCTGTGCAGACAGACTCATGCTTGCATGGAAGACTGTCTGCACAGATAGTGACGGAGGGAGCGCCAGTCTATGAGCAAAAGGAGCTGCGCAGCAGCGGAGAGCACCGCAGGAGCGGTTTTGCGAATGGCGCGGCGAGCGATAGGAATCAGAAAAGGAGAACAACATGGGAAAAATTCACTCGTTAGAAACATTTGGCACAGTGGACGGTCCGGGCGTACGGTTTGTCGTTTTTTTTCAGGGCTGCCCGATGCGCTGCCAGTATTGCCATAATCCCGATACATGGAAGATAGAGGATGGGGAAGAAATGACAGCGGATGAGATTATAGACCGTTTCGAGCGCAACCGTTCATTCTATCAGACCGGAGGAATCACGGCAACGGGGGGAGAACCCATGCTACAGCTTGATTTTCTGACGGAGCTTTTTACGAAGGCAAAGGAAAAGGGCATTCACACCTGTCTGGATACATCCGGAATTATGTTTCCAAAGAAACATACAGGAACAGATCAGATCAGTGAGAGAGAGATCAGTCTCACTGGAATAAGTGAAAACATGGCATCAGACAGAATGGAAAAGACAGAACAGCTCATGTCAGTGACAGACCTTGTCATGCTTGATATTAAGCATATCAACGATGAGGAACATCAGAAACTCACTGGGCAGTCCAACAGCAATATTCTTGCGTTTGCAAGGTATCTTGATTCGATCGGAAAGCCGGTCTGGATCCGCCATGTAGTCGTACCGGGCATTACGTTTGATGAGAAAGAATTGACGGAACTTGGGCTGTTTTTAAAGACGCTCCACAATGTGGAGAAACTGGAAGTCCTTCCATATCATTCTATGGGAAAAGTCAAGTACGACAACCTCGGCATGGATTATGTTTTAAAAGATACGCCACAGCTTACCAAAGCAGAAGCAAAGGAAGCAGAACGTATCATCCGGGCAGCAATGGAATAATAGCAGGAGCATTAAGTTTTATGTAAAATATTTTTTGAAGAAAAGTATTTACAGATTTCTTTTTTTGCGATTTAATAAGAAGCAGGTATATAGTTCAAAAGAAGAAAGGATGAAAAGATATGAAAATCAAGAATATCAAAGATGTTGACGGATTTTTTAAAGTAATTGATTCCTGTGCCGGAAAAGTAGAATTGATCACAGGTGAGGGAGACAGATTAAACCTCAAATCAAAACTTTGCCAGTATGTTTCTCTGACAAGCTTATTAAAATCTGATGTAGAGATCCCAGAACTTGAAATTGTAGCTTACGAGCCGGAAGATACAGAGAGGATCATCAAGTTTTTAATGACAAACTAGAAATGAACAGAAGCTGATCGTAAAAAAGCGGTCAGCTTTTTTATTACATAGGAAATTACTTCCTATGTAATAAAAACGCTCCGCGAGGATGCCATGTTCTTATTTTCTTCTCTTTACAACATGCTATGACGGTTGCAATTCACGGCATGAAATAGTACAATAAATCGTCTTAAAAATGGAATAATAATGTTAGTATATAGCGAAAGGAATTAAGATGTCAAAAATAGAGTTTCACGAAATTACATTAGATGATAAAACATGGATGGATGCCAGATTTCAGGAAGATGACAGAAATGCATGCGAGTATACGTTTGCCAATAATTTTGTCTGGCGGAAAGTATATCATGTTGAAGTTGCAGAAAAATATGGGTGTGCGATCATTCGTTTTGAGGAGGAAGGAGTGGTGATGTATTCCTATCCGATCGGGGCAGGTGACCGCAGAAAAGTCATCGATGAACTGCGCACGATCTGTGAGGAAGAAAAACGCCCACTTATTATGAGCCCATTGAGCGAAGCAGACCGGGAGCAGATGCTTACATGGTATCCGGAACAGTTTTTGATCCAAGGAGACCGGAACGATTATGATTACATTTATTCCAGAGAAAAATTAGCAACGCTTGCGGGGAAAAAGATGCATGGCAAGAGAAATCATATCGCGAGATTTCAGGATGAGGATGACTGGTGCTATGAGGAACTGAATGATTCCAATATAGAAGAATGCCGCAATATGACTTACACATGGATCAAAATGAGGGCAGAGAAATGGAATGAAGAGATGGAACTTGAGATGTCAGTGCTTCATGAGGCATTTGACCATAGAAAAGAACTCGGGCTTGTCGGTGGTATCATCCGGAAGGCAGGGCAGATTGTTGCGTTTTCTATCGGGGAACCGTTAAACAGTGACACTTATGTTGTACACTTCGAAAAAGCATTTCCGGATATGCAGGGCGCATATCCGATGATCAACCAGCAGTTTGTTTTACATGCGTGTGAAAATTATACTTATGTAAACCGTGAGGAAGATACAGGAGATCCGGGACTGCGCAAGGCTAAGATGTCCTATTATCCGGAAATCCTGCTGAAAAAATACGTGGCAATCTCAAGTGATGTCATTTTTGCAGATAAGGAAAGAAACAGGGAAGAAATCCACAAAATATGGGAGACCTGTTTTGGCGATGAGGCGGAACTGGTAGATTTTTATCTGGACAAACGGATGACAGAGGATAATATGCTGCTCATCTGTCAGGATGGGCATGCGGTTTCCATGGCAAGCTTTTTAGATATGAATATCAGGGATGGTGAGGAGTGGAAGCCGGCGAAGTATGTATATTCAGTGGCAACGCTCCCGGAATACCGTGGCAGAGGTTATGCAGCGAAGATCTTAAAGAAGGCAGAAGAGATTTTTAATATGCCATTGGTGTTAGTCCCGGCGGAAAAAGAGCTTGTCGGCTATTACCGTAAGGTTGGGTTCACAGAGGCGTATCCATCGGAGCGTTTACTGGAAAAACAGGATGTGCCGGAACTTTTTGCAGCGGAATTAAACAGTTATTCTGTGGAGGAGATCACTGCGGCAGAATATAAAAAAATCCGGGAGCAGAAATTAATGAGAGATGGTTTTATTGCATGGGATGAGGCGGCAATCCGTTTTGCGATGGATTTTAACTGTTTCTGTGGCGGAAGAACGGTGAAGGTAGTGTGGAGTGATGATATTTCCAGAGACGAGAGTGCAGAGGACGCTGATATTCTAATGTACTGCCCGGAGAATGGGACGCTGCACATTATCGAAACGACACTGGGTGAAGAACAGTTTGAGGAACTTCTGCCGGAACTTATGGCGCAGACAAAAACAAAACGTCTGGTATATGACAGAAAGGGTATCATGGTGCTTTCTTCTGATGACCAGGACAGGCAGGAAAGACTGCTTGCAGATGGTTATTTTGCGCTGTCGCTGGCGTAAAGACCAATCTGAAATTCTGAAATTTTCAGAAATTATATAAAATATATAAAAAGTTTTCGGTTTAAGACAAAAAAATGTTGATAATGTATAAAAACATGCTATAATAAAGTTATGATATAAGTAAGCATTCAGAAAGCTATCTGACATAGCCTGGATTGGATCATTATATCAAATAAGCGACAAAGGGGTTGGACATCATGAGAATTAAGATCACAGGAAGAAACATCGAATTGACAGAAGGACTGAAAGCCGCAGTGGAGGACAAGCTGAATAAGCTTGAGAAGTATTTTACTCCGGACACAGAAGTGAATGTAACATTGAGCGTAGAGAAGGAACGCCAGAAAGTTGAAGTTACGATTCCAATGAAGGGAAGTTATATCCGTTCCGAACAGGTAAGCAGTGATATGTATGTATCCATTGACCTGGTAGAGGAAGTCATTGAACGTCAGCTTAAAAAGTATAGAACAAAACTTGTAACAAAGCAGCAGAATGCAGCAGCAGTTTTCAAACAGGATTTCCTGGATGAGAAGTCAGAGGATGATGAAGAGATTAAGATCATCAGAACCAAGAAGTTTGATATGAAACCAATGTATCCGGAAGATGCTTGTGTAGAGATGGAATTATTAGGACATGATTTCTATGTATTCATCAACGCAGAGACAGAGGATGTCAATGTTGTTTATAAGAGAAAAGGCAATACTTACGGATTGATCGAGCCGGAATATTAAAAGTGAGATCAGAGGAGAGCGAAAAGCTCTCCTCTTTTTAGGTTCAGCATGAAACTACTGCAAAATGCTGATACACGAGTCTGATATGCTGCGTCGTTTTTTCTGCAAAATCAAGAAAATGTACGGAAAAAGCGAATTGTACAGCAGATATCAATAGCGTATAATGAAATTACTTCGTGTGTAGTAGCTTTAAGAGAAATGGAGAAAAAACTTTTTGATATTTTAAAAATTGTACAGAAAAATCCGGTATTCGGAAAAACGTTAATGTGCGGCGATATGTTAGATGAAGAGCGTATGGGAATCTTATATGAGATTCTCTATGCGATCGACAGGGAGGAGTTTACGGATACTAGAAATGACATCTTTCAGTATGGCAGTCTGATCGGAAAAAAGGACTTACTGGCAAGACAGATTTTTTTGTGTTTATTGATTCTCTTAGATGAGCAGGAACAGATGATCAGGAAATGATTTACAGATCGTAATAACAAAAGATTTTTTACAAAAGAGTTCTGTGTAAGGCACAGAATTGCCGTGTGGATTTTTAGATGGAAAAAGAGTCTGTAGTTCGGCTCAGAATAACGACGGGAGGAGAAAGTATTACTACACAAGGGGAGAGTTTTTAGAATGGTCTTACCGGATGTTCCGGTGAGACTATTCTTTTTTTATCTTGTCACGAGTTAGAAAAAGGGTTACTATAATAAAGATTTGATAAGCAGACATATAATGTTAAAAAGTTGGAGCAAAATCCAAAATAAAGTCAGAATAGAGGAGATTACACCATGAATATTGTTGTTTTAGCAGGTGGTTTAAGTACAGAGAGAGATGTGTCATTTAAGACCGGAGATATGGTATCCAAAGCACTTCGAGAGAATGGACATAATGTTATTTTGCTCGATGTTTTTATGGGATACAGTGACAAAGAGGAAGATTTAACTGGAATTTTTGACCGCACAGAGGAAGTCAGCGTGCAGGTAAAAGATATCCCGGAGATAGCACCGGATCTTGCAAAGGTAAAGGCATCAAGAAAAGATCAGTCTGATTGTTTCTTTGGACCAAACGTCATTAATATGTGCCGTATGGCGGATATTGTTTTCATGGCATTACACGGAGAAAACGGCGAGAATGGTAAGATTCAGGCAGCATTTGACCTGTTTGGAATCAAATATACCGGAACCGGCTATTTAAGCAGTGCGCTTGCAATGGATAAGGGAATGGCAAAACAGTTATTTATCGCTGGTGGAATCCCGACACCACAGGGCATTTCCATGAAGAAAGAGAACCGCAAAGATTCCGCAAAAGAACTTGGCTTAAAGCTGCCATGTGTTGTAAAACCATGCTGTGGAGGTTCCAGTATTGGTGTTACGATCGTGCGCACGGAAGATGAATTCAAGAGTGCTTTGGATGAGGCATTCAAATGGGAGGATAACCTCATTATCGAAGAGTATGTAGAGGGACGTGAATTTTCAGTCGGTGTTATTGACTATAAGGCACTTCCAATCATTGAGATCGCACCGATTCAGGGATTCTATGATTATAAGAATAAGTACAAAGCAGGCAGTGCAGTGGAGACCTGTCCGGCAGAATTACCGGAAGACATCACAGGGCAGATGCAGCACTATGCAGAGCGTGTGGCAGAAGTATTAGGACTGAATACTTACTCCCGTTCTGATTTCTTATTAAATAAGAATAACGAAATTTACTGTCTGGAAGCAAATACACTTCCTGGCATGACACCGACAAGTCTTCTTCCACAGGAGGCAGGTGTTCTTGGAATCAACTTCAATCAGTTATGTGAGAAGCTGATCGAGATTTCTTTGAAAAAATATGAGAAATAATGATGAATGACATATCGCCACCAGTTTTGCAGAACCGGTGGCAGTTTGTTCTATAATAACAGGAGCATGATATGAAAAATATGACCTTAGAGCATATCGCAGCAGTCTGCGGCGGTACTTACATAGGAAATGAAGCGGATAAAACGCGTGAGATCCAAGGAGCAGTGATCGACAGCCGCCTTGTGGAAAAAGATTATTTATTTATCCCGGTACGTGGAGAAAAGGTGGACGGACACAGTTTCATCCCATCTGTTTTTGAAAAAGGAGCACTTGCGGTGCTCTCTGAAGAGAAGTTAGAGAGTCCGGAAGGTCCATACATTCGCGTGGAGAACACCTTAGATGCAATGAAAAAAATCGCAGCAGATTACCGCAGAGGTCTTGATATCAAGGTGGTTGGAATCACAGGAAGTGTTGGAAAAACAAGTACCAAAGAGATGATCGCATCCGTTTTGACACAGAAATATAATGTGTTAAAAACAGAGGGAAACCTGAATAACGAGATCGGACTTCCGCTCACGATTTTTAAAATCCGGGAGGAACATCAGGTGGCAGTGCTCGAGATGGGAATTTCTGAATTTGGGGAGATGGATCGGTTATCCACAATGGCAAACCCGGATATCTGCGTGATCACGAATATCGGACTTTGTCATTTGGAAAATCTCATCACAAGGGATGGAATCTTAAAGGCAAAGACAGAGAGTTTCGCGCATCTGACACCGGATGGAATTGCAGTATTAAACGGTGATGACGACAAACTCTGTGACAAGAAAGTCGTAAATGGAAAGCCGGCAGTGTTCTATGGTATTGAAAAGGCTGCTAAAGTGGCAGAAACCGAAGAAGGACAAAAGACACTTGCAGAGAAAACGGTTTACGCAACGAATGTGGAGGCAGTTGGTCTGACCGGAACAAAAGCAGCGATCCATTATCCGTCGAAAGAGACAGGCGGGGAAGTGACGATGGAAGTCACAATCCCAATCGCCGGAGAACACAATGTATACAATGCGCTGGCAGCGGTGAGCGTGGCAAGAGAATTAGGACTGACCTGTGACGAGATGAAGCGCGGGATTGAATCAGTGCAGACGATCGGCGGCAGAAGTAATCTGATCCACAAAAATGGCATTACGATCATCGACGACTGCTACAATGCAAATCCGGTTTCCATGAAAGCATCCATCGATGTATTGTCCAACGCACCGGGCAGAAAAATCGCGGTACTCGGAGATATGGGCGAGCTTGGCGCAGAGGAAAAACAGCTTCACTATATGGTGGGAGAACATTTTGCGGGAAAAGGAATTGACGCACTTTACTGCGCGGGAATACTCTCACAGGAGATTGCAAAAGCAGTGCGTGCATGCAGCAGTGAGACAGAAGTCCACGATTATGAGGACAAAGCAGACCTGATCAAAGACCTTGTAAAAGAGGTACAGAGCGGGGATACAGTGCTTGTGAAAGCGTCACATTTTATGGGATTCCCGGAGATTGTGAAGAAATTGACAAAGTAGAAATAGGAGTGTCTGATGAGACACGCCAAAAACCCCAGTGCCGAAACACTGGGGTTTTCAAAATAGATTATTTTATGTTCTAATATGGTCTGACAGATACCTAAATGATAGAATTATTTTTCTCTAACATCTCAGCAATCACATTCTGACAGTAAGCTCCGATTTTTTTCTTCTGTTCCTTATCCAGCTCGTTCGGATAAATTGGTTTTCCGTATTCTACAATTACATGTGTTTTTTTGACACGAGGCATATGAGCCTCCAACACATCTGCGGAGTTCGTGATCGCCATCGGGATAATCGGACAGCCACTCTTTTCCGCAATCTTGAAACTTCCCTCTTTGAATGGGAGCATCAGATCCTCTGTCTTATTGCGTGTTCCCTCAGGAAAAATACACATCGAAATCCCGTTTTTGATATTGTCGATTCCTGCAAGGATCGTTTTTAACGCTTCTTTGACATCCGAACGATTGATGAACAGACAGTGCAGTCTGCTCATCCAGACAGATAAAAGAGGAACCTTTTTCATGGAATCTTTTGCTACATAACCGGTCAGGCGCGGACAGCGTGAGTAGGTGATGATGATATCGAAATAACTCCTGTGATTGCCAATATAGAGAACAGGCTGGTCTTTTGGAACATTTTCTTCTCCGATAATGGTAAGTCTGGTGCCACAGATAAACAGAATGACACGAAATGCCCACTGCACCATGCGGAGCTGGCTGATATCAGCAGCCTGACGATTGAATTTTCCGATGATCCATTCAACAAAAAGGACAGGAATACCGATGATCAGGTAGAGTATAGCAAAAAGCAATGCAAGTATTGCGCGTAACATAGTACGTCCTTTCCGGGGAGATCCCCCAAGTTTTATATACCCACATTATATCGGGTATCTATGGGAAAAACAACTAAAAAAGACATATTTAAAGACAGGGAGGCATATATTAAGATAGAAGCGAAAACTGGGGGCAGGTGTAGTGAAACATGTTTCGAAAGTATCTGGTAAAAATATGCGGGATCAGTCTGCTGATGGCAGGACTGATCAGCGGATGCAGTATTGAGCAGACAAATGAAACAAAAGTCAGTGATCTTACATATACGATCGTTGAGGAATCCGAGACACCGGAAGAGTTAAAGACAATGATCGAGGAAAAGAAAACGGCGGATTTTAAACTTACCTATGAGATGGCGGATGATCTGTATATCGTGCGGGGATATGGGGAGCAGGCGACGGGAGGATACAGTATCTGTGTGAGGGACTGTTATCTGACCACAAACGCAGTAGTGTTTGATACAGAACTCATCGGACCGAGAAAGGGTGAAGTTACAAATGCGAGTCCAAGCTGTCCTTATATTGTAATACAGGTAAAAAACCAGGACAAAAGTATCATTTTTGAGTAAATATTCTTAAAATTTTTTTAAATAATTTAATTATGTTTGACAAAAATTTAGCACAGTGCTATTCTAAAGCGGAAAAGAAATTCGGTGGAAACGATCATTACGATGATAAACGATCGCGAGATGCCGGATTAAGGAGGTAGAACACATGCAACAGGCAGACATCAGAAAAGTTCGGGCATCCGTGCATCAGCAGTGCGGGAAAAAAGTAATGATTCAGCTTGACCGAGGACGCAATAAAGTTGACATCCAGGAAGGCGTCATCCAGAATGCTTACCCAAGCGTATTCACGATCCTGGTAAATGATGAGCGTGAAGAAAATCCACCTCAGTTATTATCATTCAGTTATTCTGATATTATTACAAGAGATATACGCATGAAGTTGTGCTAAACAGGTATAAAATCCTCCATGTCCGAATAAGATGGTTACAAAGATTCGGAATGGGGGACTTTTTTTGGAATTTCAGAAAATAAAATTACATAGAAGTGAAAAAAACAGAGCTGCAGTCACACAGATCACACTGGATGATGACTATAATGTACCGGATTACAGACAGGATATCGTAAAAGTCATAAAAGAACGCGGGGAACTGCGCTTTGATGAGGTAAAAGCGATGGAGGGTGCTGCATGGATCAAGGGCAGTCTGGTTTTTAAGGTGCTTTACCGGAGCGATAAGCAGGAAGGAAAAATAAGCTGTCTGCGCGGTGAGATTCCTTTTCAGGAACGGCTTAACATGGATGGTCTGAGCGAATATGATGCAGTTCATGCCACAGGGGATATGGAAGATCTTACGATCGGAGTGATCAATTCCCGGAAGTTAAATGTCCGCGCGGTCATTGTTTTGACGGCATCGTCAGAAAAAGAAGTGGATGAGGAGCTGACCTGTGAACTCTCAGATGGCAGTTCCTATGAACAGAATATTGTAGAGAAGGAAGCGTTAAAGCTGCTTGTGGTGCGACGTGATATCTGCAGACAGAAAAGTGAGGCAGTGCTGCCGTCGAGTAAACCGAATATCCGTGAAATACTCTGGCAGAGTATGCAGCTGCGCAATGTTGAAAGCAGGCTTGTGGAAGGAAATATCAGACTTTCCGGGGAAATACTGGTTTCCATACTGTATAATGATGAGGAGGAAGGGGAGCATCTGTCCTGGTATGAAACGACAGTCCCGCTGGATGCACAGGCAGAGTGCGGTGTTATGGAGGATGACTGTATCTGGCAGGTGCAGATGGTACCTTTGACAATGGAACTGGAAGTCAAACCGGATTATGACGGGGAAGAAAGGATCCTTGTCATGGAGCTGGCATTAGATACACACATCCGTATCTGGAAGGAAGAAAAGATAAGACTTTTAACAGATCTGTATTCACTGCAGAAAGAGGTAAAACCAGTCTTCCGTGAATGCCCGCTGGAGCGTCTTCTGGTTAAAAATGCTGCAAAATGCAGAATGACAGAACAGATGGAATTAAAAGAAGATAAAGAAAAAGTTCTTCAGATCTGTTCCTGTGAGGGAAAAGTGCTCTTAGAACGTCAGGAAATAAAACCAGATGGTGTTCTTGCGGAGGGAACGGTTGAGGTCAATATTTTGTACATTACACCGGATGACCATATGCCGGTTGGAGCAGTGCAGGAAATTTATCCGTTTTCACAGCTTGTGGAGATTCCGGAAATGTCAGCGCAGGCGAAAGTGGAGTTAGATGCTTCCTTAGAGCAGCTCTCAGCGGTGATGCTTGATCAGGAACACGTTGAGATCCGGGCGGCAGTACGGCTGGATCTGATTGCCTTTGTGCAGGAAGTCATACAGAATATCGAGGAGGCCACAGAGTCGGAACCGGATCTTGAGATGCTCAGAAACAGGCCGGGGCTGGTGGGCTATATCGCAAAGGCAGGAGATGATCTCTGGACGATCGCCAAGGAAAATCATACGACCATACAAAATATCATGGAGACAAATCACAGAAAAAGTGAGGTACTTCTGGCGGGCGAAAAGGTTTTGATCGTAAAACAGGTCGGATAAAATATTAAGTATTTGTGAATTTCTGGAAATCCTAACAAACATAGATGAAAGTGTGATAAAATATATAAGTACGGCTTCTGCCCACTGCAGCCTGCCGTGCTTATTTTTGATTCGTAGGAAATTATGTCCTGTTCTTTTATAAATGACAGAAGGAGAAATGCTTGATGAAGTGGGAAAAGGCATTAAAATATACAAGAAAACATAAAAGAATGATCGCAGTGATGATGGCAGGTGTGATCGGATTTGCGTGTTTTTACTCTGCAGATGCATCCGTGATAAAAGATGCGAAGAAGAAGAAAAATGAGGCGCAGCAGAATTTAGACAATATCAACCAGCAGATCAATAATATACAGAGTGAGCAGAGCAAGGTAAAAAGCCAGATGGCGGCGTATGATGAACAGCTGATGTCGCTTTTGACCGATATGGAACTGTTGAAAACGGATATTGATAATAAGGAAGGCGAGATTGATCAGGCAAAGACGGATCTCGCCGCAGCACAGGAAAAAGAAC
>ERZ773186.2896-NODE-2896-length-12101-cov-25.001992_pt1 | contig 12101 bp, 17 predicted proteins | sample MGYA00581000_ERZ773186 | MGnify/ENA primary metagenome ERZ773186 (study PRJEB29015, sample SAMEA2737752) | human gut metagenome | biome: human gut; feature: human-associated habitat; material: faeces | place: China | collected 2012 ... | reverse complement strand
CAGTACTTACTGCATAAAGGTTCGCCGGGTGTTCAACTTATTATTGCAATTCGGGGAAGTACATAAATCCATACTATCCGTGGTTTACCAGCATTGGCAATGTGAAATACTCAGGCAGTAAGGATGGATGCCTTGCTGCAGATGGCTGGGGCATTGTTGTATTGGACGAGGATACAGGCACTCATATGAAGATGTCTTTTGATATGATGATTACATCAAGCTATATGAATGAGTACACGGCTGGATTTTATTTTAAGTCAGTGAGAGATAAAGCCGTTGACGATGTATTTTTATATGTAAATAACAGTAATTATATGGAAATAAGACTGGCAAATAAAAATGTACTTACAACCAGCTTTAAAGTGAGCCAAGGTATTTGGTATCATGTGTTCCTGGATGTAGATACTGTGGCGGGTAGCATTACCGTGTATGTTGATGGAAAGAAGATCGGTGAATATAAAGATTATGTAAAAACAGGTGCAATGGCAAAAGATTTCAGATTTTATTTGAATTCCAGGTATTACAAGCTGAAAAACATGATTGTAACTGATGGGGAACTGTCTATCAACGAAACAATTATGGAAGTGGAAACTTCGATTGAAAGCTGTGAGTGGAATGAGGCCCAGGATGGATACAGCACAGAGGATATAGGCAAGAAAATTGTGCTAAAGCCAGCCATAACTAAGATTGATGGCTATACTATCACGGCTGCTGGTATGGTCTGGGAGAATGCTCTTGGCTCAGATAATGTACCGTCCGTCAATATATCAATGGGCCAGAAATCAAAAAAAGTCCAGCTCCCATCAGGCAACAGCCATAATGCAGGGGCCTGCTTTGACAGAGTGGCTGCTCTTGAAAATATAGTTGTTACATCGGCAGAATAAAGGATGGTTTGTATGGCAGAATTAAAGAATCCTGTTCTTTGTATAACAGCAGGAAAAAACAGTTCAAGTCTGAATCAGCCCGCAGCCTTTGCATCAGTCACTCCTGTTAAATCCTTTGTAAAATCTCCTAAACTATTTGCCACAGTAAATAAAAGCAAAACAGTTATTGGAAATCCTCGTGTCTTTGTAAGCGTAACCGAGGGAAGTCCTGTGTTTTCCCTTAGCTGCGATACAAGAAATGCAGTAATTAAGGATTTTGCCATTAATGGAGATGTGCTGCTGGCAAATGTTGAAAATGCTGTGCTTATGGCTGACTCCTGCAGGAATCTGACAGCAGCTTGTGAGATTTATGTTGACAGCTCAATAACTTTTACAAGACCTGGAGAAGCTGTTCCTTTTAATATGCAGGCTGACTCAAAGTGCAGGGTGCTTAAATCATATAAAATTTATGCTGACAGCACTGTCAGAAGCCGCAGGGAAGCAGAGCCTGTAGATTTTGATATGCAATTTGACAGCCTGCTCATTATCCGGCAGGGATTTTCGATTAAAGGCGATGGTATTCGCAATGTTCAGAGGCCGTTTTCCCTGTTTTTCGATTCCTGCCTAAAGATGCCATACGATACAACTTTTATTCCTGCCAATACTGATGAGCCATCATCACCATTCATCATACCGCCCCAAAAGGCTGAATATGGCATGGTAAGCATGAAGATTTCCCTAAATGAGCTTACCCTGTCAGACAGCTTTGAAATGGAGACTACCTATCCTGTGAATGTACTAGATGCCATATCTGGTATGATTTTTGACTATAGATACAGCTATGTTATCGGGGAAACAGACCAGCAGGATATGACCATTACTGCCAGCGGTATGTATGATGTGGACAGGATTCTCTATATGCCAATGAAGTATTCGGAAGGAAGCATTAAACACAAGGCTGGCTACCATGCCAAAAAGATTGCGGGGGCTTTGGGAAAAAAGCTCAATATAGCCATTGATGATTTCACCCACAGCAGTACCTGGGTAGGAAATGGGCAGACATATGAGAGCATTATATCTTCTCTCTTTGGCTGGACATCAGAAATTCCCCATAGGCAGATTAATGTGTTTTTGAGAGCTGCAGATAATTCCATTAATATTATTCAGCGCGGGCATGAGGCAAAGACCACAGATATAAGCAGCACCCACCACACAAGGCCACAGTTTCACAGGGAACTGGTCAGAACGATGTGGAGCGGGAAAAGCAGTAATGGCACTATTGCTTCGGTTCAGAACATTAACATTGAGCCTATACCATTTTCTGGGACCATAACCTTCGGGGACAGCAGCTGCAGTTATATTTCCGGCTATCTGGTGCAGGAAACTGCAAATGGTGACAGCAGCGAATACAGCTATGAAGGCAGCAGTGAAACTGGGATGTATCTTTCTGCTAAAAACATTTGTCACTCGGATGGAAGCCGTACCGTCATAACATATAATTACAATATGGGAGCTGGAGGGGTACGGATTCTTGGAGAGGAAAAAGAAATAACCTACGACAAAAAGGACAGAATTCAGAGCCGGCGGCTTACAGTTCATGCACCTCTGGGTAACGGTTTTTATGGAACCAGTGTGTATGTTGATGGAGAATATCAGGGTTCTTCCATAAGCACAGGCTCTCCATCCGGTGTGGCTTCAAGGTATATGAGAAATGAGGAGAGTATTACTCTTGGAGGTGCCAGATATTCTGGCAGTTCTGATAGAAACGATGGCAATTCATTCATAGATGAAGCTAATTTTCCAGTTGAGGAATCCGACATATTAAAAAGGCTTGCCAAAGAGCTTAAGTGGCTTAACAGGCGGATAAAGGAAACAGTCAGTATGGATATTTACAATTATGGCCATGCCTTGGATTTCTTTGAGAAAATCCGCTTTAATGGGCATGATTATTTTCTCGTATCCAATGAAATCAGCCAGACCACAAGAGAGCTTAAGCAGAGTATTACCATAGTGAGGTGGTATTGATGGATTACATAGGAAAGCTGTCTGATAGTGTTGAAGAAATCTATAAAGCGGCAGAGCAGGCAGAGCACCCAAGCAATATAGGTGCTCTGCCGGGTGTTTTGGGTGGCGATGGAACAGTAACCATCAAAGGAAAGAATTACTATGCTGTTTTTGTATCCACTGTCAGGAATGTGGCAGGAGTAAGGGTGTGGTGTCAGATTGCGGACAACTACAGGGCTGTGGTAATAGGAGGTGCGTGATGTATCAGACAGTAATAGAGAGCTGCAATGGAAGGACAGCAGTAGACATTTTAGGAAGAAGCTATTTTGTAGCCGGCTCTGCTCCGGTGGTACCGGGCAAGAAGATATGGACTGATGGAAAAATCATATATGGCAATATTGCTGCAGGCAGTTCTTCATATATTCCTGTAACCGGTGATTTGATATATGTTAATCATGCCAGAGAGCTTTTTGTTATTAACGGTTTTCAGGCACGGAGAATAGGCTGTGCCAAAAACATTATTATTGGCAGCAGGGGCAACGAATTTGCCATTCTGTTAGATGGCAAAGGATATATGTGTGGTGATCAGAAAAAAGCTGATGAGTACACGTTATGTGCTGCAGTTCTGGAAAATGGAGATTTTATGTCGGTCAGTGTACATCCAGAGGACTGCATGACGGAATGCCATCAGAAAAGCATATGGTATCCTGGGAAAATGCCGGTAATGATGAGCTTTAGAGCACTATGGGATGGTTTAAACTATGGTGCAGATTTGAGACGGTCAAAGTATGTTTCCAAGCCTCTTATACTTCATATTGGGAAGGGTAAAAAAATTACTATTGACTACACCGAGGAATATATGGCAGAGGATAGTTCAGCAACCCGCAGTTTTGCTGAGGCAAATCTTCCCAAAGAGCCGCAATGGCTGGAAAGGGCATACTGCTACACCTATTATGTTCCACTCGAAGCAAGCGTGGTAGTTTGCGACTGTGTATGCAGTCAGCAGGGGATTACACTGCTTTTAAAGGTAGCAAATAAAGTCACCGCCACTGCCAGGGCAGTAGCATACAAGCAGCAGAACACATATATTTATGATAAGGATGGAGTGCTGCTGACAATATTATGTAAAAGAATTGACGGTCATGGTCAGCAGGAGTGGGAAGAACAAATAAAAGAGGGGATTCCCGATCATAGCAAGGATGAAAAAGGTCAGTGGGAAAATGGATATGGTTCTATGTACACACCGATATCCCACTCTGCAATATATCGGTGTATATATGATTGGGATGGTAGAAAATTAAAAAGTGAAAGGATATACTCGGAGGCTTCAATAACAGGAAGTACGCATGAAAGCAGTGCCCAGAAGAATAAAATTTTTAAAAATACGCATTCCTGCACGATTGATGGTTATGAAGTTATATACAAATATTCATTGAGTAAAAATGGAGCTAATATCTATAAGACAGTGACTGTTCAGTTTGATGATTTTTTATGGGATTCAGGATTGAATCTTTATGTGGCAAGCATAAGAAAACATCGAAATATTTACTATGTGGTTGTTAGAAATCCAAGCAGCAGCAATGAATTTTCTCATGCCGTTATTGCTGTTGATTCAGAAAAGGCGGTTATCATAGAAGAACTTAAAGAGGGTGTGGATTGGGACCTGGAAAGCTTTGTGTATAATAACTATCCTGCGGCAGTATATCGTATGTACGAAAGTGAAAAATACTATTACGAAACAGGGAAAATATCCTTTCATAAGTGTGCTCCTTCAACCATGTTTATTTCTTATGTAAAAAAGAGTGTACGCAATCAGATACAGGAGGTAGATGAAAATTGAATGTAGAGCAGTTTATTATCATAGCCTTTACGGCACTATTAAGTTTTCTTTCTGGCAGGGCACAGAATATAGCCAGCCGGCACGATGAGGAATCTGCCAAAAAGCAGGAGCAGTTTCAGCATATTATCGAGCAGCAGAGGGAATTTTCTCTATGGCAGGCAAATATTACAAAGCAGATAAAGGAGCTTGATAGGAAGCTGGGCCTTATTTCAATATGTACAGACCGCCTGAGAGATGGCGGCCTTATTCTTTTGAGGGACAGGATAATACAGTCCTGCCGCATATTTATAGAGCGGGGTGCAATTCCTATAACTGCCCGGAACAATATCCGTGATATGTACAAATGCTATCACGATGAGTTCAATGGTAATGGCGATGGGGAGTATTATTTCAAGGAAATGATGGAACTGCCTGTAGACCAGGATGTGCCGATTGTTTCTCATTTTGATGTGGGAGGTTCGCATGATAGAAAGAATTAATGTAGCAGATGTAATTGTGGTAGTTGCTCTGTCAGCTGCCTTGATTATTTCTATATATAATGGCTTGAATGAACTTAGCATGAGTATTGCAAGTGGTCTATTGGGCTATATTGGCGGTGCTGGAAAGCACAGCTTAGAGAAGAAGGGAGAGAAGAAAAATGAAGGTATTTATTAATCCCGGCCATGCGCCTGAGGGAAATCCAGATCCTGGGGCCTGCAATGTCTACACAGGTCTTAGGGAGTGTGATGTAGCAGCAGAGGTAGGACGGCTTACAGCCCATTACCTTAACGCAGTGGGCATTGAAACAGAAATCCTGCAGAGTGATAGCCTTTATGAGGTCTGCCAGAAAGCGAATGCTTCGGAGGCAGACCTTTTTATTTCCATACATTGCAACAGTGCAGCAAATCCCGCTGCCAATGGCACGGAAACATGGTACTGCCATGGTTCTAAGAATGGAGCCAATCTTGCCAAGTACATCAATGGGCAGATATTGTGGACCTTTGATACAGCAGACAGGGGCATTAAGGAAGCTCGTCCTGGTGTCAACGGACTCTATGTCCTGACTAACACGGATATGCCGGCTGTATTGGTAGAGCTGGCATTTATCAGTAACAGCGAAGATTTGGTACTCTTAACAGAGCGGCAGGAAGATTTTGCCAGAGCGATTGCCAGAGGTGTAACGGATTATACCTAATGTTTAAATGTCGATATTTTGCTTGGTTTATGGTATAATCAAGTCAACATATGAAATGAGGTGAGTCAATGTATATCAAACCATATGATGAACTTACAATTCAGGATAATTTTATTTTTCAAAAGGTGATGAGAAATAAACGTATCTGCAAGCAGACCATAGAGCGGCTTTTGGATATTGATATCAAAGACATAAGCTACCCGGAAGAAGAAAAATCTATAAATGTTCGTTTGGATAGTAAGAGTATTCGTCTGGATGTATATGTCAATGATGATAAAGGGACTGTATTCAATATAGAAATGCAGACCACAAAAGATATGGATGAACTGGTAAAAAGAGCCAGATACTATCAGGGCTTGATAGATATTGACAATATTGAAAAGGGGCAAAATTATTCTGCGTTGCATGATACCTATATAATTTTCATTTGTACCTTTGGCGTATTTACGGGCAAGCGTCATAAATATACCTTTAGAAATTTGTGTATTGAAGATAGTGAAATATTATTGAATGATGGTACAACAAAGCTGTTTTTGAGTACAAAAGGTGAGGCAGATGATGTTTCAAAGCCGTTGAAGATGTTTTTGGACTATGTTGACGGTAAAAAGCCAGAGGATGCTCTTATGCAGGAGATTGACCATGAGGTTTATACTGTAAAACATTGTGATGAATGGAGGCGGGATTATATGACTTTAGCATTAGAAATGGAAAAAAAATGGAGAGAAGGCAAAGCTGAAGGTAAAGCTGAAGGCAAGATTGAAGCTATTAGAAATGCCATTAAGGATGGGTTGACCACATTAGCAGATGTGAAGAAATCCGGCCGTTATACAGAAGAAGAAATCGCAGCCATTGCTGCACCATAACAGCATAAACAGTCATAACTGACTTGGGCATCTAGATGTTTTCTAGGTGCTTTTTTTATGGAAAATTTAAAAGAGTAGTATATAAAGGTGGTATGTAATTATGAACAGGGAAGAAATAAAAAAGGCAGCAGTTGATACCGTTGTGGCCATTGCAAAAGAGGAGGCAGGAGCAGTCCTGAAACTCCTTAATACCGATGAGGTAAAGGAGCTTCTTAAAGCCCAGATGGTTACTATCACAGTGCCACTGGAGCAGGAGATTAAGACCACAGACAGCTTATGGGTAAAGGTCAGAAACCGGCTGTATATCATCGTCCTTAACAAAGCAGTAGATGATATCGTGGAAGGCGTAAAAAAGAAAATAGGTTAAATGGCAATAAGGCAGCAGGGAAAAATATCCTTGCTGCTTTATTTTTTTGCAGGAGATTGGGGATTAGTGTAGAATTATAAGCAGTATAATCTGTCATGTAAAATTTAAAAAAATTTTAGGGGGATGAAAATGGATTTATCGGCATTTATTTTTTCAGCTATTTGCTTAGGCTATGCAGTATGGGCTTGTTATACAGCTTATGTGAATGCTGTGGAGAGGCCTTTACTTCCAGACAGTTAGAAATTCATCATAGAAATCACAATGAAGGAGATAACAGAAGAGAAAATCTGGTAGTTATCTGTAAAAAATGTCACGATATGATTCATCAGCAGGAGGGGGGACTCCGCAATAAATCTCAGGAAGATGTATCTGATTTGGAGTATGGTGATATTAATAAAAATATCGGTGATATGTACAGCAAGGGATATGGTGTAAAAGTAAATACCCATAAGGCTGCTAAGCATTATCAGTTTGCTGCCGAAGGATATGAATCCGCGTCCAGTACAGGCTGTGCCGAAGCTGATATGAAGTTGGGTAAATTGATGATTGATGGTTTGGTGGAAAATGCTACACCGGAGAAAGCACAAATATTTTTCAAGAAATCTGCCGATAGCTATAAGAGTAAGGCAAAGAATGGTGATCCAGCGGCCATGTATGCTCTTCATATCATGTATAAAAATGGCTGGGGCTGTAGAAAAAATAGTAAAAATGCAGAAGCCTATAAACAGCAGGCCTACAGTAAATATATGGAAAATCCATCTCAATGGGGGGCAGATGATTGTATCAGGATCAGTCAGGTAGCTCCGGAAACAGAGGTGGCTGAAAAGTGGAAAGGCAGGGCAGCTTTTCTATACGGAATTATGGCAGATAATGGCTCTGCTCAGGCTGGTTATCAACAGGCGGTTTTGATTGAGAGTGAAAAGTCTGATGAGGATGAGGTTGAACTGCCTGATACCCAAAAAGCATTTACTGCTGCTGTCAAGTCCTTTGCAGCCTTAAGTAATACATATGAGGAGAATCAAAGCCTTGATAAACTAGCTGAAAAAGCAAGACTGGGTAATGAGAAAGCTGTTCAAAAAATCGGAGCTATGTATTTGCATGGAGAAAAACAAGGCTTGGAGGTACTTAAACAAATGGCTGCGAGTGGTAATCAAGCAGCCATCCAAACCGTTGCCAAATGTGCTGAAGCTGGCGATATGGCTGCCATCATGGCTATGGGTGATATATATGTGTACTAGAATTCCGATATACTGGAGGGAAGCAAATGAAGGAGAACTATTTAGAGGCACTGAAATGGTATGGCAAAGCTGCAGATATGGGCAACGCAGAGGCTAAATATAAACTTGGTAAAATTCTTTTGGAAGAAGGAAAAAGATATTTGCAGGAAATCTGGGAACAGGGGAAGATTGCTGCAAGTGAATTGATTAAAGAAAAACAAATAGGCATATCATATGAAGATTGCATTGTATTTTGCTCAACTGAGCTATTTAGTATTTCTGCTGATAAACGATGGAAGGGTATTATAGAATATTCGCTGGACAAAATAAATTGGTATAATTGGGATGGTGAAGAAATAAAATCATATATTATTTATATGCGAGGCTATGGAAATACTGAAATTACAGGTGCTTTTTCTCATGAAGGCTGGAGATTTGAGACAAAAGATAAGCTGATATGCAGGGGGAATATTGAAGCATTGCTGAATTATAAACTTTGTGCTAATGGTGAACATCCACCAATGAGTGACAGATGCTACCGTGGAATGTTTAAAGGCTGTACATCTTTGGTGGAAGCACCAGCATTGCCAGCAACGGAATTGGCTGATAGTTGCTACATAGGTATGTTTTCAGGCTGTACATCCTTGTCAGCCCCCCCAGCATTGCCAGCAGAGAAATTAGCGGAGGATTGCTACGCTGCAATGTTTAAAGGCTGTACATCCTTGACGGAAGCACCAGCATTGCCAGCAACGAAATTAGTTTATGGTTGCTACTGGGCAATGTTTCAAGGCTGTACATCCTTGGAGGAAGCGCCAGCATTGCCAGCAACGGAATTGGCTAATAGTTGCTATAAATTAATGTTTTCAGGCTGTACATCCTTGGTGGAAGCGCCAGCATTGCCAGCAACGGAATTAGCTATGCTTTGCTACTATGGAATGTTTGAGGGCTGTATATCGTTAAAAGACAGGTCTAATTTGCCAAAATCTTGTTTTGAATAAGGTATGGTTTATATTTTGATAACAGCATACAGGTATGAACTATTGAAAGATTGGAGGGGAGTAAATGAAGGAGAACTATGTAGAAGCACTAAAATTGTATGGTAAGGACGCAGATATGGGAAATGCAGAGGCTAAATACAAACTAGGTAAAATACTTTTGAAGGAAGGCGAAAAGTATCTTAGGGAAAGCCGGGAGCAGGGAAATACTGCTGCAAGTGCATTTATAAAAGAGAATAAAATAAATATATAGTTTGTTTTAGTTGCTATATCCTACTGGGGAATTATCTCCAGTAGGATATTTTTTTGTCCAGAAAGTTCTAAAACCCACTCATGATGTCCTTGTACTAGTGAAATTGATATTTCTGGAGGTGCTATGAACAAAATCCGCCCAAATGCAATGTTCATCTCCAGTAATTATCATAACAAGATTTGCTGGGAGAAGGACATTATGACCGAAAATGAAAAACATAGAATTAACGCACTGCGGCTGAATGGCTATGGCTATAAGAAGATAGCCAAGGAGTTGGGGCTTTCAGTCAACACAGTAAAATCATATCTGGCTCGTGTCAAGGTTGAAGAACCGGCTGTGGAGGTTAAAGATATATGCCCTAACTGTGGAAATAAGCTGATTTATATTCCCGGACACAAAAAGAAAAGGTTCTGCTCAGATAAATGCCGTATGAGCTGGTGGAACAGTCATCTTGACAAGGTAAATCGTCTTGCTAACCGCATAGTTGTATGTGCTCAGTGCAGGCAGGAGTTTACAGCCTATGGCAAGAGGGAGAGAAAATACTGCAGCAGGAAATGCTATTTCAAGGCAAGATTTGGAGGTAGTGGCAATGGTTCCGTTAAATGAAAAATACACCCTGACAATCAAGGAAGCATCCGGATATTTCAGTATAGGCATCAAAAAACTGTATAAGCTGGCATCTGAGAATATAGGTAATTTTGCTGTCAGGCATGGCAACAAATACCTGATTATCCGTTCTAAATTTGAAGAGTATCTGCTGAATATTGGCGAATTGCCATAATGAAGAAAAAATATTTTATTTGCCAAATAGTAGTTGATATTATGGTGGTTTAGAGTGATATATGTAACGGAAAGGAGGTACTCTGATGGAACAGACACCGATGAGCGAAAGAGATTATCTTACACCTGGCGAAGCCATTGAGTATTGGGGACTAAGCCAGCGTAAGTTTTACAGTTTCTTAAAGGAAGGTCCCTATGACTTTCTGGCATTTTATAATACCAGAAGGTTGATTTTGAGGGTAAGCTTTGAGCGCTATTTATGGAGAAATCCAACAATATGGGAGGCATTGAAAAATAATGGCAAAAAAGGACAAGGTTAGGAGAGATAGCAGGGGCAGGGCACTTCATGTGGGGGAAAGCCAGCGCAAGGATGGTAAGTATATGTTTAAATATGTGGTTGATGGCAAAACATACTTCCTTACCAGCTGGAAACTGCTGCCCTCTGACAGACAGCCCAAGGGCACAAAGCCTACACTGTCTTTGCGGGAGATGGAAAAGGAAAAAGGGCGTGACCGCAATGTTGGCTCTAATCGCAGTATGCAGGATATGACAGTACGGGAGCTGGTTGAGAGATATTTGGCAACAAGGATTAATGTGAAGCCTAATACAATCATCAACTACAATTTTGTAAGAAACCTTATGGAAAAAGAGGATTTTTACAACAGAAAAATAAAAAACATCCGGGTGTCAGATGCTAAGATGCTGTTGATAAAACTCCATGATGATGGAAAGAGGGCAAGTACCATAAAGACAGTAAGGGGCGTGTTGCGACCGGCCTTTCAGCTGGCGGTGGACGATGATATTCTTGTCAAGAATCCTTTCAGCTTCCTGCTGGCTGGAGTATTGGTTAATGACAGTGTGACTAGGGATGCAATTTCCAGAGATCAGATGAGAAAATTCCTGAGATTCATCAAGGGTGATAAATGCTATCATAAATACTATGAAGCCATATACATTTTGTTTCACACAGGTATGAGAATCTCAGAATTTTGCGGACTGACGGTAAAGGATATAGATTTTGTAGGTAAAAACATCACCGTGGATAAACAGCTGCAGCGTATAGGCATGAAGCTGGTGATAGAATCCACCAAGACAGAGGCGGGCAAGAGGGTGCTGCCTATGACTGAAGATGTGGAGGAAATGTTTAGAAGCATTGTGGAACATAGGCATAAGCCTGTAAAGGAAAGAGCCGTAGATGGTTATAGCGGTTTCCTGTTTACGGATAGGAATGATCTGCCACTTGTGGCTATGCACTGGCAGCACCGCATAAATCACATGGTGAAGCGCTATAATGATATTTACAAGGAACAACTGCCGAATATAACTCCCCATGTGTGCAGGCATACCTATTGTAGCAATATGGCAAAGTCAGGTATGAATCCCAAGACGCTTCAGTACCTGATGGGCCATTCGGACATAAGCGTTACCATGAACACATATACCCATCTTGGACTGGAAGATGCTAGGGATGAGGTGAGGAAGCTGGAGGAAGCCAGGAAGGCTTTAGATAAGGGAAAGGTTGTAGCAATGCCTGTGACTCAGGCCAAATTTAAAATAGTATAATGCTTACAAAAAGCTACCTGTGGAAAATCTGCAGGTGGCTTTTTGCTGTCTGTTTATGGTATTATAGTATTATACATAAAAGCATAAGGGGGTGCATAAAACTTAACGATGCACCCCCTTGACTCTAGGGGGGTGCAAAATTTTTCTGCCCCCAGCTATATCAAGGGGTTAGGGGCATAAAA
>ERZ773186.2894-NODE-2894-length-12113-cov-23.017499_pt1 | contig 12113 bp, 7 predicted proteins | sample MGYA00581000_ERZ773186 | MGnify/ENA primary metagenome ERZ773186 (study PRJEB29015, sample SAMEA2737752) | human gut metagenome | biome: human gut; feature: human-associated habitat; material: faeces | place: China | collected 2012 ... | reverse complement strand
GTGATCAAGCTGGCCATGGTGCGGGTGTGGAAGCGCCTGCGGGACGAAAAAATGGCCAGCCGCCTGATTTTGACCGTCCACGATGAACTGATCGTGGAGGCCCCGGAGGCGGAGGCCGAGCAGGCTGCCCGCATCCTGCGGGAGGAAATGGAAGGCTGCGTGCAGTACGCGGTGCCCCTGAGCACCGATGTGCACGCAGGCAAAAACTGGCTGGAGGCACACTAAAATGATCATTCTCGGAATCGAGTCTACCTGTGACGAAACTGCCGCTGCACTGGTGGAGGACGGACGGCACCTGCTGAGCAACGTCATCTCCACCAGCGTCAAGGAGCAGGCGCTGTACGGCGGCGTTGTGCCGGAGATCGCCAGCCGCCGCCACTGCGAGTTTATCAGTGCTACGGTCAAAAAAGCCCTGCTGGACGCAGGCAAGACCATAGACGATGTGGACGCCGTGGCTGTCACCTTTGCGCCGGGGCTCATCGGTGCGGTGCTGGTGGGCGTAAACTTTGCCAAGGGTCTGGCCTACTCGGCGGGCAAGCCGCTGGTACCGGTGCACCATCTGCGGGGACACATCGCCGCGCTCTACCTGACCCACCCGGAACTCAAGCCGCCCTTTTTGTGTCTGGTGGCCTCCGGCGGGCACAGTCACATCGTGGAGGTGCAGGACTACACCCACTATCACATTCTGGGGCACACCGTAGACGATGCTGCGGGCGAAGCCTTTGACAAGGTGGCCCGCACACTGGGTCTGCCCTACCCCGGCGGCCCCAGCGTAGCCGCTGCCGCTAAGACCGGCGACCCCAAGGCCTACCGCCTGCCGGTGCCCCATGTGGAGGGCAAGTACAACGTGAGCTTTTCCGGTTTAAAGACCGCTGTGCTCAACGAGGTGAACAAGGCGCAGATGAAGGGCGAGGAAGTGAACGTACCCGACCTTGCTGCCAGCTTTCAGGAGCGCATTGCGGGCATTCTGGCCGAAAAGCTGCTGCTGGCTGCTGCCGATACCGGGGCAAAGCAGGTTTGCCTTGCCGGTGGTGTAGCCGCCAACGGCCGTCTGCGCCAGCTGGTAAATGACGGTGCCCAGAAGCTGGGTGCCAAGGTTTATCTGCCGGAACTGAAGTTCTGCGGCGACAACGGCGCGATGATCGCCGCGCAGGGCTACTACCAGTACATTGCCGGGCACACCGCCGGGCTGGAGCTGAACGGCCTGCCCACCCTGCCCATCGACTACGAATAAACACAACACCGGAGGTGTTCCCATGACTGAGCGTAATCCTATTCTGCAAAGCCTGTTCGACCGCAAGTCGGTGCGGGTGTATGAAGAAAAGCCCATCCCTGCCGAGATGAAGCAGGCCATTTTGGAAGCTGCCGCACAGGCGCCCTCTGCGGGCTGTCAGCAGCTGTATACCATTTTAGACATCACCGACCCGGCACTGAAGGAAGCGCTGGCCGAAAGCTGTGACCACCAGCCCTTTATTGCCAAAGCACCGCTGGTACTGGTGTTCTGCGCCGACTGCAAAAAGTGGTACGACGCTTACTTAGAGGCCGGCTGCACGCCCCGCACTCCGGGTGTGGGCGATTTGATGCTGGCAGTCACCGATGCTGCCATTGCCGCCCAGAACGCCGTGGTCGCCACCGAAAGCTTTGGCATCGGCTCGTGCTACATCGGGGACATCATGGAAAACTGCGACACCCAGCGCAGTCTGCTGCATCTGCCGGACTATGTGTTCCCGGCGGTGATGCTGGTGTTCGGCTGGCCCACCCAGCAGCAGAAGGACCGCGTAAAGCCCCAGCGCTGCGCCATGGAGCATATCGTGCACGAAAACGGCTACCGCACCATGGACGGCGCAGAGCTGCGGGACACCTTCGGCTACAAAGCCGGAAACGCCCCCTTTGACCAGTGGTGCACCGCCTTCTGCAACCGCAAGTATAACTCCAATTTCTCCAAGGAGATGACCCGCTCCGTGGAGGAATATCTCGGCCAGTTCCGGTGATCTAAAACGTTTCTGAACCGCAAATTACAGCAACAAAAAGCGGCAGCTGCACGGTGTTTTGTGCAGCTGCCGCTTCTCGTTTATCTTTGATTCTCCGCAAACAATGCGCCCAGTTCCGGCAGGATATCGTGGGGCAGCATTCCGTACTCGCCGCGCTTTGCGGCGGCGCGGTCGGCGGCAGCACCGTGCAGATATACCGCACAGGCAGCGGCTTCGTAAGCGGGCAGACCGCAGGCCAGCAGCGCCGCAAGCATCCCAGCCAGTACATCCCCGCTGCCGCCCCGGGCAAGTCCCGGGTTACCGGTAGGGTTCACGCACACCCGCCCATCCGGGCTTGCCACCACAGTGCGTGCCCCCTTCAGCACCACCACAGCATTCCACGCCTTGGCATACCGCAGGGCAATGCCCTCCCGGTCGGTAGCAAGCGCTGCTGCCGAAAGGCCGGTCAGGCGCGCCATCTCGCCGGGGTGCGGGGTAACTACCAACTCCCCTGCCGGGTGCGGGAAGGGCTTGTCCTCGGCCAGCAGCTGGGCGGCGGCGTTCAGGCCGTCTGCGTCCAACACCGCAGCCCCCGCAAAGCCGGGCAGAAGCTGCTGCACCAACGTGCGGGTCTCGGTGGCCCGGGCGGCACTTTGCGCCGTGCCGCCAAGGCCGGGGCCCAGCAGCAGCACGGTGGCCTTCTGCCGCCGGAGCAGCGGCACATTTTCCGGCGCAATGCCGCCCTGTGCGCCCTCTTTACAGGGGCACAGGCAGCACTCCGGCAGACGAGTCACAGCGGCGCTGACCACCGGCTCTACGCTTGCAAGGGTAACGATACCCGCCCCGGTGCGCAGTGCGCCCTCGGCTGCCAGCAGCGCAGCGCCCCGGTAAAAGGCACTGCCCGCCACCGCCAGCACGCTGCCAAAGGTACCCTTATGGCTATCCCGGGCGCGGGGCGGGATATTCTGCCAGACAAATTCTTCGGTAATTTCCACAGCCATGGGCGCACCTCCAATGGAATGATTTGAATGCCCTCCGCTTATCGGGTTGCGGCACCCAGCATCCGCATCGTGCCTTGGACGGCACTTGCGTCTTGCTGGCCGCTGCCCCAACAACTCCTCCCTGTTTCCGCCACTGGCGGCGGTCGTCGTCGTTGCTGGGCATTTCTAGCGGAATCATTATTTTAAGATTGTCGGTTTGGAAAATCTGCGGATTTTCCAAACCGACTTTTTCACAAGAGAGGAAATTGGGAGGGATAGCATTTACGCCTGTCCCTGCACAAGGGCGCGGATCTGTTTTTCCACGTTCTGCACTTCCTCGTGGAACATCCGGGCGGAAACGCGCAGTGCGCCGTGGCCAAGGATGATGACCTGCTCCATACCGTCCGAGGTCGCCACGCGGACACGGCGGCTCTTGCCGATTTCATGGGTGACCCGCTCGATGAACATATCGGCGGTTTCCGCCTCCTTGGTGTAGACCACATGGATATTGTGGTACTGCTCGATGGCGCCGGGGCTGCCGGGCACGCGGTAGGCATCGAACACCAGAATGAGCTCGCATTTCTGGTAGCCCTGATAGTTGCACAGGATATCCATCAGCTTGCGGCGGGCGGCGTCCAAGCTTTCCTTTGCCAGCGCGTTCAACTCGTCCCACGCAAAGATGATGTTGTAGCCGTCCACCAGCAGATACTCCGGGGCAATTTCCCACTGTTCGGCAGAAAAATCCGGGCGTTCGGTCTTTTGCACCGGACGGAACGCCGCCAGCGGGTCCCGCTTGATGGGGCCGTAGGTTCGCTCAAAAATTTTGAGCAGTTCGGCGTCCTCCTCCAGCGTGGCGCGGTAAGCCATGGCGCGGCGCTGGGGCACAGCCTGCGTCTCCGGGCGGGCGGGCTTTGCCTTGCCCCAGCCGCTTTCAACGTGCATGTGGCTGCGCACCTCGCTCCACGGCACCACAAAGCCAGCACCATGGGCGCAGAACACAGAATCTGCGGGGTTTTCCAGATCATGCTCCGGCTGGTAGCCGCTTTCTGCAATGACCTCCTGTGCATTGTGACAGGGGCGGTAACCGTCCAGCGTCAGACTCAGGTGTCCCCTGCCCCGGGTGTAGCTGACCACCTCCATGGGGTAGCTGCGCATGGTGGATACCGGCGCAAAGCCGGTCAGGGTGGCGGTCTCCGCGCCACTTTCCGGCGGGTCAAAGCTGCCCTCCATGCGCTGGATATCGCTCATGGCGCGGCCGATATTCTCCACCGGCACCTCCAGCCGGAAGGCATACCACGGCTCTAGCAGCTGGCTTTTGGCCAGCATCAGCCCCTGCCGCACGGCGCGGTAGGTGGCCTGCCGGAAATCTCCGCCCTCAGTGTGCTTCAGGTGTGCCTTGCCGGTGAGCAGAGTGATCTTTACATCAGTCAGCGGTGCGCCGGTCAGCACGCCAAGGTGCTGCTTTTCTTCCAGATGGGTCAGCACCAGCCGCTGCCAGTTTTTATCCAGCACCTCTTCCCGGCAGTCGGCGGCAAACTGCATCCCACTGCCCCGGGGCAGCGGTTCCAGCAGCAGATGCACCTCGGCATAGTGGCGCAGCGGCTCGTAGTGGCCTACGCCCTCCATGGGCTCGGTGATGGTCTCCTTATACAAAATACCGCCCGGGCCAAAGGATACCTCCAGCCCGAACCGCTCCGCCAACAGGCTGCGCAGCACTTCCAGCTGTACCTCGCCCATCAGCTGCACATGAATTTCGCCCAGTGTCTCGTTCCACACCACATGGAGCTGGGGTTCTTCCTCCTCCAGCCGGTGCAGCTTGCCTAGCGCGGCGTGCACATCCGCACCCTCCGGCAGCAGCACCTGATAGCTGAGCACCGGCTCCAGCACCGGCACATCGCTGTCCCGCTCTGCCCCAAGCCCGGCGCCGGGCTTTGCATGGGTCAGGCCGGTCACAGCGCACACCTGTCCCGGGCCGATGGCCTCGGTCAGGGTATATTTTGCGCCGGAATACAGCCGCAGCTGGTTCGCCTTTTCTGCCCACGGCTCGCCGTCCGTTTCGCCGGAGAGCAGAGCCTTTACCTTCAGCTCCCCGCCGGTGACCCGCAGCCATGTCAGGCGGGTGCCCTGCTCGTCCTGCGATACCTTGAACACCCTTGCACCAAAGGCGTGCAGCGCCGGGGCGGGGCGGGTGTAGCGGTCAAGCCCCTCCAGAAGTGCATCCACCCCGTCCAGCCGCAGCGCCGCCCCGAACCAGCACGGAAAAACGTGCCGCCGTGCAACTGCGGGGATAATGTCTGCATCGGTCAGGGTTCCCGCGTCCAGCATTTTTTCCATCAGCTGCTCATCGCACAGCGCCAGTGCTTCGTTGCGGGCGGCAGGCTCTGCGCCAAAATCCACAAAACCCTCGCCAAGGCGGCGGTTCAGCTGGGTAAGCAGCTGCTCCCGGGTCATGCCGGGCAGGTCCATCTTGTTCACGAACACAAAGGTGGGCACATGGTAGCGCCGCAGCAGCCGCCACAGCGTTTCGGTGTGGCTTTGCACGCCATCCGTTCCGCTGACCACCAGCACGGCATAGTCCAGCACCTGCAAGGTGCGCTCCGTCTCGGTGGAAAAATCCACATGGCCGGGGGTGTCCAGCAGGGTGATGGCGGTATTGCCCGCCGTAAGCAGCGCCTGCTTGGAAAAGATGGTGATGCCGCGCGCTTTTTCCAAGCTGTCGGTGTCCAGAAAGGTGTCTCCGTGGTCCACCCGCCCCAGCTTGCGGATGGCACCTGCGCGGTAGAGCATGGCCTCGGAGAGGGTGGTCTTGCCGGAGTCCACATGGGCCAGAATGCCCAGTACGATCTGTTTTTGCGTTGTTTCCATGCACTGCTCCTATAAGCCGTTTTCCTAAGTACTGCACACCATTTCCAAAAACAGCTTTTAAAAATAATTTCCTGTTTATTGTAGCACGCTTTGCCGGGAAAAGAAAGTTTTCCGGTACAAATCCCGCAGGCAAAAAACAGCACCGGACAGAAAATGGTCTGCCCGGTGCAATTTTCTTAAAAAAGATCCAGCATATTGTCCAGATAGATTGCCTCCCGCACCTGCAGCTGGTATTCCGGCTTTGTCATATAGTAAAGCAGAAATTCCAGCACCAGTGCGCTGCCAAGCCCCCTGCCCTCTATCTTGAACTGGGAAAAGCCTGCGGGCAGGTACCGCTGCCGGATGTCCTCCACCCCAATAAATCCGGGACTGCGCATCGCCTTGGAAAAGCGGTAGCCCTCGGCGGCATCCGGGGCAGTGCAGCGGTGGTCCGGGCAGTTCTCGCCCAGATTCTGACGGCTGACTGTCTCATAGCAGCGCTTGCGCTCGGTGCAGCCGAACCAGCAGCACTCGTTGCACAAAAACTCTATCTTGGCTTTTTGCTCCGGCGGCAGGGTGCGCAGCTGCTCCAGTGCCGGGTTCAGCCGGAAATCCGGCACCACATACCGGAACTGCGGCTTTTCCAGTTCCTGCCGCAGCTCCGCAAACTCCGTGAGCACTTTGGTGGTGGAGGACACCAGATACAACTCCGGCCAACGCTGTTGCAGATAGTCCGCCAGCAAATCAGAATGGACGATCACACCGTTTGGCACACTGCCGCTTTTTGCAAACTGCTCACACAGGGCGTTGCACTGCGGGTCAGCAAGGTGCTCAGCCCGCAGCAGGGAGTTACTGAAGGTCAGCCGCCCGGAGATGCCGTATTCCCGCAGCAGCGCCAGCACCTCGCGCGTCGCTGCTCCGCCGCAGGAGATGCGTCCTCCGCCCCAGATACAGCCCGCCGGTGCGCCGTAGATAGAGCCGATGGTGCACCAGTCGTAAAAATATTCCCGGTGCTCCCGGTACAGCGGCAAAAAACGGCGGTACAGCTCGTAAAACTCGAACAGGCCGGGCAGATGATAACAGGCAGCTGCGGGCTTTTCCATAGCGGTTCCTTTCCTTCAAATGGGCACTCCTGCGGTTTTCAGATGCCGCTTTCCATTGCGACCCTTCTCGTGAAGATGCGTTTGGAGCGGCCCACAGGCCGCGACAAACGCGAAATATAAATAAGCTTTCCGCTGAAGATGGCCATAGCAGCGCGGAGGCCATTTCAAATCGTCTACTTGCCAAAAAGGCTGCTGCACAAAACTGTACAGCAGCCTTTTGCGTTGTATTTTGCCGCTATTACACGGTAGCGCCAACCTGAGGGGCGCCGCCTGCGAGCTGCTCTGCCGTAAGCGGCTGGGCTTCTGCGGGGGCGTTCAGCCGCTCCTTGGCCACAGCCAGCATCAGCTTGATGCGGTTTTCCTGATTGACCCGGGTGGCGCTGGGGTCGTAGTCGATGGGGGTGATGTTGGCGCTGGGGTACAGCGCACGGATCTTGTTCACCATGCCCTTGCCCACGATATGGTTGGGCAGGCAGCCAAAGGGCTGCGCACACACGATGTTGCCGTAGCCGCCCTGCACCAGCTCGATCATCTCGGCGGTCAGCAGCCAACCTTCGCCCATTTTTGCACCCAGCGAGATGACCCCATTGGGCTTTTCCACCAGCTCCTTGAAGGGGCCCGGCGCATAGAACCCGGCGTCCGTCTCTGCCTTGAGCATGACACGCTCCACGCTGTCCAACCAGTTGAGGAACTGGTCGGTGCCTACCTTTACAGCCAGCTTGCCGCCGTACAGCACATGATCCTCGCCCATGTTGAAGGCGCAGTACTGCACAAAGCCCATCAGGCCGGGGAAGTTCACCTCGCAGTCCTGGCTTTCCAGGAACTTCTGCAGGTCGTTGTTGCCCAGCGGGCTGTACTTGACGTAGATCTCACCGACCACGCCCACCTTGACCTTGGGCACCCGGGTGACCGGGATGTTGGCAAAGTCGGCTGCAATGAGCGGGAAGGTGTGCTTCATCTCCTTGGCGGTGTAGCCCTTGCCGGCCAGCAGGACCCGGCCCAGACGGGTGACCCACAGGTCCACCATCTTGTCGGCAGCACCCTTCTCGTTCTCATAGGGGGCCACCTGATTGCGCAGGGCGCACAGCATGTCCCCATAGAAGATGCAGGCCAGTGCGCGGCGGGCCAGCGGGATGGTCATCTGGAAGCCGCTGTCCTTTTCCAGGCCGGAAAAGTTCAGGCTGGCCACCGGGATCTGCGGGTAACCGGCCTTGACCAGTGCCTTGCGCAGCAGATGGATGTAGTTGGAAGCACGGCAGCCGCCGCCGGTCTGGGTGATGAGCAGCGCGGTGTGATCCAGATCATACTTGCCGCTGTTCAGCGCGTCCAGGAACTGGCCAATGACCAGCAGGGCCGGATAGCAGGTATCGTTGTGGACATATTTCAGGCCCAGCTGTGCCACGGCACTGCCGCAGTTGCCCAGGATCTCGCACTTGTAGCCGTCGTAGCGCAGGGCGTACTCCAGCAGGCGGAACTGGGTAATGGCCATGTTGGGGATGAGGATGGTATGCGTTTTCTTCATCTCCGGGGTGAATTTGGGATAATTGTATTCCATAGGTTCCTCCTATGTTCTCAGGCTTCTGCCTTGGCGGCGGCCTTTTCCTCGGCCACCTCGTCGCGCTCATCCAGCGCGGCAAACAGACTGCGCAGGCGGATGTTCACCGCACCCAGGTTGGTGATCTCGTCGATCTTGAGCTGGGTGTACAGCTTGCCGCCTGCCTGCAGGATCTCGCGGGTCTCGTCGGTGGTAATGGCATCCACGCCGCAGCCGAAGGACACCAGCTGCACCAGATCCATATCCTTCTGGGTGGTGCAGTACTTGGCGGCAGCGTACAGGCGGCTGTGGTAGGTCCACTGGTTCAGCACACTGGTGGGGAACTTCTGCACCCGGTTGGAGATGCTGTCCTCGGTGACCACTGCAGCCCCGTGACGGGTGATCAGATGGTCGATGCCGTGGTTGACCTCCGGGTCTACATGATAGGGGCGGCCTGCCAGCACGATGATGCGCTTGCCCTGACGGCGCGCCTCGTCAATGATCTCACTGCCCTTTACCCGGATCTTTGCCATGTGCGCTTCGTACTCCGCGTAGGCGGCATCGGCTGCTGCCTGCACCTCCCGCTCGGAGATGCCGCCAAAGTACTTGGGCAGCACCTCCTTTGCCATCTTGTGCACAAAGTCCTTGGGACGGTGGATGCCCACATAATCATAGATGAACTTTTTGCCTTCCAGCTCCGGGCAGTTGCCTGCCAGAACCTCCGGGTAGTAGGCCACCACCGGGCAGTTATAGTGGTTGTCGCCCAGTCCCTCGTCCACATTGTAGGTCAGGCAGGGGTAGAAGATGGCGTCCAGCTGCATCTGGCTCAGCGCCTTGATGTGGCCGTGGCTCAGCTTTGCCGGGAAGCAGGCGGTATCGCTGGGGATGGTAGCCTGTCCGGCCAGATACAGCCCGCGGGTGGACACCGGGCTGGTGTGCACCGCAAAGCCAAGGCTCGTCCAGAAGGCGTACCAGAAGGGCAGCAGCTCGTAGAAGCCCAGACACAGTGGGATGCCGATGGAACCGCGCTTGCCGGGCACAGGCTTGTAGCTGGCCAGCAGCTGCTGCTTGTAGGCGTACAGGTTCAGGCTGTTGTCCTCGCTCTTGCCGGTAACGGGCTTATCGCAGCGGTTGCCGGAGATGAACTTGCGGCCATCGGCAAAGGTGTTGACGGTCAGCTGGCAATGGTTGCCGCAACCGCCGCACTTGACGCTGACCACCTGTTGTGCAAACTTTTCCAGTTCCTGCTCGTCCATCATGGCAGAGGTGGTCTGGTTGTTTTTATGGCTCTGGCGCAGGCCGTACAAAGCAGCGCCGTAAGCGCCCATCAATCCGGCAATGTCCGGCCGGATGACCTCCACGCCCATCTCCTTTTCAAAGGCGCGGAGCACGGCTTCATTATAGAAGGTACCGCCCTGCACCACGATCTTGCGACCCAGCTCTTCCGGGCTGGAAGCGCGGATCACCTTGTACAGCGCGTTCTTGACCACGCTGATGGACAGGCCTGCGGAGATATTCTCAATGCTGGCACCGTCCTTCTGTGCCTGCTTGACCGAGCTGTTCATGAACACGGTGCAGCGGCTGCCCAAGTCCACCGGGCGGTCCGCGAACAGCCCCAGCGCAGCGAACTCCTTGACATCATAGCCCAGTGCCTGTGCAAAGGTCTGCAAAAAGCTGCCGCAGCCGGAGGAACAGGCTTCGTTCAGGAAGATGTTGCTGATAGCGCCATCCTCGATCTTAAAGCACTTCATGTCCTGTCCGCCGATGTCGATGATGAAATCCACGTCCGGCATAAAGTACTTGGCAGCGGTAAAATGCGCCACCGTTTCCACCAGACCGTAATCACAGCGGAAGGCGTTTTTCACCAGTTCCTCGCCGTAGCCGGTGGTGGTGACGCTCGCCACCTGCAGCCCCGGGTGCTCCTTATAGATCTTGAGCAGCTGTTCCCGGATGAGGGGCAGCGGGTTGCCGAGGTTGGGCTGATAGTTGGTGTACAGAATCTGGCTCTTTTCGTCCACCACCACCAGCTTGACGGTGGTAGAACCGGAGTCGATGCCGATATGCACCGGCCCGCAGTGAGCACTAAAAGCCACGCGGGGCACACTATGGGACATGTGCCGTGCGTGGAAAGCCTCGTACTCCTCCTTGCTGGCGAACAGCGGCGGCTCGCTGGCATAGGTAGCAGTGGCGGCGTATTTGTCCAGCGCATCGGCCACCTCGGTGAGCACAAACTCCTTGTCGGCATACAGAGCAGCGCCCAGCGCCACATACAGCAGGCTGTTTTCCGGGCAGGTGCCGGTCACGTTCAGCGCTTCGTCAAAGCTCTTGCGCAGCACGGTGCTGAAGGTGAGCGGGCCGCCCAGATAAAGGATATTGCCCTTGATGGGACGTCCCTGTGCCAGACCGGCGATGGTCTGGTTGACCACGGCCTTATAGATGCTGGCGGCGATATCCTCGGTACGGGCACCCTGATTGATCAGCGGCTGCACGTCACTTTTTGCAAACACGCCGCAGCGGGAAGCGATGGTATAGGTGCGCTGCGCCTGCTCGGCAGCCTTGTTCATTTCCTCGGCGCTCATCTTCAGCAGGGTAGCCATCTGGTCGATGAAAGCACCGGTGCCGCCGGCACAGCTGCCGTTCATGCGCACCTCGGTGCCGTTGGTCAGAAAGAGGATCTTTGCATCCTCGCCGCCCAGCTCAATGATGCAGTCGGTGCCCGGTGTCAGGCGGTTGGCAGCCACGCGGGTGGCAAAGACCTCCTGCACAAAGGGCACCCTGCAGCTGTCGGCTAGGCCCATGCCGGCAGAGCCGGAGATGGCCAGATACGCGCGGCCGTCAGGCAGATATTCGGCGGCGACTTTTTCCAAAAGCGCTCTGCCCTTTTCTAAAATATGGCTGAAATGACGCTCATAGGTAGAATAAACGATCTGCCCGGCGTCATTCAGCACGACACATTTAATGGTGGTGGAACCAATATCCAGACCAACTCTCATAGGCTTTAGCCTCCTGCGGGTCAGGCAAACCCACTGAAGCTGCGCGCCGTAGGGCGGATAAGCGGGGTTGCCGTTGGGGTGATTGCGGGATACCGCAGGCCGGGTCTGCCCCAAGGCGCTACAATATCAGCATATATTATACAGGTTTCTTGAAAATTCGGCAAGAGTGCCGCCGCATAAAATCGTTGTCAAATGACAGGAATTGTACAAAAACACGGAAGCGGTGCGAAAAAAATCCGCACCGCTTCCGCGTCAAAAGAAAAGAGGAGTATGGATGAAAAACTTGGGGTCCTGTTCATCAGGTCGGGTCCCTGCTCCCTTCCTGAGAACATCTATAGTATACCCCGGATTTGTGTTAAAGTCGTGAATGAATATTCAATAAATTAAGAAGGGTTTGTGAACAAACGGGAGGGGCGAAAAGGCTTCCCCCTTGGAGGAAGGCAAAGAAAAATCTCACCCAGCTGCATCGCCGGGTGAGATTTATGTATTGAAGTTTACTGTTCTTCCCCATTCAGCCGGTCGATCTGGTCCTGCAGCAGCTGGGACACAGGGCGGCGCGTGTTGCGCAGCCGGTGGGCCGGGGCTGGGGACGTGTGGTGCGCGGACTGGGCCTTCTTCGCCTTTACGCGCAGCCGGTCGGCGGGCTTGGCTGCCGGGGTCTGCGCGGCGGCGGGACGCGGCGGCAGGGG
>ERZ773186.2887-NODE-2887-length-12137-cov-6.599487_pt1 | contig 12137 bp, 9 predicted proteins | sample MGYA00581000_ERZ773186 | MGnify/ENA primary metagenome ERZ773186 (study PRJEB29015, sample SAMEA2737752) | human gut metagenome | biome: human gut; feature: human-associated habitat; material: faeces | place: China | collected 2012 ... | reverse complement strand
TATTCTTTATGAAAAAATTAAAAAATTTATGCCAGAAGAAATTTTTTATATTAATAATATTAATATAATAGATAGTGAATTTGTAAATTTTAATACTATTAATGCACCTATTTCTATTACTTTAAATTATCCTACAGGAACAGTAAATTGTTTTGCTACTGCTGAAATTCAATATAAATATAAAAAGGGATGGTTTATAAAAGATTTTATTAATGTTAAAACTGATAATTTTATTCCTTTATTTTCTGCTGGTGATATTTTATTAGATACACTTATTAATGCAGTTTATTTTGGAGATGGATTTTCATTTAATAATGTTAATTATGAATACACTAAAAGTTATATAGATTCACTTTATGTTATATCTGAAGAAGGAGATACTTCATCTACTTTAGTTAAGGTTGGTTCTTTTAATACTGGTAGAAATGTACACTTTTCTGCTATCCTTTCTTACAACTTTAATGAAAATACATGGGAACTTCTAGATTTTCAACCAACTGCCTATACTTATTAAATATACTTATCTTAATAAGTAGAAAAATTAAATTTTATAATAAAAAGTATGTTCCTAGTTAAACATACTTTTTATTATATATTTTTTCATGTAATTTTAAAGCAATTTTAATATATTTTAAAAGCTATATTTTTTACAATAAAATACTATAACCAAATCTACTTTATTATTTTAAATACTGAAAATCATTATTATCATTAGTCTTATAAATTCATTTTTTTGGTTTTTTACAAAAAAAAGAAACTGATATCAAATTTTTATATCAGCCTCTTTCTTACTTAATTTTTATTTTGTCATTTTAACTTGAAGTCTTTCAATCCATCCTTTGTTATATTTTAATGAAATATAACCAATAACACTCATTATAAATGCTCCAACTGCATCTACTACTAAATCCATCATAGTATCTGCTAAAGCAGCTCTTCCAATTAAAGGAGTTCCATTTTCTAATGCAAATTTTTGCATATTAAGTCCCAATAATCCATCAAATGTATATTCATAAAATTCCCAAACAACACCTAATGTTACTGCAAAACAAAATGAAAATAATGCTACAAAAAGAGGACTTAATTCCATTGGTACCTTTTCTGTTTTATTTAATAAAGTAACAATTGAAAAACCTAAAGCACCTATCATTGCTCCACTAAAAGTATGTAATATATTATCCCAATTTGAAATATTATAATAAAAACTTTTAACTTCTCCTAAATATATTGCTGCATATAAGAATATAGTATATAAAATTATCATATATGATGGAATTGTAATTTTAAACTTATTTTCCAATAAAGTTGGCATCATCATTGCAACTATACCTAATATACATTGAGATAACATTAATGCATAATCACTTTTTAAACGTACAAAAGGTTCTGCTGGATCTGCAACTGTTGGCGCATCTTTTATTACAAAAATTAAAAATATAGCTGTAGAAATTAAAGTAATTAATACAAAATATCCTATTACCTTTTGCCAATTAATTTTCTTCTTCATTTTACTCTCCCCATTAAAATATTATTTTTAAGTATATATATTTAAATACTCATTTTATATTATATCATGTAAAAGATAAAATAATATATTATCTTTTCACTAATTACAATTAATTCTTGTTAACTTTTTTAATTTTACTATTTACATGAAATAAAATTTGGTATATTATAATATTAATTTAAATTTAAAATACATAATCAGCACTGAAGGAAAGAGTAATTTAAATGATATCTTTAAGCGAGTAAGGGATGGTGTAAGCCTTATAAGATTAGTTTTTATGAAAAACATTCCTGAGCTTCTAACCGAACAAGTTGAGTATTAAAAGAAACATTCTCTTTTTTATGTTAGAGATATATAAGTTCCATTTGCCAAATTAAAATTTTCATCTCTTTAAAAGGAAACATTTCTTCCTTTTGTCAGAGATGTAAGTTCGATTTGCCAAATTAAAATTTTCATCTCTTTAAAAGGAAACATCTCTTCCTTTTGTCAGAGATGTAAGTTCGATTTGCCAAATTAAAATTTGGAATCTCACTTAACTAGGCTTAGACGGGGTCTTACCGTTATAATGGAACAGTCTTAAATTATTTATTAATTTAGCACTGATTAAGAGGCTTTATGCAAATTAGGTGGTACCGCGGAAGTAACCTTTCGTCCTATTAAATTAGGATGAAAGGTTTTTTTATATTATTTAGGAGGTTATTTTTATGACAAAAGAATTAAAATCTAAAGTTTTCATTCCTGAAAACTACAAATCAAATTTATCATTACTTGAAACTGAAATAGCTATAAAAAAAGTTAAGGATTTCTTTGAAAATAAGCTTGCTGAAACCTTAAATTTAACAAGAGTTTCTGCTCCACTATTCCTTGAAAATAGTTCAGGTTTAAATGATAACTTAAATGGAATAGAAAGACCTGTCAGCTTTGATATGCTTGCTATTAAAGATAGTGAAATAGAAATAGTACATTCTCTTGCAAAATGGAAAAGATTTGCTCTTCATAGATATAATTTTCAACCTGGATATGGTTTATATACAGATATGAATGCAATTAGAAGAGATGAGGAATTAGATAACTTACATTCTATTTATGTTGACCAATGGGATTGGGAAAAGGTAATTACTAAAGAAGAAAGAACTGTTGATACTTTAAAAAGCACAGTAAAAAAAATATTTTCAGTATTTAAGGCTACTGAAGATTTTGTATCTAAACAATATCCCTCAATAGAAGAAAAAATCTTACCACAAGAAATTACTTTTATAACTTCTCAAGAATTAGAAGATTTATATCCAAATCTTACTCCTAAAGAAAGAGAAAATGCAATTTGTAAAAAATATAAGGCAGTATTTATTCAGGGAATTGGTGATATATTAAAATCTGGTGAAAAACATGATGGAAGAAGCCCTGACTATGATGATTGGACTTTAAATGGAGATATTTTATTTTATGACCCATTATTTGATTCAGCAATTGAATTATCTTCTATGGGTATAAGAGTTGATAAAGAAGCTTTAGTTTCTCAATTAAAAAAGGCAAATTGTGAAGATAGATGTACTCTTCCATTTCACAAAGCATTGCTTGAAGATAAACTTCCCCTTACTATGGGTGGTGGAATTGGACAATCTAGGATTTGCATGTATTTCTTAAGAAAAGCTCACATAGGCGAAGTACAAGCTTCTATTTGGGATGAATATACTCATAAAAAATGCGAAAAAGCTGGAATAGAACTACTTTAGTTAGTTGCAAATGGTAAGTTTCAAATTAATGTATAAATTCAGCTTAAGCTGAATTTAATAAATATGTTTTTCAAAAACTCACTAAGGAGTTTTCTCATTAACTTGTCACTTGCCACTTATCACTCTAAACTAAAAATGGGATGCCGCATTAAGAATAAATACTACAATATATTGTGTTGATTTTTATTTTTTAAAACAATATATTGTGTATAATTTAGTGCGACAGCCCATTTTATATTATTCCAGCAATAATTCCTCCGCCAACAACTTTGTTTCCTTGGTAGAAAACAACTGATTGACCTTTTGTTATTGCTCTTTGTTTTTCTTTAAAGCTAACCTTTACCTTACCATCTTTTAAAGGTGAAATAACTGCTTCTGCTGGTTTACCTGAATATCTAACCTTAGCTTCTACTGTTACTGGTTCTTCTAACTTATCAAATGCTATAAAATTAACATCTTTAGCAACTAAATCAGTCTTAAATATATCCTCTTCAGGCCCTAATACAACTTCATTAGTTCTAGGATTAATATCAGTTACAAATACAGGTCTTCCAAGAGCTATTCCTAATCCTTTTCTTTGACCTATTGTATAATAAACTATTCCTTTATGCTGACCAAGTACATTTCCATTTTTATCAACAAAGTTTCCTGGAACAACTTCTAATGGTCTAGCTTCACTTATGTATCTACCATGATTATTATCTGGTATAAAGCAAATTTCTTCGCTATCCTTTTTATTATAAACTGATAATCCAATTTCCTTAGCAATTTCTCTTATTCTATCCTTTGTATATCCTCCACAAGGCATAAGAGTATGAGCTAATTGTTCTTGAGTAAAATTATATAATGCATATGTTTGATCTTTTCTATCATCATCAGAACGTATTAATTGATATCTCCCATTTTCATCTTGCTCTATTTTAGCATAATGTCCAGTTGCAACATAATCTGCACCTATTCCTTGAGCTTTTCTTAATAACTCATCAAACTTTAAATGCTTATTACATGCTATACATGGATTTGGAGTTTTGCCATCAATATATTCTTGAACAAAATAATCAATAACTTTTTCTTTAAAGCTATCTCTAAAGTTCATTACATAAAAAGGTATTCCAATTTTATTTGCCACTCTTCTAGCATCATCTACAGCTGAAAGTGAGCAACATCCACCTTCTCTTTCTGTATAATCCTTATCTTCTTGCCAAATTTGCATTGTAACACCAATTACATCATAACCTTGCTCTTTTAAAAGGTAAGCAGCAACGGAGCTATCAACTCCGCCACTCATACCTATAACTACTTTTTTCCTCTTTTCCATTAAAATCACACCTTAAACTTTATTCGTGTCCGTGTACTGCATCATGTAATTCATCATGGTCTGTTTCTTCGAATTCCCAACCTTCAGTGCTTAATCCAGCATTTTTTCTATAATCATTAATTGCTTTGTGTATAGCTTCTTCTGCTAACACTGAACAGTGCATTTTTACTGGTGGAAGTCCATCTAAAGCTTCAGCAACAGCCTTATTTGATAATTCCCAAGCTTCCTCTAAAGTCTTTCCTTTAATCATTTCAGTTGCCATTGATGATGAAGCAATTGCTGATCCACATCCAAATGTTTGGAACTTAACATCTTGAATAATGTTATCTTCTACCTTTAGGTAAACTCTCATTATATCTCCGCACTTAGCATTTCCAACTTCTCCAATACCGTTTGCGTCTTCTATTTCTCCTACATTTCTTGGATTTCTAAAATGGTCCATAACTTTATCTGTATATATCATAATTATTTTTCTCCCTTCTTAACAAAATCACTCCATAATGGTGACATATTTCTAATTCTTTGAATAATTCCAGGTAATACCTCTAAAACATAATCAACATCTTCTTCTGTTGATCCATCTCCTAATGTTAATCTTAATGATCCATGAGCTAATTCATGAGGAAGTCCTATTGCTAAAAGTACATGTGATGGATCTAATGAACCTGATGTACAAGCACTTCCACTTGAAGCACATATTCCTTCAAAATCTAAAGATAATAATATTGATTCACCTTCTATATAAGTAAATCTTACATTTACATTACCAGGTAATCTCTTATCTCCTCTTGGTCCATTTAAATAAGAATATGGAATTCTTTCTAAAATACCATCTATAAGTTTATCTCTAAGAACTGAAAGCTTCTTCATATGTCCTTCTAAATCTTCAGTTGCTAACTCTATTGCCTTACCTAATCCAACGATTGAAGCTATATTTTCTGTACCAGCTCTTCTAGCTCTTTCTTGACCTCCACCGTGAATTAAATTGTCTATTCTAACACCTTTTCTTATGTATAAAGCACCAATTCCCTTTGGCCCATATACTTTATGACCTGCTAAAGATAAAAGGTCTATATTCATTTCTTTTACATCAACTGGAACATTTCCTACTGCTTGAACTGCATCTGTATGGAATAATACTTTTCTTTCTCTACAAATTGCACCAATTTCTTTTACTGGTTGAATAGTTCCAATTTCATTATTTGCAAACATTATAGATACTAATATAGTTTTATCTGTTATTGCATTTTTTAATTCTTCTAAATCAATAAATCCTTCTTCATTAACATCTAAATAAGTTACTTCAAACCCATTTTTTTCTAAGTATTCACAAGTATGAAGAACAGCATGATGTTCTATTTTAGTTGTTATTATATGATTTCCTTTTTTTCTATGTGCTGATGCAATACCTTTAATTGCCCAGTTATCTGACTCAGATCCACCACCTGTGAAGTAAACCTCATTCATATCACAATTTAAAGCTTTAGCAACTTGCCCTCTTGCTTTATCTATTGCCATTTTAGTTTCTCTTGATATTCCATAAAAAGATGATGGATTACCAAACTTTTGTGTGAAATATGGCATCATTTCTTCTAAAACTTCTGGCTTTACATAAGTGGTAGCCGCATAGTCCATATATACTGTTTTCATATATTATTCACTCCTCTGTAATGTTAACGCTTCATTTTTTTCTTTAATTTTATTGTAGTCATCTACTATATCTTGTAATGTTATGCCTTCCATAACCTCATCTATACTACTTTTTATTTTTGTCCATAAAAGCCTAGTTGCACAACAATCTATATTATCACAAGCAACCCCTTCAATACAATCAGCAATCTCTATAGGCCCTTCAAGTACATACATTATATCAGAAACCTTAATATCCTTTGGCTCTCTTCCTAAAATATAGCCTCCTTGAGCACCTCTTATACTATTTATAAGCTTTGCTTTCCTAAGTGGAGAAAATAACTGTTCTAAGTAATATTCAGATATTCCTTGCCTTTGTGAAATAGTTTTTATTGATAGAGGAGAATCTCCATAATGTATTGCTAATTCAACCATGGCTTTTACTCCATATCTTCCTTTAGTTGATAATTTCATTTTCTCACCCCTTATTCAGACCTTTTTGCTCTACTTTATATTTATATCATACTAACTTACTCTGCTTTTGTCAACACTGAAATTATCTTACATTGCAAATTAAATTCAATTTATTTATGTAAACTTTTAGCACAATTTATTGTGAACTACTTTACTTTATAAAAGCTATGAATCTTTTAATAAATATAATGAATAGATGCTACCACACTAAAACTTTTATACACGATATATTGTTTTAAAAAATAAAAATTAACAAAATATACTGGTTAATGCGACATTCCCAGTAATCCCATATCTTTATATAATACTAAAATTTATTAATTACCCCTCAAGCATTATTTCTAATATTTCTTTATCAGTTTCCTTCATTCCTTCTTTTCCAAGTCTTCCTACTGCAGTTATTGTTTTTTCAATATTTTCTTTTAATATTCCTGTATTTGCTACATAACTTTTATCTTCCATAGCAAGATAATGCGCCATCATACCAGCATCAACGCTTGTTGCAATTTTAGCTGCACAAGATGCCTTTGCTCCATCACAAACTATCCCTGAAATATTTGCTAATGTATTTGTAACTGTTTTATTTATTTGCTCTAATGTACCACCTTCTAAATATGTAATTGCAGCTCCACTAGCACATCCTGCACTTACAGCCCCACAAAATGCTGAAAGCCTTCCTATTCCTGTTTTTTGGTGTATAGTAATTAAATTTGAAAAAACTAATCCTCTATATAATTCTTCTTCTGTTAATCCTTTTTCCTTTGCATATATTATTACTGGAATAGAAGTTGCCATACCTTGATTTCCACTTCCTGAATTCGTCATAACAGGTAATGAGCATCCACTCATTCTAGCTTCTGAAGCAGCTGCAGCATAAACCTTTAACTTAGTAATAATTGAATTTGGATAACACTTCATAAGCATTTTGCCTATCCCTACTCCATACTCTCCATTTAATCCTTCTTTTGCAATTGCTATGTTATAATTTATTTGCATGTCTAACAATTCTTTAATATGTTTTATATCCACAGTATTTGCAAATTCAAATATATCATTAACATTTAATATACTTCTATCAATAAATACCCCTAAATATTTACTTGGGTCTTCATTTCCTTCAAATAATACTTCCCCATTTTTAATTACCTTAGATATATTATTGTGAGCATATTTTATTTCTACTAATGCACTTTCATTTCCATTGTATACTTCCATTACTATATGTAATTGAATATCACTTTCTAATCTTTCAACAAAACAATATTCTTTATTCATAAGCTTATTTGCTTCTTTTATATGTTCTTCTTTTACCTCATTAATAACTTCAAGTTCCTTACTTGAATCACCTGCTAAAACACCAATAATTGAACTAGCCTTAATTCCAACTAAATCTCCTGTATTAGGAACTGTTACACACATTGCATTTTTTATTATATTTCCACTACATTTTGCTATAACCTTTTCTGGCATTTTCCCTAATACTTCTCTTGCTTTTGCAGCTGCATATGCAATTGCAATTGGTTCTGTGCATCCCATTGCAGGCACTAATTCTTCTTTTAAAATTTGTAAATAATCACTATACTTCTTTTGTTCCATCATTTGTTCCCCCATTTAATTATTAAATTATTATTTATAAATATAAAAATGTAAAATTCTCTCAATTTATTGTTAACTATTTTATTACCTTTTCATATTATTGATTATTATTTTTTAATCTTATCCCAATAATCTTTTATAGCTTTTTCAAATTTATTATCACCATATTGATAATAAATTTTGTTATTAATATTTTGTGGTAAATACTGTTGTTTCACATAATGATTTGGATAATTATGTGGATATTTATATTCAACTCCCCTACCCATTTTACAAGCTCCACTATAATGTGCATCTTTTAAATGATTAGGTATATCCCCTATAGACATATTTTCTAAATCATTTAATGCTGCATCTATTGCCAAACATGCTGAATTTGATTTTGGACTTGTTGCTAAAAGTATTGTAGCTTCTGCAAGAGGAATTCTTGCTTCTGGAAATCCTAACTCTCTAGCAGAATCAACTAATGATTTTACAATCATACTAACTTGTGGATAAGCAAGCCCTATATCCTCTGCAGCAATTACCTGCAATCTTCTACATATAGAAATTAAATCCCCAGCTTTAATAAGCCTTGCTAAATAATGAATTGCAGCATCAGCATCGCTACCACGAATTGATTTCTGAAATGCACTAAGTATATCATAATGTGCATCACCATCATTATCATATGCAATTACCTTACTTTGAGTTGAATCTTTTACAGTTTCTAAATCAATTACTACAACTTTATCACTATTAGGTTTAGTTGAATTTAAAGCTACTTCTAATCCATTAATAGCTTTTCTTACATCTCCATTACAATATGCACATAAATAATTTATTGCTTCAGGCTCAACTTGCAATTTTATTTCATTATATCCTTTACTTTTAATTTCAATTGCCCTATTTAAAGCTTTTTTTATATCATTTTCTTCAACTGGCTTAAATTCAAAAATAGTTGATCTTGAAAGTAACGCTTTAAATATATAAAAATATGGATTTTCTGTTGTTGATGCAATTAAAGTTATTCTACCATCTTCTATGTATTCTAATAATGATTGCTGTTGTTTTTTATTAAAATTTTGAATCTCATCTAAATAAAGAACTACACCATTAACACCTAAAAATGTATCTAATTCCTTTGTTATTTCTTGAATATCTTTTAATGAGGCATTAGTTGCATTAAGTTTATAAAATATTTTTCCTGCCTTTTCTGCAATTATATTAGCTACTGTAGTTTTTCCTACCCCTGGAGGGCCATAAAATATCATATTTGAAATTCGTCCACTTTTTACTATTCTATTTAAAATTTTATTTTCTCCTAATATATGCTCCTGACCAAAAACTTCACTTAATTGTTTAGGCCTTATTAAATCCGCTAATGGCTTCATCTTTTCACCTCAAAATAACTGTTTTATCTAAAGTATAACATAATATTATAATTGTAATAAATTTTATTTTTCTTTTTAATATACTTTCTACTTTTTTATTTAATTTTAAACTTATCTTTGCTTTATATAAAATAAATTATTATAAATTTTTCTAATAAATAAAAAAGCCTGTCCATATTTAAAATGTAAAATTATTCTGTAGTATACATTTTATTATGAACAAGCTTTTATTCAATATATATATTTATTTATGTTTTAAGAAAATTTACTATTTATAAAATTCTTGAGTAGCATATACCTTATTTCCTATTTTATATACTCCTACTCCAATACTTGAAAAATTATCTGATAAAATATTTGCTCTATGTCCTGATGAATTCATCCAATTGGTCATAAATTGCTGTGCTAATGCATCTGCACTCATATTTCCACCAATATAAGCTATATTTTCTCCCCATGCCTTATATGATACTCCATCATTTCTCATTTGAGTAGTTATAAGGTTACCACTTAAATCTTCATGACTAAAATAATTATTATCTCCCATGTCTTTAGATTTAATTCTTGCATATTTTTGCATTACATCATTATATGTTAATGAAGAAACTCCTGCTTTTGCTCTTTCCTCATTCACTTTATTGTATATAGCTCTTTCTACTTCTGCCATAAAGCTTTGCTCTGAATTAATAGTATCATTTCCTATAGAATTATCTGGCTTTTCTTCCACTGCTGGTGGTGTTACCTCAGGCTTTTCTGGAATACTTGGTGTTTCATCCACTGTTGGTTCATCTGTATTATCTGGCTTTTCATCTACAGATGGTATGTTAGGAACACTTGGTTTTTCTTCTGTTGTTGGAGGAGTTACTGTATCCCCTGGCTTCTGAGCTACACTTGGATTATTCGGTTTTTCATTATTTCCAGTTGGTGGCGTTATCTCTATATTATTGTTGCCATTATTACCACCTAAATTATTATCATTGTTACTATTGTCATTTCCATTTTGATTATTGTTGCTACTGTTATTATTACTGTTTCCATTATTGATATTTCCATCATTATTAGGCTTATTTATAGTGCCTCCAATAATTATTCCACCACATGAACCGTTGTTACTCCACCATATCTTTTTAAATTTAAATCCATGTAATAAACTTCCTGAAATACCACACTTAGTGTTTTGAATTAAATTTTCTTTTGAATTATTTTCCACATTTATTTCATTTTTATTTTTTATTTGTGAAGAATTTTTTACAGCTGCAAAGGTAGGTGTAACCATTCCCCCTAGAACTGATAATGTAATTATACCGGCAATTAGTTTATTCTTCATATGTACCACTCCTTTTTATTTTTTCGAACAACTTTACTATTGTCCAATATCTTATTAGTTCAAAGTACTTTTTACTTTCACTAACGCTGCCATCTATAGTTATATCATAACTCCTCAAAAAAACTAATAGTAAACCTCCTCCTTACATGGTTTTAATATCAATTTATTTTTCTAAATTCCTTAATTTCCATTAAAACACCATATAAATTTCAGCATGATTTCTACTTTTATAACTACTTAGAAATTTTATACTTTCAATAAATTACCACGTATATTTTATTTATTTTTCTTAAATCCCTCATTTTCATTTTGAGCTTCTTCTAAACTTGTATATTCTTTGACTTCCTTAATTACATAATTTTCACCTTCTTTTTTTAAAATAACTTCTATAGGAACATCTTTTCCTTCAACACAATCATATCCTTCATCAATTCCATCACTTTGTAATTCAGTTCCCTTTGCTTCCATATTTAACACCATACAAATAGTATAATTATTTCCAGCCCTTAATATGCTTTTTACTTCACTTTCATATTTAGTAAATTTAACTTTCCCTATAAAGTAACTATAAAACACCTCATAATTACATTCATTAAATGTTTTTTCATCAATATAATCACTTACTTCATCATCATATGATTTTTCGTAAAACAATACCTTCTCAATTGTTTCTTTCATTTTATTAATCTCATTATTTGATATATTCTTGCTACTACAACCCACACTATTAATAGAAATAATAATTAATATTATTGAAATTATCTTTTTCATTGAACTTTACCATCCCCTAAACTTTATTTATACAATCTTATGTAACCTTAATTAAAGATATGATATACATATACTAATTACAAGTATATAGTTCTGTTATATTAAATTGTTGTTGACAACATTTTAATATAACAGAACTATATAGTAATAAAACTACATTACTATACTTAATCTTGCTCAAAACTATAAACTTAATTTTTTCAATTAATATAAATAAAATTTTTAACTTACTTCAAATAAAATCAATCACAAATAAACCATTCTCAAATTTAGACAACAGCTTCTTCCTAAATTAAACCTTATCATTTTAAATTTATATTACTAAGTAATTTTTAAATACAAATAACCTTTTCTTTTATTTTATTCCAAGATAAATAAGTATTAATTTCAGCCTTTACATTAATATTAA
>ERZ773186.2885-NODE-2885-length-12147-cov-197.946576_pt1 | contig 12147 bp, 8 predicted proteins | sample MGYA00581000_ERZ773186 | MGnify/ENA primary metagenome ERZ773186 (study PRJEB29015, sample SAMEA2737752) | human gut metagenome | biome: human gut; feature: human-associated habitat; material: faeces | place: China | collected 2012 ... | reverse complement strand
AAGTAGTTCTTAACGAGTGTCTGAACGGCTGGAATACGGCTTGAACCACCAACCAAGATAACCTCATCGATATCTGATGTAGAGAGCTTAGCATCACGAATAGCATTCTGGCAAGGTACGAGACAAGCCTGAATCAAGTTGTGAGCCAACTGCTCGAACTGTGCACGAGTCAAACTCTTTACCAAGTGCTTAGGCATACCGTCAACAGCAGTGATGTAAGGCAAGTTGATTTCTGTTGCTGTAGAGCTTGACAACTCAATCTTAGCCTTCTCTGCAGCCTCCTTCAAGCGCTGCATAGCCATAGGGTCCTTGCGGAGATCTACGCCTTCCTCAGCCTTGAAGCCATCAGCCAACCAATTGATGATTACCTGGTCGAAGTCATCACCACCGAGGTGAGTATCACCATTGGTAGAAAGTACCTCGAATACACCGCCACCGAACTCCAAGATAGAGATATCGAATGTACCACCACCCAAGTCGAATACGGCTATCTTCATATCCTTGTTAGCCTTGTCAACACCATAAGCCAAAGCAGCAGCTGTAGGCTCATTGACAATACGCTGAACGTTCAAACCTGCAATCTGACCAGCCTCCTTAGTAGCCTGACGCTGAGAGTCAGAGAAGTAAGCAGGAACTGTAATAACTGCATCTGTAACCTCCTGTCCGAGATAATCCTCAGCGGTCTTCTTCATCTTCTGAAGAACCATTGCAGAAATCTCCTGTGGAGTATATTTGCGACCCTCGATTTCAACACGTGGATAACCACCCTCGTTTACTACTGTGTAAGGCATTGCCTCAGCCTCTTTCTGGCTCTGAGCGTATGTCTCACCCATGAAACGCTTGATAGAATATACAGTGTTTTTAGGGTTTGTGATTGCCTGACGCTTAGCAGGATCACCTACCTTGCGATCACCATCCTTAACGAAACCTACTACTGATGGAGTAGTACGCTTACCTTCACTATTAGCGATTACAACTGGTTCGCTACCTTCGAAAACGGCAACACAACTGTTTGTGGTACCCAAGTCAATTCCAATTACTTTTCCCATGATTATATCTTTTTTTATTTTTATCGTTATTAATAATGTTTATCATGTGAACGCTGTTTCCGGAAAGTCTGCCGAAGATATGCATCTATCAGGAACTCTCCCCAACGGTCACGCAAACATAGTTAACAAAGCGTGTGCCAAGGAAAAGACAGAAGGGGCACAACTGACAAAAGAGCGAGAAATGTCAGAAAAGAGCATAAAAGAAATGACAAGATGGCAGATTTCGTATGCCATAAGCGCATTTTTCCAGATAATTACTTGGCATTATCAAGGATTATCTGTAATTTTGCAGAGAATTATTCATAAGAAAATTATAACATCAGTTTTTTAATGGGAAGAAACAAATACTCCGCAGGAGAAATCAAGGAAATCGGCAAATTGCTCCGATTGAAAAACGCTGGTAACAGACTCCAGCAGAAGCAGATTCGCCATGACCTTCGTGTAGATTACGAATTTAATATATCCGACTTCAACGAACCAGGCAAGGCTTTCGGTGAGGAGGAACTTCAGGCTGCTATCAAGCGTGGCGCCATCCAGATTCTTGATGATGCTACTATCGAGGCGATGAAAGCCAAACGTGCTCGTGACAAGGCTCGCGACGAGGCGGAAAAACAGAAGGAAGCAGTTGCAAGCGGAGAACAAACCGACTGGAAGGAAGCCATGAAAGAATGGAAGGAATATTATGAAAGGTAAAAAGGTAAAAAAAGGGCTGAATAACTGAAGATTGAAGGGCTGAAGGTTATAAAGGCCAAATTAAAGAACTATACTGATAATTAAATATTATGGCAAAAGTATTGATTAAGACTTCTGAAGGCGATATCAAAGTACGCCTTTATGATGAGACCCCTCAACATCGCGACAACTTTATCAAGTTGGCTAAAGAGGGATATTTCGACGGCACTCTCTTTCATCGTGTCATCAAGGATTTCATGATTCAGGGCGGTGATCCGGAGAGTAAGAATGCTCCTAAGGGCAAAATGTTGGGAACAGGTGGTCCTGACTACACGATTCCTGCAGAATTTGTTTATCCTCAACTTTTCCATAAGCGTGGTGCACTGAGCGCTGCAAGATTGGGAGATGAGGTGAATCCTGAGCGAGAAAGCAGCGGAAGCCAGTTCTATATCGTATGGGGAAAAACCTACAAGATGAATGAACTCAAGCAGATGGAGAAACAGATGGGCATGCAGATGGAGCAAAACATATTCAACCAGCTTGCTAAAGAACACCACGATGAGATTATGAACTTCCGTCGCAACCGCGACCGCCAGGGATTGATGGAATTACAGGATCAGCTGGTGGATGAAACCAAGAAACGCTGCAAGGAGGAAGGTTACCCTAAATTTACCGATGAGCAGGTGAAAACCTACACAGAGATGGGCGGAACTCCTTTCCTTGACAACCAATATACTGTATTCGGTGAGGTAGAAGAAGGTCTCGACGTCGTGGAAAAAATCCAGAATTGCGAGACGCTCAGAGGTGATCGTCCAAAAGAGGATATCAGTATGGAAGTTTCCCTTATCGAGGAATAATCCAGAAGAAATATTGGCAACAGAAAGTATTGTCACTTTGTCTGTATCGGCAACTATTCATTCGTATTATATATAATAATGTACGTAACGAAGCAAATTCGACACGTAAGAAAACAAAATTAATAATAACTAACAAATCAGAAACAATGATGACAAAAACCAACATGATGAAGAGTGTCATGATGCTCTTGGCGATAGCCGGTTCCAACTACAGCTATGCCCAGCAAGCAACTGTGGTAGTAAGCAACACAACTGCTGCACAGCGAATGGAACTCGTAGAAGTAAGCATGGCCGATGTGAAAGCCAAGCTATCAAATGCAACTCCTGGCAAAGGACAGGCTTATGTGGTAAAGAATACCCGCGGACAGCAAATCGGTTCACAGATTACCCACGATGGTAAGTTGCTCATCGATGCCAGTGTGCGCCCTCATAGCGCAGCTACCTTTTATATCAGCATAGAGAAGCCATATCCTCAGAAAGTTTGGGCAACAGGCGCTCTCTATAAGATGAGAAAGGACGACCTGGCTTGGGAGAACGACCGATGCGCCTACCGTGTTTACGGACCAGCATTACAGCGTTCTGGCGAGCGCTCTTTCGGTACGGATGTCTGGGTAAAGAACACGCCTGATACGGTGGTTAACATCCGATACATCAAGAACCAGAAAGCCTGGGAAAACATGTGTAGAGTGGATGCTAAGAAAAAAGCCATAGAAAAACAACTCAAGACGGAGAAAAATCCTGCAAGAATTGTCAAACTCAAAGATCAGATTAAGGCAGTAGAAGCAGAAGGAAAAGAAGTTAATATCCGCAACTCATTCCATCTCGACCAGGGCAACGGACTCGACCCATATCGCGTAGGTGCAACCTTGGGTCTCGGTGCACCAAGTCTTATGATTGGTAACGAACAGATATTACCTTACTGCTATAAGGATTACAAGATCTTAGACAATGGTCCTCTCAGATTTACCGTTGAACTGACCTACAATCCTTCTACCGTGGGCGACCAGAAGAACGTAGTAGAACATCGTATCATATCTCTCGACAAGGGCAGCAACTTCAACAAGATGACAGTCTGGTATGATGGCCTCACCCACCCTACCGACTTTGCTACAGGTTTCCCAATCCATGAGGAAGATACCGAGACTAAAACTTTCGCAAAAGACTACGTAAGTTACGCAGACCCTACCGACAATATGGAAGGTAACCAGTCTCAGGTATATGTAGGTGTACTCTTCCCTTATGGCATTGACAATACCTACTACCAGCTTTTCGATAAGAAGCACGACGGCGCTACCGGTCATGCGTTAGGCATCAAGACTGGCTTGAAGGACGGAGAAAAGTTCAGCTATTACTTCGGAGCTGCATGGAGCAAATATGATATTCGCAGCTATACAGAATGGCAGATTCGCATCAAGGATTATCTTGAGGCATTGAAAACTCCGCTTAAAGTTGAGATCAAGTAAAAAGAAAACTTTAAAGCGAAAGAGATAAAACATCCCCTTAGTGAAAGCCTGATTCAGGCTATCTCTAAGGGGATTTTTCTGCTATATAAATAATAGCAATATAATCATTACTATATAATATCTCAATAGATGAATGAGAAATTACTTACTCATCTCAAAGCCTACACGTACGCCATCATAGTTCTTTGTGATATTGCCGATAGTGCCAAGTGTAGAATTACCGCTGAGAGCAGTCAATGTCTGAACCAAGGTAAGGAGTTTCTTGGATTCAAAAAGAAGGCTGACACCATTGGTTGTCTGGGTAGCATAGCCGGAAACGCTGAGCAGGAGTCCCTTCATTGTGATGGCATGTGTCTTCTCATCAAAAGTATAAGTACCTCTCCATGATTTGCCATCTATTTTTGACTCAAAACTTCCATCCGTATTAAACTTGAAGTAAGTGTTTGAGCCGGAGAAACCTGCTTTCTTGTAATAACCTTCCAACTGCTCCTCTATCTTATTAGCTGCAATTTCGCCGCCTGCTTTGGCAAGCAGATTCTCTGAAGTAAAAGCACAACCTGGCTTACTGTATTTCCAAGTATGAGCACAAAGACTCTCTTTATTGAAAGAACCAGATCCGATTACATTGTTCAAAATTCCATTGATAATGGTTCCTGCAGTACTGCCTGTGCTACCAGATGTGCCTCCACCAAGCAAACCACCAAGGATACCAGCTATTGCTGAACCAGCTGAGGTAGAAGTAGCAGAAGTTGCCGTTGTAGGAGTTGTTGTTCCTGTATTTGTTGTTGCAGAAGTACTGGTGGCAGAGGTTGCCGCAGTAGAAGTTTTAGTAAAAGACTTAGTTGAGCTTGTCTTCTTGCTTGTTGATTTCTTTGTTGTTTTCTTTGTTGCCTTCTTTGTAGTTTTCTTAACAGGAGTACTGATTAACTCTGAAAGAGAGCACTCGCTGAGTTCATTTGCCATACTGCCAGTAGTGCAAGCCAGCACCAAAGCAGTCAATAAAATTACTTTTTTCATACCTTTATTATTTTATATATATATCAATATTCCTATGGAATTCTTCATTTCCTTCTCTCTATTTATGCATGGAATTATCCCTGGAAGAAAACAATCTCTTTTAGAAGAAGAATCCATTTTCGGCTGCAAAGTTCGCAAAAAAAAATGAAATTTCAGAAGGATTTTCCCATTTTCTCATAGTAATATCCCTATAAATACTACGAATCGTATGAATATAACATGAAAATTGGGATACAAAAGGCTTTAAAATTGACGTAAATCAAAAAAACGACTAAAAGTAATGCATTTTAATAGGATTTTCTTTCATCTTTTATCAGAATGCTCTATCTTTGCAACGTATTCAAATCACAATAGGTTTATCAAAACACAATAGGTTATGAATGATTGTTTAATAAAGGTTAACGAAGAGAATCAGAATCAGGCTATCAGCAGATGCCAGAGCATTCTTCGTGATCGCCGCGAGGCTCTTACCTCTAAGGCTAAAAGCAGAAATTAAAGAGATTATCTTTTAAGAGAGATTCTCGTGTGCAGCTTTGTTTTTCTTCCAGATGGAAGACACTCGTATGTGGTAAATTCCATTGATAAGGAAGAAGGTTATGCTGTAAGATTATGATCTTTATCCCCCGCTCGATAGAGAGTCGAGGACATCACGAAAAAAGTCCCGCTGTAAGGAATTTCATCCTGACAGCGGGACTTTTTTGGTTTACCCTATTTATTTTTGGATTATACTATTGATTATTTCTCTACTTTGCAGCCGGCATTGCGGAGCAACTGGAGAAGACCATTCTCACCACCTAAATTGGCGGCATCAACAACAAAGAAGGTTGGCTTCTCTGCCATCACAGTCTGCACCTTTGCAGCCCAAGCCTCAAGAGTTGGTTGAGAAACATGAGCGCCAGTAGCCTTGGCTGCAGCATCTACATCCTGTGCCTTGAAAGCACCTACTGCTTTATTCAACTTGGCCAACTCTGTAGGCTCATTCTCAAGAAACTCTACCAAGCGAGCCACTTGCTGCTTCAGGTCACTCTTATAGGTAGCATTGATATAAGCATCCACATCACTTAAACCGCCTACAGTCTCATTGTTTGCCTTTGCCTGTGCTTCAAAATACTGGTCGAAAGTATGAGTAGGATCATACATACCCATGTGATTGGCCACAAAAAGCAACTGCTCCATGTCTTCCATCAAAGCTGCAGGAGTCAGGTTACCATACTTTTTCTGCACGTAGGAACTACGGAAATCCACCTCCATGTATTTCTTGAGGAAAGCATTAAGTTTTGTCTGCTGAGCCGGAGTAAGCAAACTGAGAAGAGTCTTGCCGTCAGCCAGTTTCTTAGCGTCATTAATGGACTCACGATAAGCCGCCTTGTTTACCTCAAAATACATCTGATCGGTATTAGTAAGTGCTTCCTTCAACTCACCACTCAGACTAACAACACCCATAGGATTCATGAGCCGGCTGGAAGCCATGATATAGGAAGGCTTCTGGTCGGTACTATCTTTACTAATCTTGTAAAGAAGCTGTGCCTGCACACTCACCATGCTTACACTTATCAGCATAAGCGCCAAAACAATTCGCTTCATCGAATTGAAATTCATCTTCTTGAAATTCATTTACTTTTAAATTAAAACATTAAACTTATCTTTCACTAAACTCTCTATTTTGTGGACAAAGGTACAAAAAAATCCCGATACAACAACAATTGTATCGGGATTTTATATATTTATGTGACATTTTTCTTGTTACTTAGCCTCACCAGCCTTTGTAGCATGCATGATAACCTCTACGTGGTTGCCATCCTTCATCACTACATTCTTGAGGAAATCGCTCACTGCCTTTGCATCTACAGAGCTTACCTCCTTCTTGTAGTTGGTATGAGTATCAATACCATGAAGCAGATACTCAGAAATAACACCCATCCAGTAGCCATTCTGCTTGCAGCTTACATCAGCCTGCTTCAGAAGGATTTCCTTCACTTTCTGGAGGTCATCCAGATTAGGCTGCTCCATCGCATCCTTCAAACCAGAATAGAAGTAAGGAATAGCATCCTTAGACTTGTCTGGGTTCATCATTGCATTACCAGTAACACCTACACGCATGGTCTTACCATCAAGTTTTACACTTTCCATAGCATCAGCACCAGCATAATAAGCAGCGCTCAACTTTTCACGGATATTACGGTTGTAATCCATATTGATAACGCGAGCTGCAATATCAGCAAGTACTGAGTTGCGCAATGTATAAGGAGCCTCTGAGCACCAGATCTCAACAGCTACATCCTGTGGATTCTCCATTGCCTTGGTGAACTTGTTGATAACTTCACCCTTCACTGGCAATGTCTCTACGTTCTTAAACTTCTTTCCGTTGTTTGGCAAAGAAGCGATATACTGCTCGATAAGAGGAAGAATCTTAGCCTCATCGAAGTTGCCGACAAAGAAGAAGGTATAATCCTTCGCATTACCGAAAAGCTGCTTACCAAGTTCAAGTGCGCGGTCGTAGTTTACACTCTTCACCTCATCCACTGTCATTGTGCGGAATACAGGGTTACCAGGATAGAGCGTGCTGGTCAATGAATCTTGGAATACAGCCTGAGGATTGTTGCTACGATTATCGAGTGCTGTTACCTGATTGTTGATCAGGTTGTTGACAGCCTTCTCGTCCTTAGTCAGATTGGTGAGTTTCAAATAGATGAGCTGCATCAAAGTTTCCAAATCCTTTGGAGTTGAGCCACCACCCAAACCATGACGGTATTTTGAAACACTGAATCCGCAAGAAGCAATCTTACCAGCCAATACCTTCTCAAGGTCATTATTGGTAAAGCCACGCAAACCACTTGAGTTCATCAAGGCACCCATCATCTTCACCTCGTTGAGATCCTTTGTTCCGAAAGCAGAAGTACCACCATTTGCTGTAGCAGCAAACTGTACCTCGTCGTTCTTGAAGTCAGTCTTCTTGAGCACAACCTTGGCACCATTAGAGAGGGTAAGCATCTTGTAGCCGAAGAGTTTATTCTCTGTAGTCTTCTTGATCTTACCAGCCTTCGGAAGCTCTGCCATCAATGGTTCCTGCTTTACATTATCTACGTAAGCTTCGAGCTTTTCACCACGCACCTGCTTTACGACATCTGCCAACTGCTGCTTTGTTGGATAAACAGCACCCTCAGCATCGCGCATCATCAGAAGTGTTACGAAATTGGTATCAGTCTCGCAAATCAACTCCTTGGCATAAGCATTGATAGCCTCTACAGGAATACTTGGAACCATGGTCTTATAGATCTGATGTTCAACCTCAACAGAAGGAATTGGTTCATTAGAGATGAAATGATCTACATACTGAGAAGTAAACTGCTCATTCTTCATCTTATCACGGTTAGAATACATCTTATCCAAACCGCTCATGAAATCCTCTTTATAGCGAACGTACTCAGTAGCCGTGAAACCGAAGTCCTTAGCACGCTTAGCCTCACGGAGAACAGCTGCATAAGCCTCAAGCATCTTGCCAGGCTTGGCAACTGCAGTAAGACTAAAAGCATCCTTTGTGCGGGAAACCAAGTAGCTGCCATTATCACAACCAGCCTGGAGATATGGACAGTCAGCCTCCAATGACTTTTCGCCCAAACGAGAGCTAAGCATGCTGGTAATTGCACTCTGAACATAAGAAGTAGCGAAGTAATTGAGACTACCCTTCAAAGAGTCAGGTGTAGCATCGTGCTTCATGCTGATCATAGCCACATCGTAGTTCTGCTCCTTGTCCTTGTCAACTACATAGATAGCTGTATCATTGTCAGGAACCAACTCAGGGATCACCTTTGCTGCATTAGCAGGAACCTTGATGCCGCTGAAGAGCTTCTTGATCTGTGCCTCAATGTGATCAACATCCACATCACCTACAACGATGACAGCCTGGTTGTCTGGACGATACCATTTGCGATAGTAAGCACGGAGGGTTTCAGGATCGCAACCATCAATGATGCTCATCAGACCGATTGGCATACGATAACCGTATTTGCTGCCAGGATAAAGTGCAGGAAGTGAACGCTCCATGATACGCTGCTGACCTACCATACGCATACGGTACTCATTGTGTACAACGTCACGCTCATTGTCGATAGCCTCTTGGGTAAGAGAGATACCATTGCTCCAATCCTTGAGGATGAGCATACAAGAATCTACGGCTGTAGTACGAGTAGTTGGTACGTCGGTAAAATAATAAACGGTCTTGTCGATACTTGTGTAAGCATTCAAATTCTTACCATACTCCACACCAATGCTCTGAAGATAGTTCTGAAGGCTATTGCCCTGGAAATGCTCAGAACCATTGAAAGCCAAGTGCTCCAAGAGGTGAGCCAAACCACGCTGGTCGTCGTTCTCATTAATAGAACCAACCTTCTGTGCAATGTAGAAACTTGCTACATGCTCAGGGAAATTGTTGTGACGAATGTAGTAGGTAAGGCCGTTGTCAAGGTGACCGATTCTCACGTCCTTGTCAACAGGAACCTGAGGCATCTGCTGTGCCACCATTGAGCCTGTAGCCAGCAGCATCACTGCCGCTACAAAAAACTGCTTTAATCTCATGTTTTATTATAATGTTGTTAGAATTATTACTTACATTTTATTATTTAATCTATACACATATATTATAGGAAAATGGATATTTTCTGAATATACATTTATATGATAAAACGAAATCCCCACGCCTTTGGGTAGTTTTCAGAATGCAAAAATAACATAATTAAAGGGAGAAAACAAATATTTTGTAGCTTTTTCACTCTTTACCCCTCATTTTCACGCTTTTATCGCTATTTTCACACTTTTGCCTGAAAAATCATGCACTAACTCAAAGAACCAGAAGTCCGTTATCCACGCACCTGAAAGCTCTTCATCCAAGAACCGCGGAAAAGGCGTATGAGGAAGAGAACTCCACGGAAAGTAAGTTCCGTAGCCATCGCAATCCACACACCTTCCAACCCATAGCTCTTGGATAAGCCGTAGGCAAGAGTGAGTCGCACGAGCCACATGGTACCGAGATTGATGGCAGCAGGCTTGAATGTATCACCTGCTCCCACACAGACACAATAGGTCACGATACTCGCAGCAAAGAACGGTTCGGCAAATGCTTCGATACGCAGACAGGTAGTACCCAACTGGCGGATGGCCTCAACAGGCGAAAGCACTCCTATCATTTCTGGCGCAAAGACATACATGATGACTCCCATCAATGCCATCACCAACATACCAAGACCAACGGTCATATAAGCAAAGTTCTTGCACAGGTCTATGCGCCCCGCTCCATGAGTCTGTCCTACCAGGGTAGTAGCAGCATCACCGATACCATAACCAGGCATATAACAAAGACTTTCTGCTGTAATCGCAAAAGAATGGGCAGCAATGGCTATGTTGCCCAATGGCGCCACAATCATGGTACTCACAATCTGTGCTCCACTCATCAGAATATTCTGTATGGCGATAGGGATGCTGATCTTGCAGGCTCTCTGCACATATTCCTTTACCCAATGAAAACGCACATGATCCTGACGGAGATTAAGCATCCGGTTCTTGCAAGCCGACAGATATAGATTGGGTAGTGAAATACAGATATATGCCAAGGCTGTTCCCATAGCAGCACCCACTACCCCGAGCTTGCAGATATAAATGAAAATATAATTGAAGATTACATCACAAATACACACCAGTACAGCCATCACGCTCGGCGTATGCATATTACCAGCCGACTTGAGCATCATCTCGGAAGTATGATAAAGATACACGAAGGGAAGCACCAAGGAATATATCAGGAAATAACCAGAAGATGCTGAAGCGATATCAGCACCACCGCCCAACCAGTATGGAAGATGTGAATGTATTCCCACTCCTATGAGCGAAAGGAACACACTGAAAGCCAAACCGCAAATCAAGGCATGACGGAAAACCTGACGCGCCTTCACAAAATCATTGGCTCCGATAAAATGAGCTACCTGCACAGAGAATCCTGTGGCAGCCGCACTCAGCAAACTGCCAACCAACCATGTGGTAGATTCTATCAGACCGATACTGGCAGAGGCTTCAGCACCCAGATGACCAACCATAGAGGCATCAATAAAAAACATCATGACGGTGGAAATCTGTGCCAACATAGATGGGATACTCAATCCCACAATCAGATTGAGTTTCTCACTACGCACCATCGCTCTACCCGAACGAATCGACTCCATCAGATATTCTGTTTTCTTACTATATAGCATATCTATTTCTATTTTCCTATTTTTTTGTTATTATCTGTTCTTTTATCGATTTACATCAAAACAAAATACACGGAAAATGGCGACTCCATGTTGAGGAACCGCCATTTCTTATTAACATAAATAATTATTACCTTCAATCAATATTCCTAAAATACGCACTTTCACCTTTATGAAAACTAACCTAACCTATTTGTCGTCCTTGAATAAACAATCTTTATTTACCTTTTCTTCTAATACCTGTCGTCCTTGAATTACAATCTTAATAAACTACCTTTTAAAAAACTAAACCTAGAACAATCTATTACCTAACTAAAAACCTAAAACTTATATTTCTGATGCAAAGGTACTACATTTCTTTGAACCCACAATATTTTTATGAATAAATTTGCAACTTTCTAACATTTTTTTGATATACGTCAAAGGATTGTGTACGGACACAAACACTAATTTAACCTTCGCAACATATTTTTAGAATTGAAAATAGAAATGAAATATATGGAATAATAAAGGAGGTAAAAGGGAAAAAGAGGGAGGAAAGAGAAAGGGGAAAGAAAAGAAAAAGAGGGAGGGGGAAAAAAAGGGAAAAGAAAAGGGAACGAAAGAGAGGGAGGAAAGAGGGAAAAAAGAGGAGAAAGCTATATGGGGTATCTGCCAGAGACCGTAAGGTCTTATCCGAATAAAATTCCGTGAGTAATCGTATGAGCAAGAAAGCTCCGATAACTCCGTGAAATCCGATGAAAAAAGAAAGCCTTGAAAGTATCACTACTCCCAAGGCTAAAATATCATCATATCGAGAGTGTAAACTAAACTGTGTCAATCTACAATAAAAGTAGTTTAACACAGTTTT
>ERZ773186.2883-NODE-2883-length-12161-cov-2.845696_pt1 | contig 12161 bp, 9 predicted proteins | sample MGYA00581000_ERZ773186 | MGnify/ENA primary metagenome ERZ773186 (study PRJEB29015, sample SAMEA2737752) | human gut metagenome | biome: human gut; feature: human-associated habitat; material: faeces | place: China | collected 2012 ... | reverse complement strand
TCCCGGTGCCCTTCATCTGCTTCTTCCAGTTTCCCTCCTCCAGAAGGTTTCCCTTCAGACGGGCAGCTGCAATCTGCACCATATTGATCTCCGGGCTGATATCTGCCAGTACCCCTTCCATATGCGTCAGCCCTCTTGCAAGCATGGTAAGACCATGGGGCATGACGATCTTATTCTCTTTCATTACGTCCATCAGATCTGTAAGGATTTCTACGATATCGATTTCGCCAAAATCTGCGGTGCCGTATTTCGCCATAAGGTCTCGGATGTCTGTGTAAAGACGACTCTGATTGGGTTTCCCCTTGAATTCTCCAAGTGCCAGCACTGCATCCTGAATTTTTCCAATGTCATTCAGTGCCACCCCTTCGATAGCCTGCCCGATCAGCTCGCGGTCACGTTCATTCAGCCGTCCCATCATTCCCATGTCGATCCACACGATCTTGCCGCCCTGGATCATCACATTTCCAGGATGGGGATCTGCGTGGAAAAAGCCGTCGTCCATAACCTGCTTGATAAAATTATCTACAAATTTGCTGCCGATCTCACCAAGGTCGTAGCCGCCTGCAAGAAGCTCTTCCTTATGGTCGATTGGAATACCATCAATGTATTCCATAACAAGGACGCTGGCCGTGGTATATTCCCTGTAAAGAATGGGCGTTTTCACAAATGCCACCTTTTTATTTTTCCTGGAAAATTCTTCCATGTTTGCCGCTTCCGTCAGGAAATTCATCTCTTCCTGGGTGACACGCCACAGCTCTTCCAGCACAAGATTCAGATCTACCGCTTCCTTGATGCTTACAGGGGGAAGGAGCTTCACCGCCTTTTTCATCAGTCCGATATCGCGGGCCATGATTTCGTAGATGCCCTTTCGCTGAACCTTTATCACAACTTCCTCGCCGGTTTTCAGGACGGCGCGGTGTACCTGGGCGATAGAGGCTGAGCCAAGGGGCTTCTCCTGGATTTCCTGAAATTCTTCCTGCCAGGGACAGCCAAATGCTTCCCGGAGGACTTCTTCAACTTCTGCAAATGGCATGGGGTCTACATCAGAGCAAAGCTTCATCAGCTCGTCGCAGTAGCGCTTGGGCAAAATGTCAGAGCGCATGGACATGATCTGGCCTAATTTGATAAAGGTAGGGCCAAGGTCGGTGAGGATCAGGCGGAGCTTCTCCGGGGAAACGCCTCTGGTGATGGCGTGTTTATGGAGGACGGCGGTGATTTCCTTTAGACGTTCTTTGTAATTACCAGAATCTTTCGGGTTCTGGTTTCTGGTCTTTGCGCTGTCTGTCTCCACTTTTTGGTTTCTTTTTTTTGTTTCTTCTGTCACACCCATGTCTGTTCCCCTTACTACAAAGGCAGGATCCGGGTTCTTTCTTTCCTCGTCCTGCCTTTCTGAATTTCTTTATTTTGTTCCGTAATGCGGTACCGCATTTTTGAAACAAGGCAATAATATTTCTTTTTCCCGAAAATGTTATTGCTTATTCCTGAGGGTCGTCCTCGTATTCTTCTTTGGCTTCCTCCACTTCTTCTGCCTCTTCCTCTTCTTCGGCAGTCTCCTCTGCGTCCACGTCTTTTGCCTGCATCTTGCTGATCTGCTCTTTCAGGGCGGCCAGCTGATCCGGAGTCATTTTGCTAAGGACTTCCTTCAGCTCGTCCGGGTTGGATGGCTTCAGGATTACGTTTACGTTCTTCTTCACGCTCTCTTTGATATTGTGCTTCAGTTCCTGATTGAGGACCTTGCCCTGTTCTACAGTGAGCTCACCTTTCTTTACCAGTTCATCCAGAACTTCTTTGGATTTCTCTGCGGTCACTGCTGCAGTGCCGATTCCTGCAAGTAATATTTTTTTGATGCCTTCTCCAAGTTCCATAGTGTGTGCTCCTTTCTTATTTACAGCTATATCTGCCAACTCCCTGTGGGATTTTCGTTTTCAGCAGATCGGACTTCTCATAAAAGTCCAAGAAATACCAGCCCTTTAGGTACGAAAATGATCAGTCCGGCGATGGCGGCCATGATAGCGGCGATCAGGACGGCGCCTGCTGCGGTGTCCTTGGCGATCTTCGCCAGGGGCTTGTACTCGCTGGTCACCAGATCCACCACGGATTCTACGGCGGTGTTCACCAGCTCCAGTGCCATCACCAGTCCGAAAAGGCCAAGACAGATGCACCATTCCACTGGGGAAAGCTTCAGGATGATGCCTGCGATCACTACCAGGACTGCCATGATACAGTGGATCTTCATGTTCCGTTCCTTGCGGATACAGGTGAAAATTCCTTCAAATGCGTATCCGAAACTTTTCGTAATTGGTGGTTTCTTGGGTGCTGTCATTTCGTACACTTCCTGTCTGTTGGTTTGGGAGTAGTATAGCATATTTTGTGAGAAATTACTATAAATTTAGATAATTTTTACAATTTTCCCATTATTGCTGTACGAATTGCAAAAAGGGCAAGCTGCAAAACAGGCCTGCCCTTACATACATTTTCTAAATATCCAGTTTACTAAAATCAATCACCAGGTTCTCATAAATTCCTGCTTTTACCGAATCCTGCAGTGCATATTGTTCCGCATCTCCTTTTTCAAAATTATATACAAATATCTGATTCTTAACCGCATCTATGATCCAGTATTCTCTTACACCTGCTGTTCTGTATTTAAAAAGCTTCGTATAATAGTCCATTCGTTTACTTGCAGGAGAAACAATCTCAATAATCCAGTCTGGTGCACCATTGCAGCCTTGATCATCCAGTTTATCCGGGTCACAAATTACTGAAATGTCTGGCTCTACATAAGTACCAGTCGTATCATCCAGATATACTGCAAATGGAGCAGCATAGACTTCGCATTTCCCCTTATGGGAACGGATGTACTCAAGAATTCTGGCTGACAGTTCCATAGATATTTTCTGGTGTGTTCTGTTAGGTGGTGCCGTATAGTATATATGTCCATCAATAAGCTCCGCTCTCTCCCCTTCTGGAAGAGCATATATATCATCTATTGTATAAACTTTTTCTTCGAGTAATGGCATGTAATCACTCCTTTTCGATGATTTCTATTACTTCTAAGTATATCGAAAGAACTTCTTCAAATCAACCATTTGAAAATGAATTTTCATTGATATAAATCAAAAAGCAGTTTATAACTTTATATCTTTCTGCCGTTCTTTTAGTTTCTCCATAACCGTAGGATACCGCTTATAATCTGTATGGGGCAATGCTTGGGCTGCTACCATTAGTTCCAGAAAGTCTTCTACTTCAGCGAACTGGATGTAGACCATTTCTTCCAGGATCTGGTCGATGTCAGTGAGGAGACTCCGGTTTAAAAGAAGCTTCTGAGCTCCTTCCAGTGAGGAGTTTCCAGCGTTGATAATGTGGTCGCGATCCATATCGGGATACATGCCGATGGTGATGGCGGATTCTTTGGATACATGTTTGCCAAAGGCTCCTGCCACGTAGAAGCGGTCTGCCTGGTTTAAGTCAAGACCGGATTCACGGAGCATGATTTCTACCATAGTGTGAGCGGCGGATTTGGTGCGGATAAATTCGTCGATGTCCTTCTGGTAGAAGTACAGACCGGGGGCATATTCTACACAGAGCTGTTTGTCTCTCTCCTGGATAAGAGAGCTTTTTTCTGGGGAAAGCTTGCCGCGGATGTCAATCCAGCCCTCCAGGAAAAGCTCTGCGATCAGGTCTATGATGCCGGAACCGCAGATTCCCCGAGGTTCTTCACCTGATGAATTCTCCTCATGATTACCTGAATTTTTCTCATGGCTTCCTGAGTCTTCCTTATGGCTTCCAATCACATGCACATAAATATTTCCATCCCTTATCTTCACTTCATCTACTGCTCCTATGTCCGCCCGCATTCCGGTACGCACCACTCCTCCCTCCAGCGCTGGTCCTGCTGCGCCTGCACCACAGAGAAGAAATTCTTTATTTCCGATCACCAGCTCGCCGTTGGTTCCGATGTCGAAGAAAACACTAATCTCGTTTTTCTTGTATAATTCAGTGTCAATCATGCCGCTGATAATATCGCCACCAAGGTAGTTTGACTTGGCAGGGTAACAATAAACGTAGCCCTTCAGCGGAATGTCCAGATCGCACGCCAATTGAAAGCCGGGGCAGTCGGCATGAACTGCGTGTGGGGTGTAGAAGACGCAGAAGGCATCCATTCCAAGAAGGAAGTGAATCATGGTGGTGTTGCCCGCGATTACCATGGAGAGCGCGGAGTGGCTTGCATCCAACTTATCCATGCATTCACAAATGGATTCCACCGTAGCCCTCCGCACTTCTTCCAGCTTTTCCTTATTATCTTTACAGTAAAAAATCCTGGACAGAATATCTGTCCCCCACTGGATCTGCTTATTGAAGCAGCTGACTTCCTCCAAAATCTCTCCACTGTTGCAGTCCAGAAGTCTCGCCACCACAGTGGTACTTCCCAGATCCACTGCCAGCCCATAATGCTGCGCGGTGGTATCTCCTTCCTCTATCTCCACCATTTCCCAGTTATCCCCATCCCAGGCAAGGGAAACCGTTATTTTCCACTTTGCGTTGTCCAGCAAAGGGTATAACTGCCGCAAAATGTGGACAGGTATATGAACCCGCTCTTCCACACCTGCTGCCGCCAGGCTATCCAGGATTCGTTGCTGATCTGAGCGGGGATCGTCTTCGGTTGGGAGGGGGAGTTCGAGATATCGTTTTTGGCTGAGTCCGTTCATCATTTTTCAGCTCCTTATTTTTACTCATTTTTCAACCTATGAAGAATTTATGGTTATTTTAACCGCAGGTATTTTACTTGTTTCTATTCTGGAATTCGCCATACATAAGAAATAGCCGTCCTAACCCTCGGAAAGTTGCGGAACGGCTATCTCAATAGTCAACACCCAATATAACAGGATCAGGTAGAGAGCATCTACCTTCCAGCTGTTCTGGTGAGTATATTATATCTATTCTATATGATTTTGTCAATCAATAATAGAAAATGGAGGGATTTTTATCATGACTTTTGGAAAAAGACTTATGCAGCTGCGTAAAGAACATGGTTATCGCAATCGCGACGCTTTCGCTGCCGAGCTTGGCATTCCTACCAACACTTTGCGCAATTACGAAATGGACATTCGGGAACCAGGCTTTCCATTCCTTATAAAGATATCGCAGCTTTTTCATGTCTCTACAGATTACCTGTTAGGGTTAACAGAAGAAAGAGCGGCTACAGCTGTCGATGTTCAATCCATCTCCGAACAGCAGCTTATCGAGAAATATCGTCTTCTCGACTGCACTGGAAAAGAACTTGTAGATTACACAATTGCCATTGAATTAAAGCGAACCACCTTATTGGAAAAACAAAAAAACCGCATTCTCCATTATGAGCAGGCGTTTAATTTCTTAAAACAGTCATAATCGTTTTATGCATTTTCTATATACTTCTATAGCCAGCAGTGGACTATCTCTGCATTTTCTCTGGCTATAATTTTCCAAGTGTGCCGTCAGTCTTCATATTATCTGACCACTGATCTTCTTTTATAAGATAGTCTTTTATTCTTTTATTTGAAGATAACTGCTGTAATTCAAAAAACTCCCCACCGATCATTCAGTGGGAAGTTTCTCAATTCCAGTAATCTTTATTTCGCAACAAAGTTTACGATCTTATTCGGTACATAAATCTCTTTTACAAGAGTCTTGCCTTCCAGGAAGGAAGCTACTCTCTCGTCCTTCTTTGCCAGCTCAAGAGCTTCCTCTTTCGCACAGCCGTTAGGAATTACGATGGTTCCGCGAACCTTACCGTTAACCTGGACACCGATTTCTATGGAGTCCTCTACAGTCTTACTCTCTTCATATTCCGGCCACTGGGAAAGGGAAAGTAAACCTTCTCCACCGATGGTCTCCCAGATTTCCTCGCAAAGATGAGGTGCAAACGGGCAAAGGAGCTTGATGAAAATTACAAGGTCATCCTTGCTGATCTTGCCAACAGCATAAATCTCATTGATGAGAGTCATCAGGCAGGCAATTGCAGTGTTAAACTTCATAGCCTCGATATCGGAGGATACCTTCTTGATTGCCTTATGGATCTTAACCTCCATATCCTTGGCTGCCGGCTCCTCTGTCATGATATCGGTCAGTCCTGCAACTCTCTCAAGGAAACGCTTGCAGCCTCTTACGGAGCTGTCGTTCCACGGAGCAGCTGCGCCGTAGTCACCCATGAAGAGAACGTAGGTACGAAGTGCATCTGCACCATACTCATTTACAATGTCAAGCGGGTCAACAACGTTGCCCTTGGATTTACTCATCTTGTCACCGTCTGAACCAAGGATCATACCCTGTGCAGAACGTTTCGCATATGGCTCCGGAGTATTGACAATTCCCATGTCATACAGGAAATGATGCCAGAATCTGGAGTAGATCATATGTCTGGTTACATGCTCCATACCGCCGTTGTACCAGTCAACCGGCATCCAGTATTCCATCTTCTTGCGGTCTGCAAGAGCTTCTGTATTATGTGGATCCACATAACGAAGGAAATACCAGGAAGATCCAGCCCACTGTGGCATGGTATCCGTCTCTCTCTTGGCATCGCCGCCGCATTTCGGGCATTTGCAGTTTACGAAGGAATCGATCTTTGCAAGTGGAGACTGTCCGTCCTCACCTGGCTGGAAATCCTTGATCTTCGGCAGACGAAGCGGAAGCTCCTCATATGGAACCGCTACATCACCGCACTTCGGACAATGAACGATCGGGATTGGCTCGCCCCAGTATCTCTGACGGTTAAATGCCCAATCTTTCATCTTGTACTGAACGCCAGCTTTACCAATGCCCTTCTTCTCAAGCTCTTCCAGCATGCGCTTGATGGAATCCTTCTTATTTGTATAGCCGTTCAGGAAATCAGAGTTGATCATCTCGCCGTCACCTGTGTAGGCTTCTTTCTCAATGTCGCCGCCCTTGATAACCTGGATAATGTCAATGCCAAATTTCTTGGCGAAATCATAGTCTCTCTGGTCATGTGCCGGTACCGCCATGATCGCGCCGGTACCATATCCCATCATTACATAGTCTGCAATGTAGATTGGGATCTTCTTGCCATTTACAGGGTTTACGCCCTCAAGTCCCTGGATGCATACACCTGTTTTCTCTTTTACAAGCTGGGTTCTCTCGAACTCAGTCTTCTTCGCACACTCTTCACGGTAAGCCTTGATCTCATCCATGTTGGTAATGCGGTCAGCATATTTGTCGATCAGCGGATGCTCCGGCGCGATAACCATGAAGGTTACACCGAACAGGGTATCTGGTCTGGTGGTGTAAATCTGCAGTGTCTCATCAATTCCGTCAACTGAGAAGTTTACGAAAGCACCTGTGGATTTACCGATCCAGTTTACCTGCTGCTGCTTGATGTTCGCCGGATAGTCCACATCCTCCAGTCCCTCAAGAAGCTTGTCTGCATACTGGGTGATTCTTAAATACCAGACATCCTTGGACTTCTGGATAACGTCGCTGTGGCAGATATCGCATTTGCCGCCCTGACTGTCCTCATTAGAAAGAACAACCTTACAGGATGGGCAATAGTTAACTAATGTCTTATCACGGAAAACAAGTCCGTTCTCAAACATCTTCAGGAAAATCCACTGGGTCCATTTATAGAAATCTTCCTGTGTGGTATCGATCACACGGCTCCAATCAAAGGAGAATCCAACACTCTTCAGCTGATTGGTGAATTTCGCAATGTTCTGGTCTGTGATCTCACGAGGATGTGTATTCGTCTTAATCGCATAATTCTCAGTAGGAAGTCCGAATGCATCGAATCCGATGGGGAACAGTACATTGTATCCCTGCATTCTTCTCTTTCTGGAAAGTACCTCGATACTGGAATATGCCTTAATATGTCCAACATGCATTCCCGCACCACTTGGGTATGGGAACTCTACAAGGCCGTAGAATTTCGGTTTATCACTTCCGTCAACAGCTTTAAATGCTTGCTGCTCTTCCCACTTTTTCTGCCATTTCGGCTCGATTTTCTTAAAATTGTGTTTCATTGATGGTTCCTCCACATTTATTGTGCCTGTCATAACTGTTCAATGCATTCACAGCTATTGCCTGTCAACAAAATAACTGTCGGCTGATCCGCCTGTTTATCGCGCAGATCAGGCGCGTTATTTTGCAAAAATCCTTTTACCATTCTAATCCAACATAGTGGTTTTGTCAACGAGAAACCGCCTCTATTGCGGCCTGAAGCTGATTATCCTCGTCATGTGTATAATCCGTCCGGTTCAAAAGACTGGCATCCAGTTTCACCTCCACATCCGGTGTGATTCCCACCTTGTGGATATCATTGCCCTTGGGGGTAAAATATTTCGCCGTAGTCAGCTTCACCGCACTTCCATCAGAGAGCTGGCGGATGCTCTGAACGATTCCCTTTCCATAAGTGGTGGTTCCCACAATCGTTCCAATCTCATAATCCTTCACTGCCCCGGCAAAAATCTCTGATGCACTGGCGCTGTTCTCATTTACCAGCACTGCCAGCGGAATGTCGATCGGGGTGTCGCCGTCACACTTCATCTCCTGTTTTTCCCCATATTTATCCTCTGTATACACGATCAGTCCTTCGGGCAGAATCTGGCGCAGCACATCGCACACAGAAGAAAGCACCCCACCTGGATTGTCACGAAGATCCACGATCAGCTTCTCCATGCCTTTTGCCTGAAGATCTTTATAAGCATCCTCAAACTGCTGGGGTGTTACCATGGTAAACTCTGTAATTCGCAAATATCCTATAGAATCCTCCAGCATTTCATAAGAAACAGTGGGCAGCTCCACATCGCTCAAAGTCACTGTAATTTCTTCCGGTTCATCTGCCTCCTGGTGATAAACGGTCAGGATAGAAGTACCGTCCTCCTTTTCCCGGATCATCTTTGAGACCTCAGCTGGCGTCATTTCCGTTACATCCGTTCCGTTCACAGCCGTGATCACATCATTCGCCTTCAGTCCGGCCTCATCCGCCGGACTGCCCTCATAACAGTCCACTACCAGAATTCCGCCCTCCGTATTCTGGGTAATGCTCACGCCGATTCCAGAGTAAGAGCCCTCGGTGTCTCTCATCTCCTCCTCGTATTCTTCCTCCGTATAATACCTGGAATACGGATCCCCCAGCCCATAAAGAAATCCGGTATAAATCCCCTCCTTCAGCGAATCCTCATCCACATCTTCCAGATAATTCTGATCTATAATATCTTCCAGATACTTAATCTTCTGCGTAACCGCCACATCCGACAGCACTGTACTTCCTGCACGACCCGCTTTCTGTAGACCAGCATAGCCTCCCCCCAGTACCAGAGACGCACACAGCACTCCGGTTACAGCTCCCTTTATAAATTGTTTATCTGCCATTTATAGTTCTCCTCATTTTCGCAATATAAGTTCTATCCAGTTACCTGCCAGCTCACCGGAACGTTGCACCAACTTGCGTGGAATATCATTTGCCCAAATGCGTCCGCCCTGAATACCCTCTCTGTCTCTTTATACAAAAGGACTGCCAGATCTCTCCAGCAGCCCCCATATCCTCTTCTCATATTCTGGCGGAATGCGAACAACCGCCCTTATTGTAAAACAGAACTCTCACACCTTCAAGTGTTTTCTTGTAGTAATAAAGCTTCCCACAAGACCAATTCCAATTCCCAGTGCCAGCGCCACCGGAACCAGTGTCTGGTAGATCTGTCCAACCGGGATGAAATCTACAACACCCAGAAGTACGCTGAACTTGGTATATACATAGGTTACCACATTATTGTAACAGAAATACAAAATGATCAGTGGAATTCCCGCACCGATCAGTCCCAGGATCATACCCTCCAGAAGGAACGGTGCACGTACAAAACTATCGGTAGCACCAATATATTTCATAATTCCGATCTCGTCCTTACGAACTGTAATACCAACGGAAATGGTATTACTGATCAGGAAAACAGCGATCAGCAGCAGGATCACGATCACAGCCACAGATACATAGGAAACAATACGGTTAATGGAACCAAGAGTCTTGGCAGCCTGCTCAGACTGATTAACCTCTCGTACATTATCCAGTGTCTTGATGTAGGCAACCAGCTCAGACTGTTTCTCAATGTTGTTCATGTACACACGGTAGTTAGATGAGTTTGCCAGCGGGTTATCATCCTTGAAACCGTCTGCTGCCTCAGAGTCATCACCGAAGTATTCCTGCTTCATCTTCTCCCAGGCTTCATCACCGGACTCAAATTCAATCTTGGAAACCTCCGGGCGCTGCCTGATCAGTTCTCCAACTGCATCCATCTGCTCCTGCGTGGTTCCTTCATTAAAAAGCACTGTGATCGGCACATCTTCCTCAACCTTATGCGCCAGCGTATTCACATTATTTACAATGGAAAAGAAAATTCCGAAAAGAAAAATACATGCTGCCATCGTAATAATAGAAGCAATGGAAAACATGAAATTTCTCTTGATGTTCTTGATACCCTGCTTCAGAGTATACCAGATGGTACTAGGCCTCATAATATTCTCCCTCTTTCTCGTCGCTGATGATCACTCCATTATGCATGGTCAGTACACGCTTCTTCATGGAATTGACAATCTCTTTATTGTGGGTTACTACCAGAACGGTGGTTCCACGCTGGTTGATTTCCTCAAGGAGCTTCATGATCTCCTCGGATGTCTTCGGGTCAAGATTACCAGTAGGCTCGTCTGCAAGAAGGATGTCCGGACGGTTTACAATCGCCCTGGCAAGAGCAACTCTCTGCTGCTCTCCACCAGACAGCTCGTCAGGGTATGCCTTGTATTTCCCTGCAAGTCCAACTTCCTGAAGTACCTCCGGAACTCTCTTGCGGATAACTCTGGTAGGACGGTTCACAACACGCTGGGCAAAAGCTACATTCTCATACACATCCCTGTCCTTCAGAAGACGGAAGTCCTGGAATACAACACCAAGCTTACGGCGGTATTTGGCCACACGGCGGTGCTTCATCCCCTCAAGCTTCTCTCCGCTTACGATAATCGTACCGGATGTGGAATCCAGTTCCTTCAAAAGCAGCTTGATCAGCGTGGATTTACCAGAACCGCTGTTTCCTACTATAAATACGAATTCACCTTTATCTACATGGAGATTGGCGTGATTCACTGCCGGCAGTCCCGGTCCATAGGACTTGCTTACATCTATCAGATCAATCATGATATCCTCCTAAATTTTTCATATAAAAATTCAATTCAGCAGTTTGCTTAATTTTTATGTAACATTATTGTAATATATGTCTGATGAAAATGCAACCTTATTTTTCCCGAAAGCATAAGCATTACCGGTTACTGGTTACTGTGAACTTCGTTCACAAAAAACGCCTCGCGGAATGTTACCAGTGAACAGTAACCATTACCGTTCTATCGTTATCATATCTTCTTCCATACACAGTAACATGCCATCTTTCCAGCTTCATTTTCAGGCAGTACTTTATTATAACAGAGAAAACTAAGAACGCAATAGATTTCACAAAGGAAACACAAAGCAGATCCAGAAATATTTCCAAATACCACGTTCAGAGTTCTCATACTGATAAATCACAAGAGATAAAATATGCCTGCCACAAACGAATGCAGCAGGCATAGAAATTACAGATATGAAAATTAATACTCCAGAGTCTCCATATACTTCATGTATCTTACAACCATCAGTGCAATCTTGAATGTGATCGCATCCTCGAATACACGAAGGTCAAGACCGGTGCTCTTCTGAAGCTTGTCCAGACGATAAACCAGAGTATTACGGTGAATGTAAAGCTGTCTGGAGGTCTCGGATACATTCAGGCTGTTCTCGAAAAACTTGTCGATGGTGACCAGAGTCTCCTCGTCGAAATCATCCGGGGACTTGCCGCCGAAAATCTCCTTAATGAACATCTTGCACAGCGGGATCGGAAGCTGATAGATCAGACGACCAATTCCAAGAGAGCTGTAAGCAATAACATCCTTCTCAGGTGAGAAAATCTTGCCTACATCAAGAGCCATTCTGGCTTCCTTGTAGGAACGGGAAACTTCCTTCAGCTCGCTTACGATAGTTCCGTATGCAATATGTGTATGATTCTCTTTCTCAAGGCCTAAGGTATCAAGGATGGTCTGGGCAAGCTTGTCCATCTCCTCGTATCCTTCATTCTCCTCAAGTTCCTTGA
>ERZ773186.2881-NODE-2881-length-12172-cov-21.171577_pt1 | contig 12172 bp, 10 predicted proteins | sample MGYA00581000_ERZ773186 | MGnify/ENA primary metagenome ERZ773186 (study PRJEB29015, sample SAMEA2737752) | human gut metagenome | biome: human gut; feature: human-associated habitat; material: faeces | place: China | collected 2012 ... | reverse complement strand
GCAGCAGAACAGACCGCCGATGCGGAAAGCGCCAAAAAGGCAGCAGAGGCCCTTGGCATCGAGTGCATCGTGCTGAACGCCGAAGCACTGGCCGGGCAGGACGCAGACGTTCTGGGCGAAGGCGGCACGCCGCTGTTTGCCGCCCTGCTGACGGCTGCAGACAAGCTTGGAATGCAATATGTGGCAACCACTCACCGTGCCCGGGTGGAGACCGGTGCAGACGGCGTGCACACCGTCTGCCCGCCCGCAGGCACCGGCAGTGATGACAGCACGATTCTTGCAGCTCTGCCGCAGGAAACGCTGGCACGGCTGATCTTGCCGCTGGGCGATTTTGCCCCGGAAGATGTGGCGGAGATGGCCGAGGATTTTAAAGTTTAACCGTACGTTTCAAATGGCCTCCGTTGCACTCTGGCCATATTCAGCGGAAACATTATTTTTATATTAGAATTCCGGAAAATCTGCGGATTTTCCGGAATTCTTTTTTTCACAGGCAAGGCCGCTGCGGCACACGGCATCTGCTGTTTTTGCTTCCTGCGGAAACAGCCACACGGCGGCAGAAATGCATTCTGCGGTTCGGACCCCATTCCCGTGAAAATGAAAATCGGGAACATCCGCAGATGCTCCCGATTTTCGCATTATCAATATAGTTTCCGCTGAATATGGCGCAGCGCACGCGGAACCATTCCAAATCGTTTTGTCAGTTCTGGGGATGCACGATATCGCGCCAATCCAGATCGCCGCGCTCCAAGCCGTGGATGAGCACTTCTGCAGTGGCAATGTTGGTGGCCATGGGGATGTTGTGCACATCGCACAGGCGCAGCAGCGTCATTTCGTTGGGTTCGCTGGGCTTTGCGTTGATGGGATCACGGAAAAACAGCAACAGGTCGATCTCATTGCAGGCGATGCGGGATGCGATCTGCTGGTCGCCGCCCTGCACACCGGCCAGAAAGCGCTGCACCTGTAAGCCGGTAGCTTCTGCGATCAGTTTACCGGTGGTGCCGGTCGCTACCAGTTTATGCTGGCTCAGGATGCGGCAGTACGCCGTACAAAACTGAACCATCAGCTCCTTTTTGGAGTCATGCGCAATGAGTGCAATCGTCATCCGTTACCCTCTCCTCTTCCTAAACGATTGGAACGCTTTTGTAAAAAAGTCCTTCGCCTGAAATGATATCACAAAATCCAATCTTTTACAACTGTTTTTTATACAGAATATTCAATTTTGTTTTCTTTTCAGGGATGTTTCCATTCAAAACCCCGCTGCAGTGCCCTTTCCCGTGTCGGTTTTGTCTCCCGTTTTCAGTTCTCCGGCGCAATGGCATCGGGGTTCTGCTCGGTGTCTGCGGCGGGCTGCTGCTCGTCCTGCACGGCAGGCTGGGCTTCCCCTTCTGCTGCCGTTTCCGGCGCAGCGGTGTCTGCGGCGGGTGTCATCTGTGCAGGCTGGGCTGCGGCATTGCCGGTGGTCTGGCCTGCAGCGGCCTGTGCTGGGTCAGTGGTCTGCGCCTGATCTTCCTGCTGGGCCTGCTCGGCTTCCTTTTCCGCTTCGGCCTGCTGGGCAAGGCTGCCATCCTTCAGGGCAAAATAGGCATTTGCAATATCCACCACCAGATCACCGGTACGGGCACCATAGCCTCCGTACTCAATGCTAATGCCAATGGCGATCTGCGGATCATCCGCCGGGAGGTAAGCCACCATCATGGCGTTCAGATAGTGCTTGCCGGGCGCATAGGTCTCGCTGCGCTGAGGTGTACCGGTCTTGCAGGCGATCGGCACCGGATAGCTGGAAATTTTGCCGCTGATGGTGCTGGGCACCTGTTTCATGCCCTGCCGCACCAGCTCAAAGGTGTTGCCGTTGCCCTCGATGATATCCATCACCTCCGGCTGGGTCTCGCTAAGCACCTCGCCGGTGTTGGTATCCAGAATGGCCTTGACGAAGTGGGTGCGGTAGCGCACGCCGTTGTTGGCCAGTGTGGCGGCGTAGGTAGCCAGCTGGATGGGGCTTACCACCGTGTTGCCCTGCCCGATAGCAGCCTGAATATCCAGCGAGGAGGTGTAGTTTTTATCCGTTTTTTTGGTCAGGCGTCCCAAAGCCTCGTTTACCTCCACGCCGGTGCGCTGACCAAGCCCCAACTTGTAGGCGTAGGCATCGTAGACGTCACTGGTCAGACGGCGTCCCACATCGTAGAAGAAGATGTTGCAGCTCCACTTGATGGCGGTGACCACATCAATGTTGCCGCTGTGGCCGTGGCGGGTGCAGCGGGGGTGGTAGTCCTTATAATAGGTATACACGCCGGTGCAGTTGACGGTGGAGTACTGGTTGATGAGGCCGCTGTCCAGCGCCGCCACTGCCACCGAGGGTTTAAAGGTGGAGCCGGGGGTGTACAGGCCCTGCAGCGCCCGGTTGAACAGGGGCAGGCTGGGGTCGGCGCTGTACTCCGAATAGTTGGTGGCGTACAGGTTCTGGTCAAAGCTGGGGTAGTTGGAGGCCGCCAGCACGCTGCCGTCCTTCACATTCAGCACCACCGCAGCACCAGCAGCGGCTTTCATATCGCCGGTGTTGTACACCCGGTTGATCATATCGATGTTATTGGCAAGTGCCTTGTCCACCGCCCGCTGAAAGTCGCTGTTGATGGTCAGCTGCACGGTATGCCCCGGCTCCGGCACGGTGGTGATCTTGGTGTCCACGATCACGCCGTCCGAATTACGAGTGATGGTCTCCACGCCGTCCTTGCCGCGCAGCTCATCCTCGTACACGGACTCAAGGCCGGAGATGCCGATCACATCGTTCATGTTATAACCTTTTTCCTTGAGCGGATAGGTCACCTGACCGTTTTCGTCGGTCACCTTCCACTTTTCGGCGGTGATCTTGCCCACGCGCCCCAGCACAGCGGGCAGGATATCGCCCTGCTCATAGCTGCGGGTGCTGGTCTCCACGATCTCCACGCCCGGCAGCGTGAGGGAATGCTCCTTGATGGTAGCCACCGTCGCCTGACTGACGTTTTCAGCCATAACAAAGTTATTTACGTTGGAAAAGGCCTGTCGGTCCATCTCGTAATGGATGCCCGCCAGCACCCGCTGCCACGGCAGTGAGAAACTTTCCAGCTGGTTTTTCTCCACCAGCATCTCCATCACATCGTTGGCGGTGGCGTACTGCTGCAGACCCAGCGTCTCCTTCATGTCTGCCAGCGTTTTCTGGTCGCTGGCACTGTCGGCGCTGTCCGTAAAGGTATAGTTTCCGGCGGCATCCGGCTCGCTGATGAGCAGGGTGTCCAGCCATTTTTCATCGTTCTTGCGCAAAAGCTCCACGATCTGCTGCAGCATGGTGTCCAGATCCTGATCTCCCATCTGCAGCTTGTTCAACACCACGTTATAGCCGGTGCTGGTGGTGGCAATGCGCTTGCCGGTGCTGTCCACGATATTGCCGCGCGCAGCGGTGACCGTGAACTTATAATCCGTGGTGGTGGTGGCTTTTGCCTTGAAGTCGTCCCCGTTGACCAGCTGCAAAAAAATCAGCCGGAAGGTATACAGCCCCATGATGATACAGGCCACTGTAATGAGCAGCAGCATCCGCCGCACCACGACCTTGCGTTCATTTTCGTTCATCTGGTTCTCCTTTTACGGGCTAGACCACACCGTTGTCGATCCTGAACCCGTCATGGATGTGCTGCACCAGCCAGAAGGCCAGCAGCGCTGCCGGGATGGTCAGCACCGCGCCGGGCAGTACAAAGGTGACATACCGCAGCGCTGCGCCGGTATAACCCGGCATATAGTAGAAAAACAGCCAGTCCAGCGAGAGTACCACCAGCGCCGTTGCGGTGCTTACTGCGGCAAAATTGCCGGGGTTCACCTGCAGATACAACTGCACCAGCACCGATACCGCAAAGCAGAGCAGCAGCAGCTCCAGCGCCAGCATACCTACCGTGCGTCCGGCCGTGCAATCCCACAAAAGGCCGCCCACCGTGCCCAGCAGTGCTCCGGCAAATTCTCCTTCAAATACCGCCACCGCCAGACACAGCGGCAGCACCAGCAGCGGCTTTGCCTCCCCCAGCTGAAACAGCCCGGGCGTGGTCTGCAAAGCGGCGCACACAAACAGCGCCAGCACATAACAGCCCCACTTCAGCAGCTGGCTGCGGCTGCGCCTGCGGCGAGATTCCATAGCAGTGTGTCCTCCTTAGTACGCAGTAACGATAAAAACGTGCTTGGCGGTGCGGGGGTCGGCACCGGGACGCACCACCGCAATGGAGGATTTGCCGCTGGTCTCCGGCACCACGTCCTGCACCGTACCCACCAGAAGATCCGGGGGGAACACCCCGCCCAGACCGGTGGTGATGACCTGATCCCCCGCATGGGTCTCGGTGCTGCGCTCCAGATTGGTCAGGGTGCACAGGCCGTCCGCTGCATAGGTGGTATTGCCGTTCAGAATGCCGTTTTCCCGGGTGCGGGAGACCACGCCCGCCGCGTTGAAGCTGGGGTGCAGAATGGTCATCACCTTGCAGCTGGTCAGGTCGGCCTCCACCACCATGCCCAGCAGATAGCCCCGGTCACTGATGACCGCATCGTTCACCGCTACGCCGTCTGCGGTGCCCTTGTCCAGCGTGAAGCCGCCGAACTCGTCCAGCGGGTCGCGGCCGATGACAAAGCCGGACACATAGGTGGCATTGCTGTTCTTTTCCTGAATGTTCGCCAGCGCCTTGTAGGCATCGTTCTCGGCCTTGATGCGGTCGTAGTCCACCATCTGCTGGCGCAGCTCGGCGTTTTCCGCTTCCAGCTGCTCGTTCTGCTCCATCACCTCGTCGATGCTGGTGTATTTCTCCCACACCGCACCTACACCGCCGCTGACCACAGCCGCCGCTTTCTGGAAGGGGGTCAGAATCACGCCCAGCAGCTCCTGCGGGGCAGCGGTCAGGCGGCCGTTGGCACCGGCGTAGGCCATGATGCCCACCAGAAATACTGCTACGGCCACAAGGATCTTGAATTTCCAAGTATCAAAAAAATCTTTCAAAGGGTGCTTCCCTCCTGTCGGGGTGCCCGCGCCCTACCGCAGGCCTTTGCATGAAAAAAGCGCGGACAGCCGTGCCATCCGCGCAAGATGCAGTGTTTGCAGCGGAAAAACGCACAGCTGCTGTGTCTGAAACTTTTCCGCATTTAAAGCAGTTCTCTCCGCAGAGAGCCGCTCTTACATATGTCCTCCATCGGTGTCCAGCACATCATGCAGCACATCCACATGATCCAGCACTGCACCGGCACCCTTGGCCACGCAATCCAGCGGGTCCTCCGCAATATGGACGTCAATGCCGGTCTCACTCTGGATCAGCTGATCCAGACCGCGCAGCAGAGCGCCGCCGCCGGTCAGGGTGATGCCGCGGTCGATGATATCTGCGCTCAGTTCCGGCGGGGTGCGCTCCAGCGTCTCCTTGATGGCAGTGGTGATCTTGACCAGACACTCCAGCAGCGCGCCGCGCACATCCTCAGAGTGCACCACGATGTTCTTGGGCAGGCCGTCCACAAGGTTGCGCCCCTTGATCTCCATGGTCAGCTCCGGGTCCAGTGCATAGGCGGAGCCGATCTCGATCTTGATCTGCTCGGCGGTGCGCTCACCGATGAGCAGGTTGTACTTGCGCTTAATGAAAGCAATGATGGCCTGATCGAACATATCACCAGCCATGCGCACACTGCGGGAAGCTACGATACCGCCCAGAGAGATGACTGCGATCTCCGCCGTGCCGCCGCCGATATCCACGATCATGCTGCCGGTGGGCTCGCTGATGGGCAGGCCTGCACCGATGGCAGCAGCCATGGGCTCTTCAATGACAGACACCTGACGGGCACCGGCCTTCAGGGTAGCCTCGCGCACTGCGCGGCGCTCCACCTCGGTAACACCGGAGGGGATGCAGATGACCACCCGGGGACGGGAGAACATGCTATTGCCGCAGGCCTTTTTGAGGAAGTTCTCCAGCATATTTGCGGTGATGTCGAAATCAGCGATGACGCCGTCCTTCAGGGGACGCACCGCCACGATACTGCCGGGGGTACGGCCGATGACAGCCTTTGCCTCGCCACCCACGCAGCGCACCTCGTCGGTCTTGGTGTCCACCGCCACGACCGAGGGCTCACGCATGATGATGCCCTTGCCCTTCATGTAGACCAGAGTATTGGCAGTACCCAGATCAATGCCAACGTCCTTTGACAGAAAACTCATTGTTCCAATTCTCCTTACGATCGTTCCTTAAATCTATCCCAGAATGCCGGACAGTCTGCGGTAAACAGACCCTCCTGCGCAGAATAACACGGTTCTATTATAGCCGCAAGTGCTTCATTTCTCAAGCGTTTCGGCAAGTTTTCTATCATTTTTCCATTTTTCTCACAAAAAATGCGCCAGCAGCTGTACGGTGCGGCTGACCGGCAGCCCCATAATGGTGTAGTAGTCGCCCTCGATGCGGTCCAGCCACAGAGCCGCGCGCCCCTGAATGGCATAGGCACCGGCCTTATCGTAAGGTTCCGATGTGGTGGTATAAAACGCGATCTCCTCCTCCCCCAGCGGGAAAAAGGTCACCTTGCAGCTGTCCACAAAATGCTCTGCCCTGTCCCCTTTTGCAATGCACACGCCGGTGTGTACCTGATGGGTCTTGCCGGAGAGCGCGCGCAGCATCCGCTTGGCGTCCTCTGCATCGTGGGGCTTGCCGAACACGGTGCCGTCCACATCCACCACCGTGTCGCAGCCGATGACCACGGCATCCGGGTGCTGCTTTGCCACCGCAAGGCACTTACCGATGGCCAGTTGCTCCACCAGCTGCGCCGGGGTGGGGGCGGTAACAGCGCTCTCGTCAAAATCGCTGACGCAGACCGTGAAATCAGTGGTATACAGGGAGAGCAGTTCCCGTCTGCGGGGGCTGCCGGAAGCTAAGATCAAATGATTCATAAAACCCTCTCAGTCACCTGCGGTGACAGCTCTCCCGAAGGGGAGAGCTTTTTCTATCAGTCAGTTTACTCTTCTAACGTTTTCCCTTCTCAGGGAGGTGGCAATGCGAAGCATTGGCAGAGAGGGTTATTTTCCGGTAGAGCCAAAGCCGCCCACGCCGCGCTGGGTGTCGCCCAGCTCCTCGGCGGGCACAAAGGCGGCGGTGTATACCGGAGCGATGCACAGCTGCGCCACCCGCTCGCCGGGCTGAATGGTATAAGCCTCGGCTCCCAGATTGACCATGGGCACCTTCAGCTCACCGCGGTAATCGCTGTCCACCACGCCTACGCCGTTTGCCATGCACAGGCCGTGCTTGATGGACAGTCCGCTGCGGGCATACACCAGCGCCACGCTATGGGCACCCGGCAGTTCGATGGCAAGACCGGTGGGCACCAGCACCCGCTGCATGGGGGCAACGGTCAGCGGTGCATCCAGCACAGCGCACAGGTCGGCGGCAGCTGCGCCGGGGGTGGCATAGGCGGGCACCTTTGCCCGGGCATCCAGTACCTTATATTTTACAGTGATGGGTTCCATCGTATAACCTCGTTTCGTTTTTCTGTTTTCGTCAATTCGTTCCTTTAAAATATAAGCCGCGGGTAAACTCGCCCTCAAAGGGGGCGTGGGTGCGGATGCTGTCCAGAACCTGTGCCGCCTCCTCGCGGGATTCCAGCGTAAAGTAGGCCACACCGTAGTCCACCGCCAGTGCGCCGGGCTTATCGCCCATGTAGATGGGCACCGGGTTATAGATGGTGCGCACCCCAAGGCCGCACCGCACCGGGAACTTTTTGGCCTTGCGGTCGGTCAGCACGCCGGTCTTATCGCAGTGGGCACAGTCATGGATGTTCTGCAGCGGGCAGGCGCGGGTGAGCATCAGCGGCATATGGCCGTAGATCATCACGCCGGTGGACACCGGTTTACCGTTCCGGGCGGGCGCAATGGACGCAATATCGCTGTCTTTTACCTCCGGCAGGATGAGCAGGCTGGAAAGTCCCTGCTCTGCATAGAACTGTGCCGCCACATTGTTGGTGATGTTCAGCCCGAAACCGCCGGTCATGGGCAAGCCACGGCACAGGCGCAGATGGGCGATGTTGCTAACCTCGTACCCGGCAAAGCCCGCGTCCTGCGTGGCAGCAATGCGGCGGGCAGTGTCCTGTTCCAGCGCACCAAACATGACCCGTGGCAGCTCCAGAAGGGTCTTTGCCCGCCACTCCCGGGGCACACGGTCGGCCTGCGCAATGGGCAGAATGAGATATTCCACCCCGTCAAGTGCCCGCTCCGGCACCTGTTCCCAGCGCTCGAACCGGGCACGCAGGGTGCGGCGGGGCGGCAGAGTGCGCTGCGGCAGGGCGGCGACGTGCTCCTCGGTGGTCGGCCAGGGGCGCAGCGCCTCCCGCTTTTTGAGCAGGGCATCCAGTGCCTCCCGGCGCAGCTCGTTCACGGCACTGCCGGGGATGAACCACGGCCCGCCGTCCATTTCCACAGTGATCTTCTCCGCCGTAAAGGGGGTGCCGCCGGTCTTTGTCAGGCTGCGGTTCAGGCTCTCGGTGGGGTCGGTGCGGGCGGGCTGCGGCTCGGCATCCCCATAGGCAAAGGCTTTGTTGCCGTCGGCATCGGTAACGGTCAGCTTTTCGCCGCCCTCCTCGATCTCCAGTTTCATCTGCACCGGCACACGGGAGCGCTCGCGGCGGTAAAGCTCACGCAGCATGGGCAGGGTCTTTTTGGTCAGCTCGGCGTCAGCTTCGCTGCGCACACCGAACATGGTGCCGTCGATTTTTCCGTCCAGATAGCCGGAGGTGAAGCCGGAACGGCTGAAGGCGTTCTTCAGCAGGTCGCGGTCGTAGGCGCGGCCCTCGCGGCCTGCCAGACAGGCGCTGACCGCCGCCGCCACATACTCCGGCGTGCGCAGACGACCCTCGATCTTTGCCGATGCTACGCCAAGCGCCTGCAGCTTGTCCAGCTTGTCGATGGCGGAGTTATCCTTAAGGGAGAGGTGGTGCAGCCGTCCGGGCTTGCCTTCCGGCAGGGCATTGGCTTCAAAGGGCAGACGGCAGGGGCCCGCACAGGAACCGCGGTTGCCGCTGCGCCCGCCCAGAAAGGCGGACATATAGCACTGGCCGCTCACGCTCATGCACAGCGCACCGTGGATGAAGCACTCGGTCTCGATGCCGCAGTGCTTTGTGATGTGCTCCACCTCGGGCAGGCTCAGCTCACGCGCCAGCACCACCCGGGTAAAGCCCAGCTCTTTCAGCTCCAGTGCACCTTGCAGGGTGTGGACGCTCATCTGGGTGGAGCCGTGCCGGGGCAGCTGCGGGGCAATTTTACCAATTAAGGTAGCCACTGCCAGATCCTGACAGATGACTGCATCCGCACCGCTGGCTGCTACCGCCCGGATAGCCTGTTCCAGCGCAGGCAGCTCGGTGCCGTACACGGTCGTATTCAGCGCAACGTGCACCGCCACGCCCCGGGCGTGGCAGAAGCGCACTGCCTCCTGCAGGCTGTCTGCATCAAAGTTGCCGGCACCCGTGCGGGCGTTGAAGCCCGAAAAGCCCAGATATACTGCGTCCGCGCCGCTGAACACCGCAGCGCGGAGCATTTCTTCACTGCCCACCGGGGCTAAGATTTCGATCCTTGCCATAGTTCTCCTTCTGACTTCTATCTATATAAGGTGCATTCAGTTGGTCTCGTCTGCCTGCGCACTGTCTGCCGCCGGGGCTTCCGGGGCGGACTGCTCCCGTTCCGTCTCTGCCGCAGCACGGGCGGCGCGCTCCTCCCGGCGGGTCTCGCGCTGGCGCTCCTTGGCCAGCTGCTCCCGCAGGGCGGCAGCTTCCCGGCGCAGCACGGCGTTTTCCGCCAGTGCCTTGTCCTCAGCCAGCTTTGCCCGGGCTGCATCTGCAATGTAGTCCTGAATCTGGCTGCGCATATTCTCGGCGCTGCCGGTGCTCTTGCGGTATTCGTCCAGATAATCCATCGCGCAGAACACCGCCGCCTTGGTCACCGAGAGGTTATCGTTGGTGTCCAGCAGCTTTGTGATGTCCTCGTCCAGCTTTTTGGCAAGACCCAGGATGTACTTTTCCGAATCTGTAGTTGCGATGGCATACGGTGTGCCCGCGATGTTGACCCTTACCTTGTTTACCATGGTGTTTTCCCCTTTTTTCCTGTATCTGTACGGCGCAAGGCCGTTTGTTCTGCATCTTGCCGGGATTTGGTATCGTTCCCGGTAACGTTTCGGCTTCCGAAAACGTTTCGGCGGAGTTTCCTGTGCCATTACTGCCGGAATTACTCCCCGAAAAACGTTTCGCGGTTCAGTTCTACCTTCTATTATAATATAAATACGCCGCAAGAAAAAGTGGAATTTTTGAAATTTCGGCATATTTGTCAGAAAGTGGCCTGAAAAAATAGCAGTTACGGAAAAAAAGCGCCTGTTTCCTTGCATTTATAAATCGTTCATATTATAATAACTTTGTTATGTTGGCAGCCGGGCGAAAGTGGGAACGTTTCTGCTGCTATTATCTACTCAATTATTTTAGCAAAGCAAACGCTTATGCGGATAGGAGCACACTATGACATCAAAAGAATTTGGCAAAATTCTTCAGGACAAGCTCACCAGTGAGTACGGTGTGGAGCTGAATGTTGCCTCCAACCAGCAGATCTACCGTTCTCTGGCTCTGATCTGCCGTCAGATGATGAGCGAGAACCACAAAAAGTTCCAGTCCAAGGCTATCGGCACCGGCACCAAGCAGGTCTACTACCTCTGCATGGAGTTCTTGATGGGCCGCAGCCTGAAGATGAGCCTGTTCAATCTGGGTCTGGACGAGGTTGCCAAGAAGGCACTGGCCGACGCCGACATCAATCTGGACAGCATTTTTGAGGAAGAGCCCGATGCAGGCCTGGGCAACGGCGGTCTGGGCCGTCTGGCTGCCTGCTATCTGGACGGCATGGCCACCACCGGCATCTGCGGCACCGGCTACTCCATCCTGTACGAGTACGGCATTTTCAAGCAGAAGATCGTGGACGGCTGGCAGCAGGAGCGCGCTGACAACTGGCTGCCCGGCGGTCAGGTCTGGCTGAAGAGCCACCCCGATCAGGCCATCGAGGTCCGCTTTGACGGCGAGATCCGCGAGAACTGGGATCACGGCTTCCACTATATCCAGCACACCAACTACAACAGCGTTATGGCTGTGCCCTCCGACATGTATGTGCAGGGCTACGACGGCAAGGGCGTTGCCAAGCTGCGCCTGTGGCAGGCCAAGGCTCCTGACTTTGATATGTCCAGCTTCTCTCTGGGCAACTACAACACTGCCATGAGCAAGAACGCCAGCGCCGAGCTGATCTCCAAGGTGCTGTACCCCAACGACAACCACATTGAGGGCAAGATCCTGCGCCTGCGCCAGCAGTACTTCCTCTCTGCCGCATCCATCGGCGATATCGTACAGAACCACCTGTCCACCTACGGCACGCTGGAGAATCTGGCCGACAAGGTCGCCATCCAGCTGAACGACACCCATCCCACGCTGGCCATCCCCGAGATGATGCGCATCCTGCTGGACGAGTGCGGCTTTGACTGGGATAAGGCCTTTGAGATCTGCCAGAAGGTCTTTGCCTACACCAACCACACCGTTATGGCCGAGGCTCTGGAGAAGTGGAATGTGGACATCTTCAAGATGACCCTGCCCCGCATCTACCAGATCGTGGTCGAGATGAACCGCCGTGCCCGCGAGGAGCTGGAGAAGGCATTCCCCGGCGACGAGGGCAAGATCAACTACATGGCCCTGATCGGCGACAACCAGGTCCGCATGGCAAACATCTGCGCCTACACCGCCAACAGCATCAACGGCGTGTCCAAGCTGCACAGTGAGATCATCAAGGAGAGCGTGTTCCACGATTACTACCTGTTCAAGCCCCAGGCCTTCAAGAACGTGACCAACGGCATCGCTTACCGCCGCTGGCTGCTGGCCTCCAACCCTGAGCTGTGCAAGCTGCTGGACGAGACCATCGGCGAGGAGTACAAGCACGATGCTTCCACCCTCTCCAAGCTGAACAAGTATGCGGACGACAAGACCGTACTGAAGCGCATCAACGAGATCAAGCTGAACAATAAGAAGAACTTTGCCGCCTATCTGGAGAAGAGCACCGGCCAGGTCATCGACCCCAACTCCATCTTCGACTGCCAGGTCAAGCGGATGCACGAGTACAAGCGTCAGCACCTGAACGCCCTGA
>ERZ773186.2877-NODE-2877-length-12179-cov-16.233256_pt1 | contig 12179 bp, 6 predicted proteins | sample MGYA00581000_ERZ773186 | MGnify/ENA primary metagenome ERZ773186 (study PRJEB29015, sample SAMEA2737752) | human gut metagenome | biome: human gut; feature: human-associated habitat; material: faeces | place: China | collected 2012 ... | reverse complement strand
CCATGCAGCCAAACTCTTGTTGGCTCTCAGACAATCGTAGAGATAGAGTTTACCCAACTTGCGCACAGTTTCCTCGTGAAAAGCCTTGGCATCCGGTGCCTTGTGGAAGTAGAGATAACCTCCGAATACCTCGTCGGCACCCTCACCGGAAAGTACCATCTTGATACCCATGCTTCGGATGACTCTCGCCAGGAGATACATCGGGGTAGATGCACGCACGGTGGTAACATCGTAGGTCTCAATGAAATAGATGACATCACGGATGGCATCCAGACCTTCCTGGATGGTGTAGTTGATCTCGTGATGCACGGTACCGATGTGATCGGCAACCAGTCGTGCCTTCGCCAAATCAGGCGCACCCTTCAAGCCCACAGCAAAGGAGTGCAACCGTGGCCAGTATGCCTTGGTCTCGCCACCGTTCTCCACACGGGCAGAAGAATATTTCTCGGCTACGGCAGAAATGACAGAAGAATCAAGACCGCCGCTCAGCAATACGCCGTAAGGCACATCGCTCATCAGCTGGCGCTTTACCGAAGCCTCCAGGGCATCGTGAATCTTCTTCACGGCAGCCTCTTCCTGAGGTTCCGCATCCTTCAACTGGGCTTCAGCCTTCTGAGTATCATCTATCTGATATTTCTTCTGCATGGCAGCGTATTCAAACCAATCACGGGTATAGTAGCGCTTCATGCCAGGGTTCTTGCTGTAATAATAATGGCCCGGGAGGAATGGCTCGTAGTGGTCGCACTGACCTTCCAGCGCCTTCAATTCGCTTGCCACCAGCACCTTTCCATCCTTATCATAACCAATATAAAGAGGAATAACACCGATAGGGTCGCGGGCGATGAGAAACTCATCACGTTCGGCATCGTAAAGGGCGAAGGCAAAAATACCGTTCAGCTCTTCAAGCATCTTGGAGATACGGGCGTGGAGCGCATCCTCACCTTTATATATTAAGGAATCAAAGTCGGAATCTGCTCGCATCTCACGATAGAGAGAAAGAATCACCTCGCAGTCGGAACCCGTCTGATACTGGTATTTACCGGCAAAGCGGGCACGGATATCCTGATGATTGTAAATCTCACCGTTCACGGCAAGCACCTGTTTCTTGTCTGGTGCAAACAAAGGTTGGCGACCACTTTCTGGGTCAACAATGCTCAGACGCTCATGTGCCAGGATAGCAGAACCACCACAATAGATGCCGCTCCAGTCGGGTCCGCGATGGCGGATCTTCTGGCTCATACGAAGCGCTTGCTGTCGCAATTCAGGAGTTTGCTCCTGAATATTGAAGATAGATACGATTCCACACATAATATCTTTTCCTTTCTTTTACGGTTATTTTTATCTTTTTACCCACTAGCAGTTATCACTTTGCTAGTTTTCGACTGCAAAATTACTACTTTTTGATAGAATAAAGAAGATTTTTCTTGCTTTTTGTCTTTATAAAGTTATATCACTATCAGATAGATAAGCACAACTCACAGATTAATTACATTCTGTAAGCAAACAATACTTATCAGATTATAAAACGAAAGTTAGGCGCAAAATCAAGGTTTTGTTTAATTTTTCACGGAATATAACTAAACAGAATCATTTAATGTAGCAGAAACATAAAGAATAATTAATTAATTCTAAAAGCCCATCTTATCCATCAGATTTTTACGGAAAACTTGGGTGATAACAGTTTTTTTCTTATCTTTGCAGAAGATAGGCTGCATCTCAGCATAATATTCAAGCAAGCTTGATATTCTGCATTCGATTTGCACTATCTTTGCAACAAATTTAATAACATTCTAAACAATACGAAATTTAATATCAAGTATTCATACTGATAGTTTCATGCTAATAGTTTCATGCTAATAGTTTCATGCAAACTATAGTTTGTACGATTTAAACATTATGAGAAAGAAACTGATCAATCTATTCATGATGACTTGCGTGATAGCCGGCGGCTTCACACAGGCATCCTTCGCACAACAGGCTAAGTTGGGCAATCTCACCCAGTTTGTAAATCCAAGAATCGGAACGGGTGGTCACGGTCACGTATTCCTCGGAGCCAACGTTCCGTTCGGATATGTGCAGCTGGGCCCTACCGAGCCATCACGTGGCTGGGACTGGTGCTCGGGCTATCACCACTCCGACTCGGTGCTCATCGGATTCGGCCATCAGCACCTCAGCGGTACCGGTATCGGCGACCTGGGCGACGTGGCATTCCTGCCGGTGGCAGATGCCAACCAAAAAGAAATCCTCTTCAGTCATGCCAACGAGAATGTGCGCCCGGGCTACTACGCCGTAAAACTGCAGCAGCCCAACGTGTGGGTAGAGCTTACAGCCACTCAGCGTGCCGGATTCCAGCGCTACACCTTCGGGGCAGATGCACAGCAGGCACAGCTGGTGCTCGACCTGAAGCAGGGCATAGGATGGGACGCAGCCAAGGATTACAACGTAGATAAGATTACCTCAACCACTATGGCAGGCCATCGCTTCTCCAAGGGGTGGGCCAACGACCAGAAGGCTTTCTTCTTCGCCGAATTCTCGCAGCCAGTAACCGTCAAGCCACTGGGTGCCGGAAGATGGCTCATTGTGGCAGCCGATGTCACCAAACCATTGCTGGTCAAGACGGGCATGTCGGCCGTGAGCGCCGAGAACGCCCAGCAGAATCTGAAGAAAGAGATTCCGGGCTGGGATTTCCGCCAGGTGGTAGCAGCAGCCGACGAGGCATGGAACAAGGAACTCTCTAAGGTGAACATCGAGACCACCGACTCCACATCCCGCCGCATCTTCTACACGGCGATGTATCACAGCATGACCGCTCCATCTGTATTCTCAGATGTAAACGGACAGTATCGCGGTGCCGACGGCAAGGTGCACGATGGCAATTTCACCAACTACACCACCCTCTCGCTCTGGGATACCTATCGTGCGGCTCATCCGCTGATGACCATGATTCACACCGATATGCTGCCAGATATGGCAAGCACCTTCATCAACATCTATCGCCAGCAGGGCCAGTTGCCGGTATGGCATCTCATGGGCAATGAAACCAACTGCATGGTGGGCAACCCGGGCATCCCTGTGCTTGCCGACATGGTACTGAAGGGCTATGTGCAGGATAAGGAAGGCGCCTACGAGGCATTGAAGCAGTCGGCTCTGCGCGAAGACCGCGGCTTGGGCCTGCTCAAGAAATACGGCAATCTGCCTTACGACCTGGAGAAGACCAAGGAAACCGTGGCCAAGGGTCTGGAATATGCCCTGGCAGATGCCTGCGTGGCTAAGGTGGCGCGCATGCTGGGCAAGAAGGAAGACGCCAAGTATTTCGAGAAGAGAGCTAAATCATACAGCAAATACTTCGACAAGGAAACCGGATTCATGCGCGGCATCGGTTCCGACGGCAAGTTCCGCACCCCATTCAACCCATTCGCTGCAGAGCATCGTGACGACGACTACACCGAGGGAAATGCATGGCAATACACCTGGCTGGTGCCACACGATGTTCACGGACTCGTAAAGCTCTTCGGCAGCGAGCAGAAGTTTGTAACCAAGCTCGATTCACTCTTCATCGTTACCGGAAACATGGGCGACAACGCATCTCCTGATATCTCAGGCCTCATCGGTCAGTATGCTCACGGCAACGAACCGAGCCATCATGTGCTCTATATGTATAATTATGTAGGTCAGCCTTGGAAGGCAGCCCGCCTGCTGCGCCAGACCATGAACGAGATGTATAAGGACGATTTCGACGGACTGAGCGGCAATGAAGACGTAGGCCAGATGTCGGCATGGTATGTGCTTTCATCCATGGGTCTCTATCAGGTAGAGCCAGCCGGTGGCAAGTACATCATCGGCAGTCCTATCTTCGACAAGGCATCGCTTAACGTGGGCAAGGGCAAGACCTTCAGCATCATCTGCAAGGACAACAGCAAGGAGAATATGTATATCCAGCAAGCCAAGCTCAACGGCAAGCCATACACCAAGTCGTACATCATGTATAACGACATCATGAAGGGCGGCACCCTGGAACTCCAGATGGGCAGCCAGCCATCTAAGTGGGGCACGCGCCCTGCCGACCGCCCATAAGATTTTTCATAATATGAACTAACTAACAAAAGATAAGAAAATGAGAAAGACTATTTTAGCAATGGCTCTTCTTGCTTCCATGACAGCGATGGCTCAGGAGAACGCCAAGGTGGATGTACACGCACGCTACACCAAGGTGGTGACACCGGTGGATGGCAAGTACGAATCTAAGCGTCCGCCAGTAGAGGACCGCCTCTTCACCTCCACCGCTGTGGAGAAGAAGATCAAGGAAGTGCAGAAACTGCTGAAGAAGAACCCAAAGCTGGCATGGATGTTTGCCAACTGCTATCCCAACACTCTGGAGAGCACCGTTCACTACCGTGTGCTCGAGAATGGTGACGACGATACATTTGTATATACAGGCGACATCCCAGCCATGTGGCTCCGCGACTCGGGAGCACAGGTTTGGCCTTACGTAGCCCTCGCCAACAAGGACGAGAAGCTGAAGAAGATGCTGAAGGGCGTGATTCTGCGCCAGCTGAAATGCATCAACATCGACCGCTATGCCAATGCCTTCAACGATGGTCCTACGGGTGCCGGATGGGTGAAAGACCGCACCAAGATGCAGCCGGATGTATTCGAGCGTAAGTATGAGATCGACTCCTTCTGCTACCCTATCCGCCTGGCCTACGAATATTGGAAGGTGACAGGCGATGACTCCATCTTCGGCGATGTATGGATGAAGGCTGTGGAGAATATCCTGAAGACCTTCCATGAGCAGCAGCGCAAGGTAACCGCCAAGGCATACCACTTTACACGCGTTTCCGACCGTGCCTTCGATACCATCGGCTGGGACGGTTTCGGTGCTCCGGTGAAGCCAGTGGGCCTCATCGCCTCTATGTTCCGCCCATCAGATGATGCCACCATTCTTCCATTCCTGATTCCATCCAACTTCATGGCAGTATCATCCATGAACAAGGCTGCCGAGATTCTGAAGCATGTGGCAGAGAAGGATGCGGTGAAGAAGGAAGCAGCCCTGAAGATAGCGCAGGATTGCAGCAGTCTGGCCGATGAGGTGCAGGCAGCCTTGCAGAAGTATGCCATCTACAATCATCCTAAGTACGGCAAGATTTATGCCTACGAGGTAGATGGTTTCGGCAACCAGCTTCTGATGGACGATTCCAACGTGCCATCGCTGTTGGGTATGGGCTATATGGGTGATGTTCCGATGAACGACCCTATCTATCAGAACACCCGCCGTTTTGTTTGGAGCGAGGACAATCCTTGTTTCTTCCGTGGCAAGGCTGGCGAGGGTATCGGTGGTCCTCACATCGGATACGACATGCCTTGGCCTATGTCTATCATGATGAAGTGTTTCACAGCCCAGAGCGACGATGAGATTCGTTTCTGCATGAAGATGCTGCTGAACACGGATGCCGGCATGGGCTTCATCCATGAGTCATTCCACAAGGATGATGCATCGAAGTTCACCCGTCCATGGTTTGCATGGCAGAACACGCTGTTTGGAGAATTGGTGATTAAGTTGATCAATGATGGCAAGGCCGATTTGCTGAACAACTTATAATACACCTTATTATATATATATAGAAAATGCCGATAGTTTCTGATGTTTCAGAACTATCGGCATTTTTTGGATAATACAGTAAAGAAAAGCCCGCCAGACATCACGAGAAATTCTCCCTAAAATCCCCCGAAAATCCTCCGCCAGGCGTCCCGGCGGATTTGAAATCCGCCGTAAAAAAAGGTTCGACCTATTAGAACCGGGGGATTTGTAATCCCCCAATCAACAATAGCATTCCTGATTGCAGCGGATTGCAAATCCGCTGAGCCTAAATAGGTTAGGACATTTTTTAACGCCGGATTTCAAATCCGGCGGAACGCCTAGCGGAAGAAAGACTAGCGGAACGCCTAGCGGAATCCTTGTTTCAGGATGAAGGGTTTAGAGATTCTTCACCTCAAACAGTTCGGCGAGTTCCCAGAAGCGATGGGCTAAGTCGTGGATGAACTTGCGGCTCTTCGCCAGTCCCTTGTGGGCGTACTCGGCATATCATAATTCCCCACATCATTACATTTTTTAATTTTAATTTCCATATGCTTATTGTTTTGATTGTTTCTTCGATTATTGGCTTTATTTAATACAATTTCATCGACTTTTTTCATTTCCTCATCAAAAAAATTATTGAAGACGAGCCTATTTATATCTCCCAGGAAGGTCTGGATAGAATATAGGTCTAGATTACTATCACCACTACAATTAGCAAGTATGCCAAGACACATACCAGCCAACAGATGGAGAAGAAATCTATACCGAGAAGGAATCGGGATTAATTCATGTTCCATGGTCATTAGCTTTTAAGAGTTCAACTTAATAATCTATCCACACAAAAGCATTAATTCCTCTTTATTGGAGCGAAACCATAGGATCTGTGTTTCATGGCTACAAAAGTAAGGAAAAAAAATGAAACCGCCATAACTTTTAGCGAAAATTTTTCAGTTTTCTACATTTTATCCATAAAAATGCATAAATTCAGTATTTTTATACAGAATTCAATAACAAAGAAAATCCGTGGACAAATCACTTCGATTGCCCACGGATTGCTTATCTTTGGAACTATGCGGAAGCCCCTTTATGCAATGTTTACTTATTCTTCCTTGATAATCCAGTCGCCGATGGTTCGCTGGGTGCTGTCATAGTTGACTCCCACTTTTACCAGTCGCTTGCCTTCGGCTGAATAAGGAATCAGATAGCCTTTGTCGTCTATCTGTTTGATGGCTTCCTCTGCCGAACCATCATATTTCAGTTCGAATACATATACAGCGGCAGGCATTTGCAATACTGCGTCTGCACGACCGATGGCACTGTCTTCTTCTACCTTGATGAGAGCGCCCATCAGATTGAAAATCAGATAGAAGACAGTCTGGAAATCTCTTTCGTTCTTGTTCGACAGTCGGTTGGAGATGCTGGAAAGGTAGGCCTTCAGCCGAACCATGGCGCCCTCAAGATCATCTTCGTAAAGCATTTCAACAAATTCATTCACCAGTCCGTTATTATCGACGGATACGGGTGACAGATAGTTGGGAGCCAGACTCTTGAGCATTCCGATCTTGACTTCCTGGTTTGGGTAGCCCAATCTGTAACTCTTGGTGAAGGGACTGTATTTCTTGATGGTAAGATAGCCGCTCTGATAGAGCAATGGCAGGGCTGAGGTTACCTGCTCTGGCGAAACATCGAAGTCGTCAACGCTTGCCCCCTTTCTCTCAATGTCCATCACGTTGACGTGATGTTTCTGCAGGGTTTTGACCAGATAGGTTGGTGTTCCCGATCCAAACCAGTAAGAATCTATCTTCTGGCTGTTCATGGCCCTGATCAGGCTGAACGGATTGAAAACATCTTCTGCATGTTCGCTGAAATGGTAGCCGTCGTAATACTGTCGCAATTCTTCCAGGCATTGTTCGTATGTCAAACCGAGCGCTCTTCCCAAACCTTCCACATCCGGTTTCATTGCGGTAGTGAGTTCAGTCTTGCTGATGCCGCAGATGGCAGAATATTGGTCGAGCATGCTGATGTTGTCTAGATTGTTGAGTTCGCTGAAGATGCTGAGCTGTGAGAACTTGGTAATGCCTGCGATGAACGTAAATTCCAGATAGGGGTCGAGTTTCTTCAGCGGACTGTAGAAATTCTGCATGATGAGGCGGAGGTGGCTCAGATTGTCTTTCTCGTGAACTACATCAAGCAAAGGGGCATCATATTCATCGATGATGATTACCACTTTCTTGCCAGTTTGCTGATAAGCTCGCTTTACGATTCCTTCCAGTCTTTCATTAGGGTGAATCTCGCTTTCCCCCTTACCATAAAGTTTTTCGTAAGGTAAAAGTTCTAAATTAAGATAATTTTTCAAGGCATCTGCATCAAAATGCTTGGCGCCGCTCATGTCGAAATGGAGCACAGGATGCTTCACCCATTCTTTCTCATAGTCGGCGATGGCTAATCCTTCGAAAAGTTCCTTCCTGCCCTCGAAATAAGCCTGGAGCGTAGAGGCAAAGAGCGACTTGCCGAATCGTCTGGGACGACTCAGAAAGATATAGCTCATTTCCTTTTTTCGGAAATCGACGATATATTTCGTTTTATCAATATAGAGACAATTCTTTTCTCTAATCTTTTCAAAAGTCTGTATTCCTACAGGATATTTATTTACGATTTCTGCCATAATCTCACTTGTTTTTACGTTTCACGCCGCTAAGTTACAAATTATTTTCCGAATAGTGAAGTTTTTCTGCGGGATATTTTGTCTGAATACAAAAATCCGTGGACAAATCATTGCGATTGACCACGGATTGCTTATCTCTTTCTCTTCATTCTCGTCAATTCCTCATCAGTAGTAACCGGAAGATTCTTAAATTCTCTAATTCTTGCAGCTATGAATTATAACTAATCTGAAGTTAGAGAAGTTATCTGTAGTTTTATTTCATCAGCAGTTTCTTAGTCAAGACATTGCTTCCACAAATTATTTTCATGACGACAACTTGTCTTGGGACATTTATGCCGATTTTATTGTCGTGAGTAACAAGGCGGTCAATCATCTGTCCTTGCAGATTGTATATAATAACCGTCTTCTGCTCCTTATTATCATCAGCAAAACAAATGTTGTTACCCTCAACACTAAAATCAATCTTAGGATTGTCTGCTGCTATATTTTCAATACCAGTAGGAGTTGTTGAAGGAAGTCCGTCGAGTATAGGGAAGCTATCTTCACCTTGTTTCCATTTCAGCAACGCAAATTTCACATTTTCGAATTCTATAGTATCCTTTCTACTGTTGAGTGTCGCAACAAACCCAGGTGTTTTGGCATCATCTTTTTCCAGGAAGCCTTTCGTGCCACCATCCACGCTTGTATCTATATCTTTCGGATTACTTGCTAAAGGATTATGCCACCAAGAGAGATAACAACTTGCACTTCTATTGCTATAAAAACTATGTTCTATTTTTTCCTTACTTGATGAGCCTGCAATTCCACCAATATGATGTTCCCAAACTTTATAAAACTCATCCCAAGCGTTCTCCTGTCTAGTACTATAATCTATATCTCCTCTATTATAGCAATTGTATATCATTCCATAATTTTGACAAGAAATTCCTCCCACGAAGATAGCAGAACGTGAACATTGAAAAGTATCATAACAATAGACTTCACTCTTGGTGATACTTTTTACGTCTCCTTCATTACATGAGTTATAAACATACGAACCGCCAATTCCGGATGCATACGCTTGAGCCTCAATGGTACATAGGTCTGAGGTAGCCACGGAATGAGCTGTTACTTTTCCTCTGTTCAAACAGTTGATAATGTTACTACCATTAGCAATACCAGAAGCTGTTGTTGAGACTGTATAATATTGATATATTATATCTTTAACAGATACAGCTCCTTGTACTTCGCCAAGATTTACACATTTATCGATATAGGTATAATAATCTCCGTGTCCTACGATTCCTGCAGCTTGACCTTGCTCCGTTGTAATTTTACCTTTATTTACGCAAGAAACAATAACCGGGCAAGAAAATCTTGAACTAACTTCTCCTATAATGCCGCCAGCATAAGTGCCTCCTTCAATATTTCCAGTATTGTAACAATCAGAAATAGTTACTTGACTAACTAGGAGTCTTACAATTCCACCTGCATTATAATCCGCCTTAATATTACCGGAATTATTGCATCTGGTCATGATACCAGATACGTATCCTGCAATGCCTGCAGCATAACCTTTACTACTGAAGCTGGCAGTATTTTTACAATCAGATATTTCTCCTTCAAGAGAACCTGTTATTCCAAAACACGAACATCCGTCTTCTTCGTCTCCTATACATTTAAGCACGCCATGATTGCTACATTTTTTAATCTTACCATCGCAAACTGTGACTATTCCATCTGCACCATAAGAAGAAGAAATGGTTCCATAATTATTGCAGTTTAATATAGTTCCCGGTTCAACATATGAATATTTGCAAAACACATCCCGTACAATGCCCGAAGCAATACCGATTTCTGCATAAATATCACCATAATTATCACAATTGGATATGGTACAAGTTTCATACATTTCATTACAGAAGGGAGCAGCAGTAGCCCTTACTACATAAATATTGGCTTTATTTACACAGTTGTCTATCACACTATGATCACTCATCTCCAAACAAAAGGAAACATGGCAACCATAAGTATCTGTACCTTCAAATTTTATATTACAATTTTCTCCAATGGTTAAATTTTGGATTTTACCTCTCATCAGATTTTCCAGAAATACTGCATGTCGTTGGTCTGTATCTATTTTTGCCATGACATAATTTATCGTATGTCCCTTACCATCCAAAACACCTGAAAAGGTTTTAATGGCTTTCCAGTAATGTTTCGACAAATCAATATCATTTTGAAGAATAATACTTTTATCCGAAAAAGTATAATTCTGGCTGTTAGATAAATATGCAACTCCAGCTAATTGTTTAGCCGTGGAAATGTAGAAGGTTGATTTTGAATCGTCAAACCATGAAATATCATAGTTGCCTTGATCAAGCCAACTTCCGCTCTGTGAATATGCCTGGTTACTCCATAAGAGGCATAAGAAAAGAACAACGAATGTTCTGACATCAAATGTAAACTTGTTCATAGTTAAAAAATTAAATAATTAATAATATAATCGTTTAGGTGCAAATATATGCAATAAAATTGTAATCTACAAACATTTTGTCTTTTTTTTAACCGTAATTGTTCGCAAATTCATAGAAAAAGCGCCTATTAATGTTAAATCTTAGCTAATATAACAAAATAGTTACCGAAATATTTGGCCGTTAGTAACTTTATTGTTATCTTTGCATCGTCCAATGAGGACAAAGCGACTTTTATATTTATTGCAACAACATGAGATACAGTGAACTGTACAAGAAGTTAAGGAAAGCAGGATGCTTTCCTCTTCGTCATGGTGGTCGGCACGACAAATGGTTCAACCCAGCCAACGGCAAGGAGGCGCCAGTCGCCCGACATGGAACGGCAGAGGTTCCGCAAGGAACTCTGAAATCTATCTATCGACAGCTCGGGCTTTAAGCTCGGGTTGTCCCTCATGGCTCATGAATACAATAATATAAAGTCGCTTTTGCTTTGATTCAACTTTTAACAATAAAAAGATATGGCAAGAAAGGTTACAGTAGTAGTAGAGACTGGCAAGGATTTGTTCTCTTGCTTCTTGGCGAAAGACTCGGAAGGTTTGGGATTCGGCTTATGTGGCGATGGCAAAACCGCACAGGCAGCCATTGAGGATTTCTATGTTTGCCGTGACGAGGCTATACAGGATTTTAAGGAGCAGGGCAAAGAGTTTCCTGATTTGGATTTCCACTTCGTCTTCGATGTTGGCGCATTCTTCAACTACTATCCGATAAGTATCACAGCGTTCGCCAAGTATATCGGTATGAACGCATCGCTTCTTCGCCAATACGCTGCGGGCATCAAGATGCCACAAGGCAAGAGTTTGGAGAAGATTAGACAAGGCATTGCTAAAGTAAAAGGAGATTTAGATGCTGGTATGTTGATAGATAGACCAGTTCTACAGTACGTTTAAAGAACAGTTCGGTCGGCTTCTATGCCGATTGTACTTCATGGAATTAAAAATTAAAAGATCGCTTTAGAAGCCCCTGGTGCGTGACGCATCGGGGGCTTTTTCGGGTCACCTGCAAAACTTTGTGGCAAAGATACAAAACATTTCCCGATTTTAGTAACTTTCACACATTCTTTTCTTCACAATTAAATGTTTTTATACTTTGTCTATGTATTCAAACATTAGCATATACAAGCATTAGGGTTCAAATTCCATTTCGTACTATTTTTATACTCATTTTCCCCCTAATTTTTATATTGATTTTACCTTCCATCATCCCATGTTCCGTATTCAGTAATCAGTTATTCAGTTTTTTTTTGGAATGGTGCTTTAATTGCCTTCAGAAAACTCGGGGGTAGAAAAATATATAAAATGTAAATTATATTATTATATTATATATATTATATATTAGTTAATAAATAGGGTGTCCAGTTCTCTGTTCTTAAAAACAAGCTGGAAACATCCCTGTTAATTGTTAATATTACGCTCTGATATTTAAC
>ERZ773186.2874-NODE-2874-length-12186-cov-3.155305_pt1 | contig 12186 bp, 8 predicted proteins | sample MGYA00581000_ERZ773186 | MGnify/ENA primary metagenome ERZ773186 (study PRJEB29015, sample SAMEA2737752) | human gut metagenome | biome: human gut; feature: human-associated habitat; material: faeces | place: China | collected 2012 ... | reverse complement strand
CTATTTTACCTTTACGCGCTGTACACTGCTCCAGCCGCCATAAATGGTCTTGCCGCCAACTCTTCTGTAGGTTCTCATCCTCACATAATAATATTTTCCTGAGGACAGGGAGCTTATCCTGCGCCTGAGCTTTGTGGACTTATTTATCGTTGCCACCTTATATCTGTCAAATTTCGACGATGTACTGTACTGGATCTGATACCCGCTGACATACCTGACCTTGTTCCATGTTACATCCATCGTCTTTCTGGAATTTGATCTGACCTTTTTCGCCTTGCATCCCGGCATCCTGTACAACCTGACCCCCGCAGTATCATACGAACTTGCAGAAGTACCCTTGAACGCCTTGACCGTGTATGTATAGTTTCTGTAATTAGTCACATTCTTATCGACAAATGTGAGCGTTCCCGCTGACAGCACCTTGTACTGCTTCCATCCGTTCTGCCCCGGTGCCTTGCGGTATATTTTGTATCCACTCGCGCCCTTTACTTTGTTCCAGGATACCTTCACGCCGGAATATGCATTCTTCACGTTGTACTTCGGCTGGGTAAGTCTGACCAGTGCCTTTGTAGCCGCCGGCTGTCCCTCGGCCGTGCCGTTCACGCCCCTCACCGCATATCTGTATCTGATTCCAGCCGCCGCAGTCTTGTCAGTGTATGTTCTGACTCCTGAACCTTTTATCTCAGCTATACATTTGTATGCGCTTGTCGCAGTTTTCCTGTATATCTTATACCCACTTGCATTATCCGCCGAAGTCCACGACAGTCTCAGTCCATCCTTCGCATTTCCAAGACTTTCCACCGCACAGGTTCCGACCTTTGTCTCCGGATGTTTTCCGCCAAATGTATTAGCAAAATAATCCGCCATGTATGGACAACCGTAACCGTAGTATTTATCCTTTCCCGCTGTTCCCAGATCCACGGAATATGAGATAAGTCTATTCTTCAACTGGTCACTGTCAAGCTCTGGCTCCGCCAGCTTCACGTAGGCCGCCGCCGCTGATATATGCGGAGCCGCCATGGATGTTCCTGAAGTGGAAAACCCATGATTTGTTCCGGTCTTCCACGCCGATGTTATTTTCGTTCCGGGAGCGGAAAAATCTACGGCATTTCCATAGTAAGAATAGCTATCGTCAAATTTCACCGCATCCGTCGATATCATGTCTGCTGTCTCCTCCGTTCCAGCCTTCTGCATAAGCCCCGACACTGTTATCACATCACTGCTGTCCGCAGGATATGACACACCTTCCACGTCGCTGATCTCCCAGTTGTTCACAGTGCTATTCGTATTGCCTGCTGCCACACACATGATGACGCCATCTTCTTTTGCACTTTTTAACAATTCGTCAAGCTTCGACCTGGTGTTGTCACTTGCATTTTTACCATAGAAGCAGAAGCTCATATTGATCACGTCCGCACCGCTGTCAAGCGCAGCCATGATTCCCTGCTGTACCGTTGACACTGTTGTTGCTCCCCGGCTTGTGAAACATTTGATGATCGTGAGCCGGACATTGTCCGGTGTCGCATCCGCTATTATACCCGCCACATGACTTCCATGTCCCATGTTGTCTCCGTAGTCGCTCCGGTCTTCGCCCTCGCAGCAGTTCATACTTCCTTCCTCATTTATCCTGCCTTCAAACAGAGTATCCGAGTAATTAACTCCGGTATCTATGACCGCCACATTTACCTTAGCATCCAGCTTGTACTCTGACACCTCCGCCTTGAGCCTGTCCATTCCCATGTACCTTGTGCCCCAGCTTACAGCCTTATATGTCTCCGATGCGGCAAGCATGGCATCAACGTTCCGCTGTGCAGCATACGAATTTGAATCCAAATCTGAATCCGCCAGCACATCTTCTGAATATATGACCTGATCAAGCATACATTTGTCAGGCTCGTACTCTTCCTGAAGCTTTTCGTATGCCTGTTTCGTCGCTTCCTCGGTATCGTAGCCAAGCACATAGTAATCGTATTTGTCATAACAGATGACTGTTGTCGCGCCATAGGTCTCCGGCACTTCATCTGTATACAATATGATCCTGCGAAGACTGTATATGTCGGCTGACTCACTGCTGTACATTGCCGTGGCGTCGACATCCGCTCCCCTATCCATCACATCGGCCGAGTTTACCACATCAGCTTCGTCCATGGAATCTCTAAGCTCTGACACACTGGTTACGTATTCTACATTTTCATAATCCTGCGCGTACACCTTGGTATATGTGCCAGGCGCTGCCAGCCCACCTGCCAGCACCACACAGGCAATCAGGTACGACCACCTTTTCCTTCTCACCTATATTCCTCCTGTATATAAAAACAGCTCTTTAAACCACATAGTTATCTTTTAGTATAACATAAATGTGCCGCAGATGGTGAGTAATATCTGTAACCCAAAGCCTCCACAGCACATATTTTATATCAGAGGTATATAAACCTCTGACAACACAATACGGAGGTAAAGTAATGGCAACATTCACTAATCAGGCAACTCTGTCCTACAACGGAGGATCCACCAATTCCAATATCATAACTGGAGAAATAATTGAAGTCCTCACAGTCTCCAAGACGGCTGTGGTGGACACCTACCGAACACCGGATAAGATCACGTATGTGATAAGTCTCATCAATTCCGGAACTACCACACTCACAGGTCTGTCTCTCACAGATAATCTGGGAGCATATGCAGTGGGAAATACAACAGTATATCCTCTCACATATATTCCGGATTCCATCAGATACTACACCAATGGAACTCTGGTAGCCCCTCCGGCTGTCGGTGCTGCAGCTCCGCTGACACTCACTGGAATCTCCGTTCCAGCGGGTGGAAATGCTACTATTATATATGAGACAACAACAAATGAATTTACACCTAGAGGCAATGAGGATTCCGTGACCAACACTGTTACAGTAACCGGCGCAGGACTTACCAACGCAGTCACTGCAACTGAGTCGGTTTCCCCTGTTGCAGCTCCCGATCTCGCCATCACAAAGTCTGTGAGTCCTAGCATAGTTGCAGAGAATGGTCAGATCACTTACACCTTCCTTATAGAGAACTACGGCAACACCGAGGCATCCGCAAGTGACAACGTCATCATCACAGATACCTTCAATCCAATCCTCACCGGAATCACTGTGACATACAATGGAAATGCATGGACAGCGCCAGCCAGCTACACCTACAATGAAGCAACAGGCGAGTTCGCAACAGTTGCCGGACAGATCACTGTTCCAGCGGCAACATTCACACAGAATACAGCCACGGGAGTCATCACCACAACACCGGGAACGGCAACCGTGACCGTCACAGGAACCATCTAGCTGGCATGAGCCTGTCCGGGTCGGCAACCTGACAGCTTTGGGAACATTTCCCACAAAATAGCAAAAAAAAGAAAATTTTGTGCTCAAACTCCCGGATTCCCACTGAAAAGATACACGACTTCTAATCCATGTATCCTTTCCAGGGATTCGGAGGATTTACAGCACAAAATTTTCTCTTTTTTTCATAATACCTGAACACAGCTTGACACATCACTCCACATTCTTGAGCGCCTCGTCCATAGGAATCTTCTTTATCCTCTTCATCTGCAACAGTGAGATCACCAGATAGCAGGTAAAGCTGAGCACGAACATGAGTGGGAATATCCATGGTGCCATGTATATCGGCATCCATCCGCTTAGCATATCTATCAGCATTGCCCTGTATATCACCTTGATCGACAGGTAACTGAGCAGTATATCGAGCAGTGTCACCACCGCAACCATGACAGTTGTGGATGACAGATACAGCTTACTGATCTCCTTTGTGTCATATCCCAGTATCTTAACCATGGATATGGACACCGTGTTCTTCTCCACTATTAGTTTTGTGAGCAGATATACGAGAAGCATGAACATAACAAGTGAAAATACAACCACTATGTAGAACATACCTCCCATGGACTTGGTGAGCTGTCTGGACACCTTTATCATATCATCCTTTGTGATCTCTGACACTACATGATCCTCTATATCGGTCAGCTTGTCATTCGAGAAATAGCCGGTGAAGTAATCCTCGTCCTTGTCAAATATTTCTCTGAAATCACCCTCTGTCACGAACACCGCAAGGGCTGCCGGATACACCACAGAACCCGTCACCTTGAGCTCATATGTGTCATCAGTATAGCTCTCCTTGAGCTCAAGTTTGTCGCCATCAACTATCTCATATTTGTCTGCGTAGCTGTCAGATACCAGCACATCTCCGTCGTCCAGCTTAACCGGGAAATATTTACTGTCCGAGTGTATTCCATACACCATGATCTCATCATCTATATCTCCGGTCGTCCTTAGCGTCTTCATACAGTAGGTTTCCGCATTATTATTTGCCGTCTCCACCTGTGAATCCAGAACATACTGGTGGTCAGCTACCATATTATCCAATATGTCATTCTGATAGTGCTTCAGCATAGGATTCAACATAAGTCCGAACATCAGAAGAACCTGTGCGAAGTAAATTCCAAGAAGCATGACCACATATCCTGGAATGTTCTGAAGTATGACACGGGTCTTGAACCTTGTCATGAACTTCCAGTGAGGCAGCTTCACCGCCTTCTTTCTCTTTGATCTGCTGAGATCATGCCTCAGGAACCTCAGTGGTGAGAGCTTCAGTTTGCTGTTTACCACTAACAGGTTCACAACGATCATGATTATAAGAGGTATGACTGTGGTAAGCACAAATGCATCGGCATTCCAATACGTCACATACTTAGTGAGGGAATAGCTTCCATAGTAAAGCTGCGCACCCATATCCTTAAACACCGAATAGCCCAGCACGTTTCCCACCACTGATGCCACAAATGTAACTATGACAGGAAGTGATATGTAGTGAATAAGCAGCTCGCCCTTCGTATATCCTGAAGCCCTCAATGTTCCAATAACCGACGCTTCCTTTGTCAGAGTGTTGCTGATGGTTACCGCAAATATAAATGCAAGTATAACTATGACGATGTATTCAAACCATTTCATCATATTTGTATCACTGCCAATATCATTCCCTGCAAAGTTGATCGCCTGGTTCTGATACCTTGGAATGTAGTTCTCCACCATAATGCCGTTCATGACCGCCTGTGTATACACAATCTCAAGAAGGTCATCCGCCAGCTTTTTCTCATCGTTCTCCTCATCCGGCATTCCATCATCGTACATCCATGAATACGACCAGGTCTTATTTTTCTCTGGAAGATCATCAAATTCCTCATTTGACACAACCGCAATTCCGAATATCGTGGCATCAAACATGGTATCATTGTTGTTCTGGAACATGGTACTGTAGTCGGAGAGTGCCACAAATCCGCACACGCTGTATACCTTGTCACCCGCTTTTATATCATCACCGATCTCTATATCGTTGTTCACCGCATACATTCTGTCAATGGCGATCTCATCAGTTCCTACAGGAAATTCACCATCCATCAGGCACATTTTATTTACATCGTGTCTTGGTGCGAATATCCTCAGTGTCCTTCCCCCATCATCTGCAGCATCATTTACAGAATTCACCGTATCATCTTTTGTCTCTGCATTGCCTTCCACATTACCACTATTGCCATCAGAGTCTGATCCGATCTTACTCATAGGCAGTTCATAATACGACATATCATAGAGCTTCACGCCCTCATCCTCTATATTGCCCTTCATATTGTCTGACGCCTCATCCGACAGATCAAAATGTCCATCCTCCACGTTGTATTTGTCAAATGTATTGTCGTAGGTTTTCTTCATGCTCTCACCTGCAACCATGAAGCCCGACACCATTCCCGTCGTGATGACCATGAACAGGAATATGACTATATATTTTCCAAGCTCTTCCTTCAGTTCCTTTGGAATTCTTCTCCACAATGGATTTCTCATAACAGATCCCCTTTCCTATTGAACATCTACCCTGTCTGCCCAATTACCAGTCAAGCTCTACAGCGGATATCTTGTTCTCATTTACAATGTTGCGTCTTATCATGCCGTCCCTGAGCTTCACAGTCCGGTCCGCCATATTCTTGATGGCATCATTGTGGGTGACCATGATTATTGTGTTGCCATACTTCTGGTTCACATCCTCTATGAGCTTAAGTATCTCCTTGGAAGTGTTGTAGTCAAGGGCACCTGTCGGCTCATCACAGAGAAGTATATCAGGATTCTTCACGATTGCCCTTCCAATCGAGGTCCTCTGCTGCTGTCCACCCGACAGCTGATTTGGGAGCTTATGTCTGTGCTCATAAAGCCCCAGAGTCTTTAACAAATCATCAACATCAAAAGGATTATCACTAAGGTATGCTCCAACCTCCACATTCTCCTTTACATTGAGATTAGGTATGAGATTATACATCTGGAATACATAACCGAGATGCTTTCTCCTATATCTGGTCAGTGTCTTCTCATCCATATCCCCTGTCTTCTCTCCATCTATGGAGATATAACCGGAATCCGGGCTGTCGATCCCACCTATGATATTGAGCAGAGTTGACTTGCCAGACCCCGATGGGCCAAGCAGCACACAGAACTCGCCCTTTGCGACCTCAAAATCAATTCCTCTAAGTACCTCAGTTCGGTTCTCCCCTGAACCGAAGCTTTTCTTTATCCCACTTATCTTCAAAAAACTGTTGTCTCCCATGATTCTCTCCTTTTCCACATTTTATATTCTCCATAAACGCATCGCATAGCTCTCATACCGTACGATAATATTTAAACGCATGATTATATGTTCATATATTTATTAACACATATGTAGGCTCTGTGTCAACTATATTAGTGATAAATAATATCAAGTATTCTTTTATACACATTTACAGGAGCATTTGGGGATATCCCAGAAAAAAAGAGAAAACCACATTCACATCATATTGATCTGCCTGCTGTTTTCTCTTTTTTACATCTGATACCACACATGTGGCGATCAGAATCTATATTCTCTTATCTCACAGTTCTTTATGCCAAATGCTGCGAATTCCTCATTTGTCATATCATTGAAATACGACTGTACTATTCTTGATATTCCATTGTGGGCAACCAGAAGATATGTCTTCCCGGAATCTTCCGACTCAGCCTTAAGCTCATCTAACAAATTGTACACCCTCTGACACAGATGAACCATGGTCTCTCCGCCCTCATAGTGATCCAGAAAATGCGTCTTCGCCTTGGCGAATATAGCGCCGTTTCTGGCTGTTCCCTCGTATTTGCCAAAACACTGCTCACGGAGTCTCTCCTCGGCTCTCATAGGAATTCCTGTTATCTCGGATATATGTCTTGCCGTCTCCGAAGCCCTGACCAGAGGCGAATACAGGATCTCATCTATGTGATAATCTCCATTCTTTATCATCTCACCAAGCTGCTCCGCCTGCTGATGTCCAAGCTCTGTGAGTTCAATATCCGTGGCTCCACATATCTTGTTTTCCACATTCCACACGGTCTGCCCATGGCGGGTGAAGAACAGTCTTGGGCCAAACTTCTCAACAAACACCGCCTTTGCATCGTCATATCCCTGTGTTATCCTCTTCTCAACACCTTCAGGCGAAAAGTCAAGCATGCCATCTATGGCACCACCAAGAGGAATGGACGGATATATATGTATCATCTCTGCATCATCGTATCTGTCGGTCTTCCTCTCATCGAGATGCACCACGACAAATTTTCTGTAGCCCTCATCATAGAGAGGCTGTATTGGCACATTATCTCCCCCAAGGAAGAAGCCTCCATCATAATACTTTGTCTTGTCTATCGTCTCCATAGGGAATATGACCGGTATGGCTGAAGAAGCAAGAAGTATACGTTCTATCTCCTCCGGTTCCATGCCTGACAGCTGGAATCTCTCAGGAGTAGGCTTGCCCTCCACATTGAGACATGTAGCATAACAGCTCATGTCACTGTTCGACACACCATCAAGTACTGGTGAATTCTCCAGTATGTCCATAAGTCCTTCTCTGGAGAAGAAGCCATCCTTTATCCTCATGCCTTTTGCCACAGCATCCAGTCCTATGCACTCTATTGCACTCTGTATGACTGGATTGTCTATGGTCGTGAGCTTCTCCTTGATGGACTCAAACCATTTGTTCCTGTTGTCCTCGTCTATATCCTTGTTAGACAGTATCCTGTCGTTGGTTATGTCGTACCACATCTGTGTAGCCTTATCCAGATCGCCGCAAGCGTACAATGCCGCATTCAGTGCGCCTACCGAGCTTCCTGACACCGCCTTTATATCGATCACATCTCTGTACTCCTCAAGAGCCTTCCACACTCCGATCTCATAGGAGCCACGGCCACCACCGCCACCGAGCACCAGACCGTATCCTTCCTTAACCGGCACATCCGGCTGCCCGTCCTGACCGCCCAGTTCCGTGTAATGCATCTGCTTCTTCTGCGATATAGTCTCCTCTATCGCCTTATGAAGCTCCCCGGCCTTTTCCTTTATCTCCTCTGTTCTCTCCTGAAGCTCCTGTATAACTTTTTCTTTATCCATATATTAATCCCCCTTACTATTCCATAATAAAGCTGCTCTATCCAATATTGTCATCTGATATATCCACCAATTATGATCATATGTGTGTTTCATTTTAACATGTCAGCAACTATACCCACAACCTTATACTCACTATATTCAGAAGCTTTACCATTTATAGAACATTTATTTACGCTTTATATATTATTTCTTTTATGAACATATTTCTTTAACATCCGATACACAGAATGTACACAGTACCATCTTATTATATATACAGATTGATGAGGACAGCAGATGCGCGACATGCCCAGGCAGCACCAGCGTATCTGCCGTCACTCAAACTAACAACAATCCAATTTATATAGATGGGAGGCCGGATACCTCACAAGTCCGGTCACAACACCTAAAACCTTCCTTTATAACTTTTATAAAAAAGACGGATATCAGACAATGAAACTTTTACCCATTTTCCATTTCTGACATCCGTCTTTTTGTATATATCAATTATTCTACAAGTATTTGTACAAGGCACTGCCACTCTCAGCCCTGCCGATCATGCTAAGTGCGGTCCTGTCTCATGGTGTACCACCATTTGAAAACTGCACTTCCAATGATTATCACATATCCTATAATGCTCAGCATGTCAGGGATCTGATCCAGGAATACAAATCCCAATATAGCCGCAAATATGACCTGACTGTAGTCAAATACCGATATCTCCCTGGCTGGAGCCTTCTGGTATGCTGCGGTTATACTGAACTGTCCACCAGCCGCCGCAAGTCCGGCACAGAGCAGGCACACAATCTGCTGCCATGTCATAGGTGCGTGGTCCAATATGATAAATGGAAGCGTCACCAGACATGAGAATACTGAGAAACACATAACTATGACCGGTCCGCGCTCCCCCTGTTTTCCAAGCTTTCTCACATAGGTGTAGGCTATTCCTGCCCCAAGGCCGCCTGCCACACCAACCATGGCATACAGAAAATCCATATGAAACGAAGGCTTCACAACGAACAATGCACCAGCGAAAGCCAGCACAACAGATGCCCACTCTACCCGGTTTGCCCGTTCCTTCAACACAAAGTATGATGCGATGATAGCAAAGAACGGGGAAAGCTTGTTGAGGATATTGGCATCCGCTATGTTGAGCTTGTCGATTGCATAAAAATTGCAGATAAGTCCTGTCGTTCCACATATGCTTCTCGCCGCGATTCCCGGCCAGCTGCTCTTCTTTATCTTGAATTTCTCCTCAGTCCTCATGAGCATGGCAATGGCCACAACAGCGGCCACTGCATTTCTAAAGAATGCCTTCTGCATAGTTGGCAGATCTCCAGACAGTCTCACGAAGAAGGTCATCAGTGAGAAAAAGAACCCTGCCATGATTATGAACAGGATTCCCTTATATTTATCTTTTATTACCAGTCTTTTTGCCATTTGATCAACTCCCGATAATGATAAAATGCCGCCAGGTCCCGCAGCACTTTATCTATTTGAAAGCATCATTCTTGAGCCCATGCTCATACAGATACTGCTCCCACAGACTGTAATACTGCGCCTGCAAATGTATGTCATCCCAGGTATAGTCCTTTACAAGACCACCCTTGCCATCGTCCACAACCGTATTCATATCCAGATAGAAAAGCTTTATTCCATCAGCATATGCAGCTATGGCACCATTCTTGTCATCGATATTGTCATTGTTCACAATATCGTGGCTTGCCGAATAGTCGCTGGATACATGCATGCAGCCCATCATAAAGATCACTGCGTCCGGCTGAAGCGCCTGTATCTGGGCCACCGCATCGATATATGTGGATGCGTATGTCTCCGTATTGTAACCCGCCTCATTTATGCCGAGCATGATGTATATCTTTTTGAATTGTTTGCTCTTAAGCAGCTCTGTGAGTGTCTTTGTTCCATTTGAGGCGATCTTCTCACCCATCAGTCCAAATGAAGTAAGGCCCTCCATATATGCAAATTCTGCATTGTCCAGTCCGGAATACAACGCCAGTCCTTCCACTCTGGAATCACCTATGAACAGAGCATCGTCAAAATAAGACTTGTCAACCTTTATATATGGGTACTGGGTCTCAAGAGCGATCTGTGTGAGATCTCTGTAGCAGCTATTTCTTGCCTTTCTCTTCTTAACCTTCTTGTATTGAGTCTGTCTTGTCACCGGAGCAGCCGAACCGCCTGTATCTATGGTTGCTTTTTCCGTAGTTGCCTTTTCGGTGGTCGCTTTCTCTGTAGATTTCTCTGTTGTCTTCTCCGTGGATGCATTCTCAGAAGTCTGGATTTCACCTCCGTTGTCTGCTCCTCTGCAGCCGCACTGCCCGTGGACTCCGACGTCAGCTCGCTCTTTCCCGGAGCATCCGTGCTTGTTGCGTCAGTTCCGGTTGCCACCCTCTCATCAAGCAGCACAGTCTGGGCCATAGGATGATGAAAGCTGACATCCCATTTATACACGCCAAGCGCAGCTCCCACATAACCGCCTGCGGTAACTATCACGCCGGATATTATGAGTATCGAGAACAGTGGACAGCCTTTTATCATTTGCCATAATTTCTTCATCTGCCCACCTCCTAAAATCTAAAATAAAGGAATGGATTGGAGCCACCCTTTGCTATCTGATATACACAGAACCAGAACAGTGCGAGCATTATAAGCTTGCATACCCAGTTCTTGTAGAATTTCTCTATGAGCTTTCTAGGCCACGGTGTACAGAAGATCACGCAGATCAGCAGCAGCCACCAGTATGTGTGTCCCAGCATGATCAGCTTGTCCATGGCATGTGTGGTGACTGATCCCTCTATGTTCATGCCAAACATTCTCTTCAGGTACAGTCCCAGAAGCTTCAGATCAGATATGTTAAATATTGTCCATGATATCGGTATCAGGAAGAACATGTACACATGGCCAAGAACCTTCACCTTGTCAAATACCTTGCCAAGGAACAGCTTCTCCATGAGAAGGAACACGAACAGGAACAAGCCCCATATCAGGAAATTCCAGTCCGCACCATGCCACAATCCGGTAAACATCCACACAGTGAACATGGCAAGTATCATTCTGAGCTTTCCCTTTCGGTTGCCGCCCATCGGTATGTACACATACTCTCTGAACCAGCGTCCGAGTGTAACATGCCAGCGTCTCCAGAAATCTGTGAGGGAATGTGCCATATAAGGATCGACAAAGTTCTCCGGTATCCTGAAGCCAAGTATAAGGCCAATTCCTATTGCCATCACGGAATAACCCATGAAATCAAACAGGAGCTGGAATGAATATCCCCATGAACCAAGCCATGCGGTCACAGTGTTTATTCCATAAGGGCCAACCGTCTGCACATCGTTCCACAGACTGGCTATCTTATTTGCCAGAAGCACCTTGTACGCAAGTCCCAATACGAACAGTGTCGCACCGCGCTCTATATCGTCCGCCTTGACCTCTCTGTGATCCAGCTCAGGCTTCACCTCATCGTAGTTGACTATAGGGCCGGCTATGAGCTGAGGGAACATGCTCACATATGTTCCGAACTTGATTATACTCTTGTCCGCCTGATACTTGAGCCTGTACACGTCAAATATATACGATGTTATCTGGAACGTATAGAAGCTTATTCCAAGCGGCAGCGTGATCGCCACGCTATCAAATATCTTTGTTCCCGCTGCAGTGTTTATTATCTCTATAAAGAAGTTGATATATTTGAATATGAACAACATT
>ERZ773186.2873-NODE-2873-length-12189-cov-37.799819_pt1 | contig 12189 bp, 4 predicted proteins | sample MGYA00581000_ERZ773186 | MGnify/ENA primary metagenome ERZ773186 (study PRJEB29015, sample SAMEA2737752) | human gut metagenome | biome: human gut; feature: human-associated habitat; material: faeces | place: China | collected 2012 ... | reverse complement strand
GTCTGTACCAGCGTACGAGATGGCGCGGATTATAATGAGCAACAGGGCCGTTGACTATTGATGAAGGTAACATTTTTTTAAAATAAAATGAGTTTTAGCAACAACTCGACTTTTATGGTGCTCTCATCCCATAGCGATGACGTTGGCAATAAAGACAATTTTGCGCATTTTGCTGAAAAGTAAGAAAGGATTTTTGACAGGTTTTACAGACTTTGCGATTAGCATGAAGATTCACAATTTTTGCCGGTAGAATCGTCAATTCAACGGTCATTGCCTGATGAAAACAAACAGCAATACAATTTTGGCATCCGTTACACAAGGCATCATTGATTTGTAAATGGCCTTCGTTAAGCGAAAAGACCTGTTGCTCGCAGGCCCGCCAGCATGCACCGCAAAGCTGACACTTTTGAGGATCCATCATCGGGCGAGCATCACTAATCTGGGGCCAAAAATAATGTAACCGACGTAATCCTGGCTGTATTTGTGTCATCTGAACATCCGCACGCTGCACATGGAACAAACGACGCCGGGAAACATTCACCTCACTGGTATGTGGAGATACCACAGACCAGCCTTCCTCGCCATATTGCCGTAAGCGTTCGTTTAACAGCAATAATGCGCGCTCCCATGCCTTCGCCTGACTCAGATCAATCGCGATCGCTGTGATCCCCTGCTCTTTATGCCATAGCAAAAGTTCTTCCAGCGTCGGCGCAATAGTGGTGAAAGGTGCGACCAGGGTGTGATTGCGAAAATAACGTAAAGGGGAATTAACGCCACGAATAGCCTCTTGCGGGCAAATAAACTGGCAAACCGCACACTCAATACATTGTTCCGCGTCGACCGCTACGCCCTCTTCTGTCAGCGTTAGCGCCTGTGCCGGGCAAGCCTCGACACAGGCATGACATGTTGCAAAACGAAAGCGTTGGCGCGCGCATTCCGCGCCAATCGTTATGTTATGACTTAACATTAGCCGATACTAAAAAAGACAAAACGCAGCATAACTTCACTCCCCACTAGCATTACGCTACCGAATAACGCCGCCGGGATATTCTTTTTACAACCACCGACAGCAAAGAACATCATCCCAATGACGGAAATTCCCCAGCTTAGTGTCAGTATGGGTTTTAACTGTCCCAGCATCGCTAATGGCGCATGTGGCAATGTGGCTATCTGCATCGCATTTGCCGTTAAATCCCCTATCCACAACGGCTGAACCAACAAACGCAACAGAACCAGGAAAGCGATCACCAACACGCATCCATTACGCAGGGCATCAATCTGCGGCAAAATTCCGCTAATACGAAACACTGCTACCAGCGCTGAACCGAGAATTCCCACTGTACCTAAGAACATAATCAGCGTGTTGTAATGCTGCCAGGTGATAATCGACGTATGGATGTAAACTTGCGCCATGCAGAAAACATCAACAATCCCGACCACTGCCGCTAGCATAAGCAGGAGTTGCCAGCCGCCTTTGCGTAACATGACCAGTAATGTGGATAAACCCAATAGCGCCAGATACAGCGCACCAAAGATAATTTCCCGACTCAGCCATGAACTGGAAAAGTGACTTAGCGCATGCATCGCATTAAGTGGATAACCCAGGTGTAAGGTAGAAATCAGTAACCCTACGGCCCCTGCCAAAAAAGCCAACAGTAATGGCGGCCGCATAACCGGGCGGGCGCTGGAGGTGATTAAAATATGACGATGAAGAAACGCCAGCCACAAGGTCATACCGACCGATGCCTGTAACAACAGCGTAAAAGCCATTAACGGTAATTCATGCATGATGTGACGCCTCCTTTTCCGCGCCCTGATGCGGTTTAATCACCAGATTTGGCTGCGTAATCGACGAATCAGGTAAACCTTTCACATCACTGACATCGCCATACTTTTCACGCAACTCATCAATAGGGCCGAACTTAATCGCCCCCAACGGGCACGTTGCCACGCAAATGGGTTGTTCTCCTTTAGCTTGCAGATCAATACAGAAATCGCATTTCGACATCTGCCCGGTCTGCTCATTCATTTGCGGTGCGCCGTAAGGACAGGACCAGGCGCAGTAACCGCAACCGACGCACTTATCAGTATTCACGCGCACAATACCGTCTCCGGGACGCTTATGCATCGCCATCGTCGGGCAATTTTTGATACAGATCGGATCCGCGCAATGGTTACAGGAAATAGAAAGGGTATAAGCAAAGACATTATGACTCACACCGCCCTCTCCAGTGGCGATGAAGCCACCGCCGTTCACTTCATACACGCGGCGAAAACGTCGCCCAACCTCAAGGTTGTTTTTGTCTTTACAGGCCACCTGACACGCTTTACAGCCAGAACAACGCGAAGAGTCAATGAAGAACCCTAATTGTTTGTCGCTGACAGATGCAAATTCTTTAAATTGGCTCATGCTTTCTCAACCTCCACCAGCATTGTTTGATGCGAATTCCCTTTCGCCAGCGCCGTAATGCGGGTCGAACTCAGTACATTGGCACAGCCTCCGCGATCGATACCTTGTGCATCCGGTTGCCACCATGCCCCCGCCTGCATAGCAACTACGCCAGGGATGATACGGGGGGTTATTTCCACCGGGATAATGCTCACACCACGATCGTTATAAATTTTTACGCTATCTCCTTCGCTAATCCCGCGCTGTTTTGCATCTTGCGGATTCAGCCAGAGTTTTTGCGTCTGAACTTCTTGCAGCCATGGGTTAGCATACTGGGTGGAATTAGCACGGTTTTTCCCTTTCCAGGTGATCAGCTGCAGCGGGAAGGTTTTCGCCAGTTCGTCTTCTGGCCCTTCAAAGGCAGGGACATAGTGCGAAAGCGCGGGAATTTCTGGATCTTGCATATCAAAAAGACGCTTAGAGAAGATCTCAATTTTGCCGGAAGGCGTCGGAAAAGGATTATTCTGCGGATCGCGAATATTTGCTTCGAAAGCGATGTGCGGCGCACTTTTGAAAAGATGGCGACGTGTTTTTTGCAGGGTCGCGAAGTCCGGCAAATTTTCATCCGGCATCGCCAGACGAGTTTGCTCCCAGATATGCTCGATCCATTGCTTCTCATCACGTCCCTGACTGAACTCGGCTTCGACACCCAGTTTTTTCGCCACGTCACGCAACCAGTCATAATCCGTGCGACGTTCAAACTCCGGCTCAATTAGTTTTTCTGACAGAATGAGATAGCTCGCTGTTCCCCATGTTTCGCCGATATTCCAGCGTTCCATAAAGCTGGTTTCCGGCAGCAACACATCGGCATATTTCGCGCTCGGAGTCATGAACAGATCGCTGAGTACGATGAATTCTATTTTAGATTCGTCTTCAAGGAGCTTCGCGGCCTGGTGGACGTCCGGGTTCTGGTTCGCCAGATAATTACCTGCCAGTGAGAACAGCAGGCGGATATTACTGTCGAGTTTATCGACACCTTTAAGCCCATCTTGCGGCGTAACTTTAGAAGCATCATCCGCCGCCTGCATCCAGTTCATAATCGAGATTTTCGCTTGTACCGGATTTTCTGGCATATCTGGTCCAACGCAGAATTTACGATTAGAACTACCGCCATAACCTGCCGCCCAGCCACCTTTGATGCCGACGTTACCGGTAATCGAGGCCAGTAAAGTTGAACCTCGGGCGGTACGTTCGCCGCAAATATGTCGCTGTGGCCCCCAACCCTGAATCAGCGCCGCAGGTTTTGTAGTGGCGTAATCGCGTGCCAGTTGACGAATAGTTTGTGCCGGAACGTGGGTAATTTTTTCTGCCCATTCCGGCGTTTTGCGCACGCCATCTTTCGCGCCGAACAGGTAGGCATACAGCGACTCGTTCGCCGGTACGCCCTCAGGCATGGAATCTTCATCAAAACCGAGCGTGTAAGTTTCGATAAACTGCTTATCGTGGAGATTTTCGCTGATAATCACGTACATCATCGCGTCCATCAACGCATTGTCCGTGGTCGGCAACAGCGGGATCCACTGATCGGCAAGTGAAGATACGGTGTCGGAATAGCGCGGATCCACCACGATAAAACGCGTACCATTTTGCTTCATTTTTTGAAAATAGTAATTGGTGTGACCGAAGATGGTTTCCGTTGGGTTATGCCCCCAGAGAATCACCAGTTTGGTATCCAGAAGAGTGTCCATCGAGTTACCGCTGGCCGCCACGCCATACGTGTAAGGCGTTGCCGCCGCAGTATTACCCAGACTAACAGAGTGATAATATTCAAGATAACCACCGGTTAAATTTAACAGCCGACGCGCCATCGCATCACCAGAAAATGTTCCATCAGAAACAGCCGTCCCGACATGGACATAACGTGAAGCCGGGCCATATTGTTGCGTGATCCTTTTCAGGTTATCGGCAATTAAGGTCGTCGCCTCATCCCATGAAATACGCTCAAATTTCCCCTCGCCCCGTTTACCGACCCGTTTCATCGGATATTTCAGGCGGTCTGGATGATAAACAAATTTACGATAGCCGCGACCACGAACACAGGCGCGCATAATCGGCATTTGTGGATCCAGTTCGTTATCGGGAAGCGTGGTAATTTGCGTCACCACACCGTCGCGCATATGCGCCCGAATATCGCACTTACCACCGCAGTCAAATGTGCTACAGGTGGGCACGACTTTATCAGCTACCGGAGCTGTAACTTCTGGCGACGCATCTGAAGATTGCGCCTTTGCGGCAGAAGAAATAAAAGGCAAAGTGATAAGCGCGGAAGTCGCTTGTAAAAAACTACGTCGTGATACTTGCGGAAATGTAATGCGTTCCTTTTCGTCTGGCGTATCCATCTTGCGTTCCCGAAAATGAAAAAATAAATATTCACGTATTTATTCGAGAACAATGCTGATAACAATCAAATAATTAGTCGTTTAAAAAAACGTGAGATTATTAAATTATTAATGCATTCCAAATATAAATACCATAATTAGATTAATAAATATTTTGTATATTTCACTGAAATGAAAAATGTACTGACGCGATTTGCCCTACGTCATCCATCACCAGCAATTGATAATCACCTTTATCCGTCAAATGCAGGGTCACGTTGCGCCCGCGTTCAGTTAACGGTTCGCCATTCAGAAACCACCAGCGTTCACCTGCCCCTCCACTTGATTGCAACGGCAAAGTCGCTTCCGCTGCGCCCGGTAAACGTTTAATAATCGCGCCATCGCGAACGCCTGTCAGCTGCAGCGGGAGCTGGGCATCGTGACCGTATGGCGGGCAACTTGTCGAGGCCGGTGGTAAGCGCACAGCGCGACGTTCTGATGCGGGCAGCCAGGGTTCCAGCGGTAGCGGCCAGACATTTATCATTTCTTGTCGCGCTTGCGGGCAATCAGCGGCAACACGTTTGCCATTTTCATCCAGCCAGATGGGGAAACGAATGCCATTAATGCCTTCCTGCTCCGGCAGTAATAGAGTTGGCGGCTGACTCCCGTCCAGCAGCCAGGTTGCCAGGCGGCGGCGACAGTTACCGTCACCTTCCGGCAAAGACTGTCCGCCCGGCCAGCAGATAACGCCACGAGTGACTGAGTTCGGGCGCGGGTCTTCCGGCAGATTCGCACTGCGCGACAGTAAGATATTATTGACCTGATTCAACAATGGTACGGCACTGGCAAAGCCAAACTGACCAACAACGGGCGTGCCGTCCGGTCTGCCAGTCCAGATCCCAATGACATAGCGAGCGTTAACCCCAATCGCCCAGGCGTCACGATAGCCATAGCTGGTGCCCGTTTTCCATGCCAGTGGGGCGACGCGCGGCAAGGCACTATCCGGCAAGGGTTGCGCTTCATCAGCCATAATCCGGCGAATGATCCACGCCGCCCCCGACGACATTAAAGGCCGTTCAAGCAGCGGATCGTCAGGCTGTAAGCGCAATTTGCCTGCCTTGCCGTGGCGAGCAAACGCGGTATACGCTGCCGCCATATCTTCCAGTTTTGCACCAGCGCCGCCGAGAATGAGTGAAAGATTCGGCGCAGCACCGTTGGGCAAATATAACGGCAATCCAACATTGCGTAACTTTGCCGCAAACCGTTTCGGTCCATAGGCTTCCAGCACCTGCACAGCAGGTAAGTTCAGCGAGCGCACCAGCGCCTCGCTCATGCTGATCGGGCCATGAAAACCGCTATCAAAGTTACCTGGTCGATAATCACCGGTGCGCCGGGGGACGTCTTGCAGCAGTGATGCCGGGTGGATCAAGCCTTCATCCAGCGCCAGACCATAAACAAACGGTTTGAGCACTGATCCTGGCGATCGGATCGAATTGACCATATCAACATGACCAAAGCGTGAATCATCGTTGAGATCAACCGATCCCACCCAGCCGCGAACACGCATATCGGTATGATCAACCACGATCATCGCCAGTGAGCTGCGCGGTGGCAACCGCCCTTTCCAGTTTTGCGCCAGTTCTTCCAGACGTCGTTGAAGACCGGCATCCAACGTAGTAGTGATTTTGTCGCTTTTGCTTTTACCGAGCATCATGCGCGAAAACAGCGGTGCCAGTTGCGGCATTTGTCGGGGGGCCAGCCAGATGGGTTCTTCCCTTGACTCTTTTACCTGCTCACGGGACCACACACCTTGCACGGCCATCCGTTCGAGCACTTTATTACGCGCGGCTTCGGCACGCTCCGGCCAACGATCCGGGCGAAGACGGCTGGGCGCTTGCGGCAAAACCGCCAGCATTGCCGCCTCGGAATAGCTTAAATTCGCAGGCGATTTTCCGAGATAAGCCCAACTTGCCGCACCGATCCCCTGCAACGTACCGCCAAACGGAGCGCGGTTAAGATACAAGGTCAGAATTTCACGCTTAGACAGATGCCATTCCAGTTGCAACGCGCGCCAGAGCTGGCGAATTTTGCCGCCAAATGTTTTGGGGTGAGGATCAAGCAGACGAGCAACCTGCATAGTGAGCGTGCTGCCACCGGAAATAACCCGTCCCGAAGTGAGATCTTGCCATGCTGCGCGCGCCACCGAGAATGGATTCACCCCCGGATGCTTCCAGAACCAGCGATCTTCATAATTGATCAGCGCTTCAAGGTAACGTGGAGAAACATCTTCGATTGTTACCGGATAACGCCAGATGCCGTCAGCATCGGCGAAGCGCCAGAGCGGCGTACCATCCTGCGCCACGACCACTCGTGCGGGATTGACTTCATGCAGCGGTAGAGGCCAGAGTTTATCTGCTCCCCACGCTGCAAGAAAAAGGAGAAAGGGCGCGGCTGCCAACGTTATCCAGCAGCCGCGTTTGGTTAACAAGCGAGGCATTTACGGTCTGACAATCAGCAGATCTTCAGCCGCGCCGGTCGCCCGCCATTGGGGAACATACATTGATTCCACCATCGGTTGCGGTACCTGATACGTTCCCGGCGTCACCGCCCGCGCCAGATACACCAGCGTTACCGGTTGGTATTCATCAACGGCAACCGCCGCCACAAAGCGATCGTCACGGAACTCAATGTGCTTAATGCTCGCCTGCTGCATCTGGTTCAGTAAGTTCTGCACTTCGCCACCACTTTGCTCCAGGCTGGCGCTACCGTTCGCCAGATTCTGGTTTTCCAGTTCCAGACCCGCAGGCAGCAGATCCACGACTAACGCATCCGGCACGCTGTTACTGGCTTTTACCTGCAACCACACCAGCACCAGATCGCCGCTACGTAACGAGTCCAGCGATTTGCTCTTACCATCAGTACCAAGAATATGACGCTCGATTTGCAGCACATTGTTCGCCGGTAAAGGTGCGGATTGCGGATAACCGCTGGCATCCATACGCAACCATAACGGCTGATCGCCACTGTTGCTCACCTGCAAGGTGACAAGTTGATCGCTATTCAGATTGCTGTTTTGCGCTTTCTCGCCTGTCAGCTGCTCAGCTGAGAAAGAGGTTTGCGCCTGCCATTTACCGGGTAAATCCTGAATCGTACGGGCAGCCAGGAACAACGCGTTACTTTCCTGCGTCGATAGCCAGCGTTCACCAAACGCCTGCTGCGAAAGTGTGTTCAGCAAAGTGTACTGCTCATCGGGTAGCAGTTTATTTTCTTCCAGCAAGGAGAGCATTAACGCGTTGTCGCGCAGTGAACTACCGTAATCACCCAGCCATATCCGCTCATCACTATTACGCGGCGTTTTCAGCGCCAGCGCAATCGCTTCTTCACCACGCGTCGCATCACCCATGGTTTTCAGCGCAACGCCAAGTTGCAGCAGCGGTAAACCAGAAGCGGCATCTGCACGATGCTCCCAGATTTCACGCAGCGCACCCAGCGGAGCCTTTTGCTGACGGGCCAACACCAGCGCAGCGTAAGACTGTACGGCGAATTTACTGGCTTTGAGATTATCCGCGTACGGGATCGACATCATGCCCGGATCTTGTAAATAGCGCAGCAGACGCTCATTACCCCGGTTAATGGCGTCTGTCGGCACGCTGTAACCCTGTTCGCCTGCGCGGACCAGGAAATCCATCACGTAAGCCGTCAGCCAGTACTCTTCGTCACCGTTTTTATCCCACAGCGCAAAGCCGCCGTTATCACGTTGCATTTGCAGCAAACGGGAAATGCCGATATCGACCGATGCACGGCGTTTCTCATCACTGTCGCCTTTGATGCCCAACGCCTGCAGTTGGGCTGCGTTGGTATAAAGTGACGGAAACAGGCCGCTGGCGGTTTGCTCAAGACAGCCGTACGGATACGCTTTTAACTCTTTGATATAACGTGCGATGTTCAGCGGTGGTTTGCCGCTCAACAACAATTGCCCTTCCAGCGTAACAGGCGAGAAGTTTTGCAATCCATCCGCCGGAATCGCCCATGTCTCACCAGGCTGTAACGCCGTACCGTAATTAACCGTTTGTGCCGGGAACGCCGGACGGACGCCGATTTTCCACTGCTTATGCTGATCGGCAACGGTTTCACCCGGTAACGCTAACCCGCTAATGGTGGCCTGAATTTCTCCATCGCCATAACCCGGCAATGCTCGCACCGGGATAAACAGCGTAGTACGCACACCTGGCGCTAATTCAACGGCTGCGGGTGAATCGCTGACCAGTTCAAGCAAACCACTGGCGGTCAGGGCAACGTTCAGTTTTTGCGGTTTATCGGTAAGATTAGTGATATCCAGCGTCAGACGCGAGGTATCGCCACTCGCCATAAAGCGCGGCATGTTCAGTTCAGCAATCACCGGTGCGGCAACTATCACTTTACTTTCGTTGCTACCGAAGTCATCTGCCGTCCAGGCTTGCGCCATGACGCGCAATTCACCGTTAAAATCGCCAATCGGCAGTGTAACCGAGCCTTCGCCCTGTTCGTTGAGCGTTACCGGCAGCGCCTGCTGCACGACAATATTGACGTGATTGACCGGCGGTTTACCACCACGTTTCAGCTCATCACCATCGCCACCGAAACGCAGAGCTGCCAGACGCCCCTGACCTTCAATAACCTGACCGTAAATATCGTAAATGTCTGCGCCATAGCGTTTCTGACCAAAGAACGCCTGCCACGGATCTGGCGTGACGTAGTCAGTAATATTCAGCACACCACTATCAACGGCAGACACCAGCACATTCACCTGTTTAGGCTTCTCGCCATTTTTAGTGCTGGCTTTAATTTTCACGGTTAATGGTTGATTGGGACGCATTTTTGCTGGTGTTTCCAGCGCCAGATCGAGGCGACGGTTTTCATCGCCAAGCGGCAGATGCAACACACCAACCGCGCGTTTTGGCGTCGCGGAGCGAGATTTATCGCCAGGACGTACCACCAGCGTACTTAAATACAGATCATGACGATTCCAGGTTTTATCGACCGGAATCGTCAGATCCAGCCCTTGAGCCCGAACATCAATCTCTTGCCACCACAGCGGCCCTTCACTGGACTCGACCATCGCATAACCTTTACCCGCCGTTGGCGCGGCAATATGCAACTTAATGGTATCGCCAGGGCGATAACTGGCTTTATCCAGTTTCAGCGTGACACGGTCGGGTCGCACTGCGCCGCTACCGTCGCTGTTGTCCTGCCAGCTATAGCCAGCCCAGAAACGAACACTACTGACCGCTTCATTCGGCGCTTTGACTTCCAGACGATAAGCGCCCCACTCTACCGGAAAACTGACCTTGCCGGTTTCGTCCGCTTTCAGATCCAGAGTTTGTTCATTTTCGATCAGATCTTTTTGATCAAACTGTGACTGCCAGCCTTCATCTTCTGACCAGTTCCAGTAGTAATCGCGGCGTTCGCGAATCAGGCGCACCTGCAAGCCCGACACGGCTTTTTTCACGCCTTGCGCATCGCTATAAACGATGTCAAAAGCGGCGTTACTGCCTTCATCAACAATGGGCTGTTTCACCGTGCTGTCAGTACGATAATCGTAAACCGATTTCGAGGCGAACTGCGGACGGATCCCCGGCAATGCATCGGCAGGCCAGATAGCCTGCTCAGCGCGGCGCGTCACCGGGCGACCGCCCGATTCCAGCAAACTACCCTGGAAAATAACCTGTAATGGGGAATGCGTTTCCTTCCACTGGCTTTCTGTAGAAACTTCGCCGCGCCCTTTATCATCCAGCGTCAACTGAACTTCATCCAGCGTGCGGGAAAGATTTTCGGCAGCTATATCGCCGAATTCAAAACCAGGTAAGGCTGACACAGCTTCACGCAGTGGGCGCAGGAAAAGTTGCCCTTGCAAAGTATTACCATTAGCAGGTGCACCATACAGGTAGTACCCCACCACGGAGAATTTCACTTCATCTTTCGGCGTTAGCGGGGTTTTCTCACCGGTCAGATTCAGCGCCATGCGCTCTGGCATAAAATCTTCGACGTGGAAATCCCACATCCGATACTGATTATCGCCCGTGTTAGCGCGAATATGCCACATACCGGTTGCCGCATTGCTATCGAGTGGCCAGGTAAAGTGGTAGAGGCCATTCTCCGGCTGACTAACGACGCTCCTGAGTACCTGCCCATCGGGTTTAATCACGTCTAACTTGATGGGTTGATTGGGCAACGCTTTACCGTCTGCATCACGCAGCAAACCATTGAGGATTACCGTTTCACCTGGGCGATAAAGATCGCGTGGGCCAAACATGAAAAACTGTTTGCTATAGCCTGGCGCGCCAGCAATGTTAAATTCTGCTAAGTCCAGCGCCGGAAGTTTTAAATCGAGTAGCGTTGTCTGACCGTCTTTACGCGCCAACAGTAATGCCGCGTTTTTATCATTTTCCAGCTGCACATGCCCCTGAGCGTCACTGGTTGCCTGAGTCAGAGTCTGCCCTTTCTCATTTAATAAAGAGACTTCAATTCCTTGCTGGGCCGCGCCGTTTTCCAGACTTTGGGTAAAGATATCCAGACGATTGTGATAACGGTGAGCTGAAACGCCGATATCACTTAACGTAAACAGCGTCGCGGGATTACTGTAATCGTAACGTCCAGCCTGATTCATCACAGCCAGATACACGCCCGCCTGCTGAAGCGGTTTGATATCGCCCAGCGGCAGCAATAATTTTTCACGGGTGTTACGCGCAGGATTGAGATCAAACCGTCCGGTGTAGACCAGATCCGCCATCTGCAGCAGTTTGTCTGACTGCCAGTTCGCCAGCGAATTGCGGTATTCCCATTGGCTAATGAATGCTGGCAGAGATTCTGGCTTAACGCGGAAGAAGTTAACATCGACATTATTAACGTTGAGCGCCATTACCGGCAGCCCTTCAACGACTTTGCCAGGCAGCAGCGAACCACGGCTGGCAAAACCGACGCTGGGTTGGATGTCGCGGGTAGTTATAGTTTTTTCGTAATCTTTACTGAAGGTTGCGTTGTTGAGTGCTTTGACCTCCTTGCCAATAGTAACGATCAAATCACGTTTCGGTTCGAGGTGGCGTAAACGTAACTCTTTAAGATTATCTGACAGCTCCCAGGCACCATCCACTTTGCCGCTTTTTTTATCGACGACATGAATAACGCGTGAGAAATCCTGATCCGGGTCGAGAGGGATGGAGAACGTCAGCACCAGCGTGGCTGCACCATCAAGTTGGACTTCAGAGAGATCCAGCAATGTCAGCACCTTACCGGCACTCTGTTGGGCCAGTTTTTGTCTCTCCGGCACGGAGAGTTTTGCTGAACTCGCGTTTTCTGAAGAGGCCGCTTTAGTAACTTCAGAAGGCGCATCTTTTTTCACCGCTGTTGGCGCGTTATCGTTGTTGTCGCACCCTGCCAGCGCCA
>ERZ773186.2870-NODE-2870-length-12201-cov-37.219743_pt1 | contig 12201 bp, 10 predicted proteins | sample MGYA00581000_ERZ773186 | MGnify/ENA primary metagenome ERZ773186 (study PRJEB29015, sample SAMEA2737752) | human gut metagenome | biome: human gut; feature: human-associated habitat; material: faeces | place: China | collected 2012 ... | reverse complement strand
AAAAGTGTTACATGGGTGCTGTAATGGTGATTTTTTGATGGATTTGTGATAAAATGTTGACAATATTATAATGGGTGAAGTGTACCCAAAAGGAGCAAATACTGTATGATTAAATCATTTTTAAGTGCAGTGGGATTATCATTGAATTCGTTTACTATTATATTGACAATTGGTATTGTTGTAGTAATGCTTGTGGTTATGTATCGATACTGGAAAAATTTCTACAAAAAGCAAGATTTAATAATTATAAGTATAAATGATACATTAGAAAAAATAGGGAAACTAGAAATTAAAAATGCTAGTGATAATTATGAGGATATAAAGAATATATTTATAAAGAGCGATTTGCTTAAATCTGCATGGTTGGGTTATAAAAAGAATCATTTTTTTATGAAGGATATAAATGGTAAAACAGTGGTCTTTACTACTGATGATGCAGATAATTATTTTAACTATAATAATCTTACCAGTCAGTATAATGCCATGTTTTGGCAGAATCTTGGTGGCGTTTTTACTGGTCTGGGAATACTTGGTACCTTTGTTGGCCTATCTGTTGGTTTGGGTACAATCAATTTGGAACACATAACAAATGAAGAAATAGGAAATTTGGTTAGTGGCATGAGTACTGCTTTTATAACGTCCTTGTGCGGTATTGTCTTTGCTTTATTCTACAATTGGATACATAAGCATATTACAGATAAGTTATCACAAGCTATTACGAATCTGTCTAATGAGTTAGAATCACTTTTCGTTGCCAGAAATGGTGAACAACTATTAGCGATGAGTTATGCAAATTCTTTGGAACAAGCAACTCAGTTTAAAGCGTTTAGTACTAATTTGGCTGTTTCAATTGGTAATGCATTGGAGGAAAAGCTCTCTTCTAGTAGTTTTGCTGATAATATTAAAAACATGGACAGCACGTTAGCTCAGGTCAATAGCTTTATGTCGGAGGAATTGCCTAGTGTAATTAGTGATGCTATTGGTGAACAGATTAAAGAAAATCTTGTGCCAGTTTTTGTTAGCCTACAGAACGCAATTGAAACCTTGAGTTCCAGTGGCCAAAGTGCAATTGCAGATGGTATCAAGAGCGGTGCAAGCAAGGAATTAACTGCATTTGCAGATACATTGCAGCAGATGAATACCAATCTGCAAGCAGTTATGGCTCAAATGCAAGAAACCAGCGGCAGTGTAAATAGCGACCTTACTTCTGCTATCAATCGAGTTGTAGATAGATTGGAAAGCCAAGGTGAAAATTTACAAGGAGTAGGCAATCAAGTTGCTAAGGACTTGCAAGATACGGTTGCTGCATTGGTTAACGAAATGGGTAAACAACAATCTGGCATGATTAATACTTCCGAAAAGATAAACGATGACTTGAAAGCAAGTATATCCACTATGGTGGAAAGCATTCAAATTAGCATTGCTTCCATGGTTGAGGAGACTAAGAAGCAGCAAGGTAATATGCAAAATTCCGCTAACAGTATTACAAGTAACCTGGAGGCCAAAGTTTCTGCGATGCTGGCTGGATTTGAAAAGCAACTTGCTGCAATTGAACAACAAACTCACAACCAAAGCAATACTCTTAGTGAAACAAGTACGCAATTGTCTAATAGCTTTGCAGGTTCCATGAATTCTGTAAAGATGGACATTAAAGGTATAATGGATGATTACGCTGCTAAGAACAAAGCCGAAAATGAAGAAACCATTAACTTTATTAGGCAAGTAAAAGCTGGATTGGCAGAGCAACAATCGTTATTGGCTAAGATTACTACACAAGTTGATATGCTTATGACAAGAGCAGCAAATACTGCTGATAAATTTACTCAAGCAGCTGGTCCTATTAATGATGCTGGTAAAGAATTAGGAAAGCATATGGATGCAGTTTTGAACGCAACTAATAATTACAATCAGGTTGTAAAACAATGTGTAAGCGAATTGCACGCAACAGCTCAACAGAATACGAGCAATATGAGAGATATTAGTCAAGAAATAGCTCGTGTAAAAGAAACATTGGCGCAAACTTCTAATCAGTATTCTGGTGTAAACAATGAATTAAATAAGATATTGGGTACTGTGAGCGATAATCTAATGAAATATAATCAATCTGTAAGGCAACAGTATATTGACAGCTTAAATGCATATTCTGATAAACTGGCTAGCGCTTATGGTCAACTTGCTAGATTGATTGAGGAATTACAGGAAGCTATTGATGACTTTAAGAATTAAAGGATACGGTGTCTGGTAAATGAAAAATAAGAAAGGCCTATCGCCTGCTACTTCCGATACATTTAATCTCAGTATTAGTGATTTGATGGCTGGTTTACTAGCAATTTTTATACTCATACTTAGTTGGCAGATTTTAACATACACAAATATGAAAAGTGATTTTGCTGACAAATCATATGAAAGAGTAGCGTTATTAAATGAAATACACAAAGAGCTGAATAATCGTGGCATAATGGTGGAAATCAATAAAACACATGATGTGTTGCGACTGCACGATAAAGCACTGAAGTTTCTCCCTGGCAGAGCAAAGCCCGAAGCTGGAGAAGAGAATGTCCAACAGATTAGTGAGGTTTTATATACAGTCTTAAATAAAGACAGAGGGGATAAACCAAAGTATAAAGAGCTTGTTGAGACTATCTTTATCGAAGGACATACTGATAGTGACTTACCTAGTTTTCGCTCTGATTATCCAGATAATTGGATGCTGTCTACTGCGAGAGCAGTAAGGACATGGGAAATGATGAGTGCTTTTCGTCCGGATGGAGCAACTCAAACATTAGGTGAGATTAAGAATCATAATGGATTCCCTATTTTCTCATGTAGTGGGTACGCGGACACCCGTAGGATTGTGGAAAACGAAACCAGTAAAGAGGAGAAAAGTATAAATCGTCGCATAGATATTAGATTTGTTATGGTACCACCCAAAGGGGATAGTAGTATCAAAAAAGAGGTAAAGGATTTGTTGTCTAAATGAGTAATATTCTAGATACAGCTAGACAATTAAATGCTATAAAAGCTGATTTTGAAATGGTACTGAAGCTAAATCTTCCAGAACCATTGCATTTGAATAGGCTTTTAAAAAAGCTAAATGCAGCAGAGGCAGAGCATAATGACGAAAAAATAGAAGGGATAGCCGAATTATGGAAAACGGTGCTGTCTGCCTTTAAAGCTGGTCGAGTAATCACAATGGCTCTGAGAGATAAGAAAAAGTTCCCTTTTCTTTTGGGATTAGCCGCAAATAGGAATAGTCAATTATATGGTTTGTTGCTAGAAGAAATCAAGAGTGTTAATTCAGCTATTCTTTTAAAACGAGAGATTTTTGTATATTTTAATGAGTATAGCAATATAAAACATATTACGGATTTAAGAGTAGATATAGTTAAAAAACTGAGAGCATATAAAAAGAATGATACATTTTTGTTATGTATGAAAAGAAATTCATTCATTTTTAATCCAACTAGTATCGATTTTGTCCAAAAAAAATGTATTTCAGAAGGTGTTTTTGAGTATTTTGATTCATTGCATTTTTCTAGATCACTAATGTACTCAAATTATGTAACACAAGTCATCAAGGGCCTGTTTGGTATGAGTAATACCACTGTTAGCCTTAAAGGCAAGTTGGATTTGTTTACCAAAATATATGGTAGACTGGAAAATGCTTTTGTTGAACTTTTGCCGATTATTTTTGCTTCACTTATAACTCAGATTGAAGCTCATAATGGGAGTGAAAGAGAACACTACAAAGAAATAATAAGGCCGAAAGCGCTTGCTTTTATGGGTGATCCAAGGCTAGGAATAGGCTATTTTGGGCGCTGGAGCATTGCTGGAGAAAAAGCTACTGATATTTTCATAACTTGGCTGTCTCAATATGATTTGGATGCATTCTTTAAAGTAATAGGAGATAGTTTAACTGATTACACAGCTAGAAATATGTGGATGTATAGGGAGAGGTTTTGGAAATCTTACAAAAAACACATTCAAATGGTTTGGGTATGCTACGGAACATCTGCAAAACACCTTGCCAAGAGGGCTAATATGACGAGTGGTAATTATTCTGCTTTTGGCCAAGGAAATAAGAGTTGCATCCTTATTGTAATAGGTGATTACATTTTTGTTGAAAGAAGTCATAATGGAACCCTTAAAGTTTGGAAGAGAAATCTGAGTCCATTTAAGATAGGTGAGCCAAATATTTCAGAAGCAAAATTAAATAATAGTACTGGAATTACACATTTAGAAAATGGAATCCCTAAAGATGGATGGGTGCATAGTAGTTCTGATACATATAATTGGCAAAAAAAGGTTGGTAGCTTCATTGCCCAGTATATGCATGTTATTAAGACTGTGAAAGATTGGTGAATATAAGGAGCGTTGTTAAAAATGTTCTGGGAAGTAAAAGATGATGGATTTGAGTTTAATTGTTCAGAAGGAGAAGCTGCTCAAGTAAGCAAAATTGAAGAGATGTTCTCAGAGGGTAAGGCTAGTATTATTGGAGAGGATTGCTATATAGTTTCCCATGAGCATATTGCTGCCCTTTCAACAAATGAAAGAGCTCTTTTGGATTTGCCAGAAATCTTTCCTTATCGTCTCAGGATTAGTGCTAATGGGGCTCTAGTTGATAGAAGCTTACGCTATATTGTAGATTTTGTAAAACCTAATGGGAACAGCTTTATTAATCCTACTGTCACCGGAGCGCATATCAGAATATCAGCAGATTTACAGTACACTTTTAATATTGGGCAATATCTTGTAGTAAAGAAAGTGGAAGAGAGCAATAAAAAGCTTGCATCAACTGATGAAGTAGAGGATTTGACAAGATATAACTTCTTGAATTTTGCAGATATCAAGGAAGTAGCCGAGGAAATTGATGCAGAATTAGATAGCTATCTAAAGCAAAATAAAGTAGTCGTACCTAAAAGACTTAGCATATTACCTCATTTTGAAAAGAATGGCGATGTTATTATTGCGCCTATTATCATGGGTGAAAATGGGGAAGAAATACCCTTTAACGGGGACTTCCAAAAAAGTTTTGATGCTAGAGATAATGTAAAGACTGTCTACAACGGTACAGGTGTGTTTTATGTCATAAAACCAGAGGTTGAGGAAGCGCTCAAGGAGATAAAAGCAAAGCACAGGATACCCAAGAAAAAAGCGAAGGACTTTTTAAAATCTCCAGGAAGTGTATTCTTTTCTCCGGTGTTTGATTTTAACCTTGCTGATTATTCAGATCGTGTAATTGAAATAGGAGAGTATAAGTATAAGACTGAGTCTAACGGCAAATCAGGTATAGATTGGCTACCACCTGAAGGTACAGCGTTTAATAGTGGTAATGAAGTAAAGAATCTAGAAATTACTCTTGAAAATGTAGATGAAATAGCTGCCTTGGTATATGATGCTAGAAATGAGAACATAGATTTTATCGTTTATCAGGGAGAAAAATACATTATAACTGCTAAGCTTATTTCAGAAATTGAGAACTACTTAGAGATTAAAGCCAAGAACAAGGCTGGAGATGATGAGTCTAAGGGTGTAAATCATCCAGAAGGTGATGACGGGAAAGATACAACGGGTGATGGATCTGAAAAAAAGAGCGGAGCAAATACTGCTACTGGTAGCAATGGCTCAGATGGTGACGATGCTGGTACAAAAGTAAAGCCTAAAAAGAACGGAAAAAGAGTTCTTTTGATTAAAGATAATTTCTCGCATATTTCCTATAATGCTGAAATAGATACGGTTGAAGAAATTGACATCGCAGAGGTAGATAATTGCCTTAATAACGGGATAACTTTGCTGAACCACCAGAAGCAGGGTTTAGAATGGCTTGTTAACTGCTATGCCAATTATAAAGGAGCATTGTTGGCTGATGATATGGGCCTTGGAAAAACCTTGCAGACGCTTGCCTTCATAGCTCTTACTAGGAAACATTTGGCAAAAGATAAAAATCATTCGGTTTTGATTGTGGCCCCTGTCTCTTTATTAGCTAATTGGCAAGAAGAATATAGCAAGTTTTTAAAGGCAGATACCTTTGAGGGTGTTGTTATGCTAGATAGCGAGACTATCAAGGAGTATCGCAAGGGAGAAAGCTATAGCTTGAAAAGCATAGCTAAGGACCATTTGGTATTAACGAGCTATGAAACTCTACGTATACATCAATTTGCTTTCGGTAAAATTGACTGGGGAGTAATGGTTTTAGACGAAGCTCAAAAGATAAAGAACCCCACTGCATTGATAACCTTAGCTAGCAAAGCCATGAAATATAACTTTGGTCTTTGTCTAACGGGTACTCCAGTAGAGAATACATGGGTTGATCTTTGGAGTATTATGGATTTCGCTGCACCTGGTTACAATTTGGGTAGTCTAAGTGAGTTTAAACAAAACTATGTCAATAAGATCAAGAAAGATAATAGTGATAAAGAGTTAATAAAGGAATTAGGGCATAAGCTGAATGATGCTTTAAACCCCTTGTTTATGAGAAGATTAAAGAGCAAATTATCCAAGGAGGGATATTTGCCTGAGCTGCCTCAAAAGATCATCATTCGTAAGCCAGAGATTATGCCGGTGCAACAAAAACTTGCATATGAAAGTATTGTAGCATCAGCCATGGATAAAAGTGTAACTACAAATACTGCCTTAGAGATTATTGCTAAATTAAGGGATATTTCCCTGTTTCCAGATATTGGTACCATAGATGAGCGTAGCATTAGTAAAGAAGATGCGATTAAGATATTCAATAGCTCTGCTAGGCTAAAGGTGACATTTAGTGAGTTGGTAAATACTTATTACAATAACGAAAAAATACTCATTTTTATTGAAAGCAAAAAGATGCAACGTATCTTGAGGACTGTTATTCAAGATTTCTTCAAGATTAAAGTTCCAATTCCTATAAATGGAGATATGCGAGGAGAGATTCGGCAATCAATTGTTGATACTTTCAATGAATCTAAGGGCTTTGGCGTTTTGTTGCTTTCGCCCCTGGCCGCCGGCATGGGACTAAACATAGCTAGCGCTAATCATGTTATTCATTTAAGTAGACATTGGAATCCCGCTAAAGAGGATCAAGCTACTGATAGAGCTTATAGAATAGGACAGACTAAAGATGTTCAAGTGGTTATTCCTATGGCTTTGCATCCAGTATTAAGGCTGGATTCCTTTGACAATAAATTAGATGAACTATTGGAATTCAAGCGACAACTTAGCGAAGAGGCACTGTTCCCAACAGCGGATAGCGCTGAAGATGGTAAAAATATCTTTGAGGGAATCACGAAAACCTTCGGTGGAATCAATGTTCAGACCATAACCTATGATATCCATGCTGTTGATGCAGTGGACGGTATTACTTTTGAGAAAATTATTGAAGCATTGTACAAAAAGGCAGGTATGTTAAGCGTTAGAACTAGTGAAAGTAATGATAATGGCGCTGATGTAACTGTGTTTAGTGGCTCAAAGCAGCCGAATTTGTTGATACAATGTAAGAAAACGAAGAACTATCAGAGTAATATTGGTAAGGATGGAGTGCAAGAGATAAAAACAGCTTTATCATACTATGAGGATATTCATTCATGTAGTTTTAAACCTGTGGTAATCACTAATGCAAAAGGATTTACTAGCGGTGCGATTGACCTTGCTAATGCCAACGGGGTGCAGTTGATTTGCAGGGCCGAGCTGACTAAGATGTTGGAACTCTATCCTGTGGAGAAGATTTATATCTGATTTGTAAAAAGAGGTGCAACATGAAAGGGTTCGAGAAACTTGAAGATTTGGGCTATGCATTGACAGATGGTGATTATGACTTCCAGGTTTCTTTTGAGAGACATGACCATAGTAAGAATCACTATATAGTAGTTACGAAGAATATAAATGGTGAGCCGGCTGCTATTCTAACTGTGCCGTTGAAATATGCTGGTGTTATTGGAAGCCTATTAGTTCAATCTTACCTAAAGTACGAATGCATTGATGATAAGGGGAAAATACCTAATACAGTTAAAAATATAGAATAGTTTACAGATGAGGATTAACACAATAATGACTGACAATCATACTCTTTCCTACTACAACGCCCGCGCCCAAGAATTCGTTCAAGGCACGGTGGCGGTGAATTTTCATATAACTCAAGATAGTTTTTTGGCGCAGCTGGAAAAGGGAGCCAGCATCTTGGATTTTGGCTGCGGCAGTGGTCGCGATACCAAGTATTTTTTGGAGCGCGGCTTTGCGGTGGAGGCTACGGATGGCTCGGCGGAGCTGTGCAAATTAGCCAGCGAGTACACCGGCATAAGCGTCAAGCAGCTGCTCTTCGATGAGCTGGAGGCCGTGGAAAAATACGATGGCATTTGGGCCTGCGCTTCCATTTTGCATTTGGAGTGGGCCGATTTAGTCGTTGTTATGCAGAAAATGGTACGTGCGCTAAAGGGCGAGGGTGTGATTTATACATCCTTTAAATACGGTCAATTTTCCGGAGAGCGCAATGGTCGCTTTTTTACGGATTTAGATGAAGAAGGCCTCGCAAGGCTGCTCAAGGAAGTGGGCGGATTGGTAGTCAAAGAGCTGTGGATTACGGGGGATGTGCGTCCCGGCAGGGGTGAAGAAAAATGGTTGAATGTGCTGCTCACGAAGCAGCGCTGTAGATAGGAGAGTTTGTGATGGCTATTCCTGGATGTGATTTAAAAGAGTCTCCCATAAACAATGCGTATCATTCCGATGATGAGCTGTGGAGCGCTATAAATAATCTGTTTAGTACGCGGGCAAGGTTCACGACTAGTTACAAGTTTTGCTTTTTTAAGTCTATTTTAGACAATATTTATAATGTGAATGAGAACCTAGAATTGTCCATGGTGGACATTTTCGCCCGTTTTACAGAAATCTACTGGAACCTGATCGTGAAGCATCATCTGAATCAGATTCGCAAGGGCCGAGCGTTAATTACGAAGCTCATAGAAGAGACTAAGGAAAGGAATATGGCCTGCCCGGAGATGCCCTTTGAACGTTTGACCCAGGTGGAACGTGATAGGCTTATTGCTGGAGCTGTAAGGTATTGCAGTACTAATGTGGTGGGGGCTCTGTGCGCTGATTTTCGTTTTATTGTTTACGGCTTTGATAAGCAGAAGACCCATATCAAATTCAACTATTTTGCCTATATGTTCCTGTTGAAATATGCTTATATCATCGGCAAGCTGAATTATTTCGAGTGGATCAAATTTCTGGAGAGCGTCAATGACAAGGAGGTAGCCTATGATATAGCAGGCTGCTTGGACGATTCCTCTCAGAGGACGGATTTGAGCCGCTACCGCAAGCTGCTTTTGGAGGATTTGCATAATCATAGATGCTTTTATTGTGGCTGCGAGCTAAACAATAGCTGCGAGGTGGACCATTTTATTCCATGGTCCTTTGTGAAGGATGATAAGGCGTGGAATTTTGTGCAGGCCTGCAAGAATTGTAATGGCAGCAAAAAGGATAAGTTGGCTGGACCCCAGTATATGGGCGGTATTATTACGAGGAATAAAGAGATTCTGCGTATGCCCTTATTGGTGGAGGTCTTTAAGGCAGATTTTGATGGCTATCGGGACGAGCGTTTGCCAGAGATGTATAAGAGTGCTGCCTTTAACGGCTTTGAGGTTGGCTGGGAGCCGAAGGTGTCGAACTATTCTTATGAAGGCCGAATATAAACGCTGGAAAGAGCAGAAAGCGATGAAGAATGATGAAGGCAATAAAAAACATTGACACGTAAATTGAAAGGCTGGCCCTCATAGACAAGGATTGGCAACGAATCATTTATGATAAAACAGGAATAATCCTTTCGGAAAGACTTTATCTTGTGAGCAATTGTGGCAGTGTATTTTTAGAAGATGAGAGTCTGTATTTTGATGAAGATAATGATGAAATCGAGTATTGTGAAATCAATTCCATCGATGAGGCTATTTCGTACATAGAGGCAATGAAGAGCAGTTTAGATGGCTTACTACAGGATGTGTCATATGGAAAATTTACTAAGTCTGAGTTGTTCTGGGCTATTCTTGAGCGTATACTATTAAGGCCCGAAAACTTCGATGAGAATGGAGTGCAGCCATGGGCTTTATATTGTATTGGTAAATATGAACATGATGTAGAGGTGTGGATAGGGGATGTTTTGACCGGGTGGAATGCAATTGGTCTTGAAATTACAGAGGAAACAACTTTAGATGATGCGTTAATGATGTTAGTTTCGCACCTTAATATTAACGCAGAAGTTCAAGATTGGGCTCCGTATCTAAAGATATTTGATGTAGAGTACTCTGTTCCCAATACATATGAAGAGCTGAAAACTATCTTTTCTAAAGGATCTGTGTTTGAGTGCAATTATTTATGAAAAACAAAAATTGAGCTGGTTATCCATAAGGACGTGATGTTATGACGAAATTGTATGTAGGAGTTACTGATACAAATTGGTTTTTATATTTAAAAGAACAATACAAAAACAACAATTTACCAATGTATATTAACTTCTGGACACCTGGTTCAACGTCATTCAAGGTACTTGAAGCTGGAGAATTATTTTTATTTAAGCTGCATAAGAAGAAAAATAGCGGAGTTAATGGGGAAGTTGTTGGTGGCGGATATTTCTCACATTTTGAAAGGTTAACTATGTCAGATGCGTGGAAGAAATATGGGATTGGTAATGGTGCTGCTACTTTTGACGAAATGTGTGCTTCACTGAAAAGGGTTAAGGAAAAAAATAATGTTAAGAATGAAGAAACAATAGGATGTATAATTCTAAAAGATGTGTTTTTCTTTGATAAATTGATTGAAGAACCATCTGATTGGAAGAAGTCCATCGTAAGAGGAAAGAGCTATACTTTAGAGGATGATATTGGAAAAGAACTATACTTGCAAGTGAATAAACAGTTACCCAAAACAAGGTGAGCTTGACCTCTTGTATAAGAGGTATTGTACAAGCCTTGGCTTCCATGCTTCTGATAAGGGTAGTTTTGGTGTGGAACGCAAATTCTGGGTTATAAAAAGGTAAGGCCCTATCATGGATGACAAGTTTATTGCAGAATTGGAGCTAGTGAATTATGCTTGCCAAATAAACAATAAATAAAGTATTTTATATGCAAGGAAGTTTATACAATGAAATGTAAAATTAGCTTTAGTTTAATAATAATAAGTTGCTATATATTTTTTGTTGTTGATGATTTTAATAGGCTTTCAAAAGACAAATTTGTATTTGGAATTTATTTTCTGTTTTATACTTTTGTGTTGTTCTATGCCCTTACTTACATATACTTTGATAAAGACTGATTATTAATAATCAAATTCAGACCATTGCGGTTATTTGGTGTGATCTTTTTAATATAATTTGCGTGCTGTTCTTTTTGTGGCAGCTCATTTTCGGTGAGGGCTGGGCCACAGTTTTTTGCCGGCTGTTGGTGGGTGGCTGCGTGGCGTATTGGCTAGTAAGCAAATATAGGTTGAACAAGCAAGAGCAGGAGCAAGCAAAGCTTGGCAAGGAGCAACCAGCTGCTCATTGCTTTTTAGCGAACATTCTTTTCGGTAACTACAGGTTACCCATAAAAATATACTATATTTGTAGCTATACAGTGGACAAAAAGTAATGTCCTGCGGTGGGCACAGTGTTTGCGGTTTAAGCTCTAAAAATTTTTTTCTTCTTCTGGACGTTGAGTGAAATACTAAATGCATAGTAACATGTGGACTAGAGAAAATCGGGGCTCAAAACCTATTTAAAAGCGTCTGGAAAGGGTATATAATTATATGAAACTGTTGGTTTTGCGTTATTTCAGAGCACAGCAAACAGACGACGCCGAATTTTTTGAAAAGAAAACGCGACCCCGCCTCTATGGGTTTATCTGCCAATAAAAGGTGTTAGATGGCATGTCAAGCTCGAATAACTTAATTAGTAAGACAAAATTGGTGGAGTCTGCCTTTTTGATTCCTACAGTAAATTGACGCGGTCTTAAGCTGTGCGGTAAAGTTAAGGTAGTAAAGAGCTTTGCTGATATCAAGGTGCAGGTTGTAAAATCCTTCCCTGACTTGAAGGTACAAAAGGTTTCCTCTTTTCCAGATAAAATAGGTCAGTGGCAGTTTGTGGACGCCTTTCCTGATTTTACTATCCGGTTTGTAGATTCCTTCCCAGACATCAAAATTCAGTACGTTGGCTCATTGTATAATGAAATTGCACACCTGAAAAATTGAATAAAAAATAGTCCA
>ERZ773186.2853-NODE-2853-length-12267-cov-19.292745_pt1 | contig 12267 bp, 11 predicted proteins | sample MGYA00581000_ERZ773186 | MGnify/ENA primary metagenome ERZ773186 (study PRJEB29015, sample SAMEA2737752) | human gut metagenome | biome: human gut; feature: human-associated habitat; material: faeces | place: China | collected 2012 ... | reverse complement strand
TGTTCTATTCTACGCAAACCATCTATAATTACAAGACAGCCATCAGAAAGCGAGCCAAAGACCTCACCACTTTTGATGCAGCCATCAACCAACTATGCAATGTGATAGGCTAATCAGAGCAAATGCTTGGCAAGGCCCAAAGCTTGGTAAGACCCAAAGCGTATTAATTTGCAAACTGCACACACACAGGTTTTCCAACCTTTATATCCAGCTTCGTATCAACCATCATTCCTGTTTTCTTATTGAGCTTGAAAACTTGAATCACATGGCTGTCACGGCACGCCACAAGCATAAACTGTCCGTTAGGCGTGATGGCAAAGTTGCGAGGATGGGCAGCTGTGGGTTGGAAGCCAATCTTTGTGAGCAGCCCCGATTTCTTATCTACGGCAAATACCGAGATGCCCTCATCGGTTAACCGATGGGATGCATAGAGGAAGCGGCCGTCAGGAGACAGATGAATATCGGCACTTCCAAGCGTACGGGTCTTCGAAGCCTGTATGCGCTGCAACTCCTGCAATGTACCCTTGTTATATCCCAATACGGTTACCGTTCCATCCAGTTCGCCTATCAGGTAAGCCACATTGCCTTTTGAGTTGAATACAAAATGGCGTGGTCCCGTTCCTTTAGGTGCCTGATAGGCAAGAACAGGATTAGATAAAAATTCCTTGCCATCATTTACCTGGAAGCGCCAGATACAGTCGTTCCCCAAATCATTGGCAAGCATATATTGATGATCAGGAGTCATCTGGCAACAATGGATATGTGATACCACGCCACTCCCCTCTCGGTGCATATCGAAATATTGCGATTCTGGCGCCACACTTCCATCTTCCTTGATTGGGAATACGGAAATATCACCCCCATTATAATTGGATGTCACCACATTTCCGCCATACAGCATCACATTGCATGGTGCTGCACCTGGCATCTTGTTTTCCGGTCGAGTAGCCTTCGTTCCGCACTTCTGATACCCAAGCGGAGTCATCGTTCCCTCCGTTCTATTGAGGATGAAAGCCCCGAGTCCTTGTCGCCCGTCATCATATTCGCTCACGGCATAAACCCGATTTGCATCATGATTCATCATGAGAAACGAAGGATTGCCAGCCTGCACATTGCCCACTAATTGCGACTTCCCCGTTCGTTGGTTGAAACGATAAACATACATTCCGTCAGAAGTACTCTGGTCGGTATAGGTACCTACTACCATTGTAAGTTCATCACTCGCCACAGCCGGCATCCCCACAGCCATTGTCAAGGACAAGCCTGCCAATATCGTCTTTATATTGTCCACAAGTCGTATCATTTTATCAAGTTTATAATATTAATATTGCTTCAGAAGCAAAAATACAAAAAGAAATGGAAACGGGCAAGCGAAAAAGCAAAAAACTATTATTTTTAACTCTTTAAGCAAGAGAGGCAACTACTCTTCACCCCAACCAACCATATACATTCGGCATCTCCTTCTGAATGACGGTGCAAAGATACTGCTTTTTTTCGACTCACTCTGAACTTTCGTGAAGATACGCAAAAAAAACAAAAAAAATCTCTCTGTGACTAAAATAGAATTCTCTGTGACTAAGATAGAAATCTCAATGACTAAGATAAAATCCCAGTTTGTGTGAAGGCAAGGCTGTGATGTGAAGGCATGGTCTCAAAAAACTAGTTTTCTAATACTAAAAACCTATATCTAAAACCTTGATATTCATTTCATTTACCTTTATAACACGCTGTATATACAAAAGTATTGAAGCATAGGGTTCACATCACACCTTCAAACCAGCGGTTATTCGAGCTTTCCACGTACACTTTTCTTTACTTTTTATAATAATAAACATTAAAAACGTGCTTTAAACGTGCGGAATGTGCCTAAAAAAGATAGATTCCGCACGTTATCTCACTATTTTTTCGTACCTTTGCCATTACATAAAAGTTGTAACACTAAAGATGTAATGGCGTATGAAACTAAGTAACAAGAAATTAGCAAATCCTTTCATCTACCAAGGTTATGAAAGTCCCGAGTATTTCTGCGACAGAGAGGCAGAAACAAAGGCCCTGTTGTCGCACCTGAAGAATGGAAGGAACGTTACCCTCATTTCTCCTCGAAGAATAGGAAAGACTGGGCTTGTCAAGAACACTTTCTATCATCTGGAAAAAGATGAGAAGGATGCTGTATGCCTATATCTCGACATATTCGCCACCAAGAACCTGCACGACTTTGTGGAACAATTTGGCGTGATGGTTATCAATGACATCGTCCGCAAGAACTCCTCATTCATAGAGAAAACCATTGCCTTCTTCAGTGCCTTGCGCCCTGTACTCAGCATGGATCCATTAACTGGTGAACCTAGCGTATCTATCACAATAGAGCCATCCCAAGAGGACATCACCATTCGCAGCATCTTCAACTATCTCAACGAGAGTGGGAAAGAGGTATATATCGCCATCGATGAATTTCAGCAGATTGCAGAATATCCAGAGAAAGGCACAGAGGCATTGCTACGTTCTTATATCCAGTTTGCCCAACATGTGCATTTCATCTTCTCTGGCAGCAAGCATCATCTGATGGCTGAGATATTCGGCTCGCCGAAACATCCATTTTACCAAAGCACTGAAATGATGGGACTGAAGCCATTGGATTGCAGCATTTATTATGACTTCTGTCAAAACTTCTTTAAGCAGAAAGGCGGTAATCTATCGAAGGATATTTTCGAACAAATCTACCACCTGTTTAATGGCCATACCTGGTATATCCAATGCATCATGAATCGTCTCTATGAAACGGAGCTTACCATTGACAGTATTGAGCAAGTGAATGCTGCCTTACTCTCCATCCTACAAGGCAGGGAACCTCAATTCGAAAACCTGGTTCAGTTCTTCACAGAGAACCAGTTCTCGCTTCTGAAGGCTATTGCCAAGGATAGCATTGTTGCCCAGCCCACCTCAGGCAAGTTCATCAAGGAGCACAAGCTGAATGGAGCCAGCAGCGTAAAGGCAGCCCTAAAAGTCCTAGAAGACAAGGAATTGGTATATAGAACCAATGAAGGCTACATCATCTATGACAGATTCATGGATTTGTGGTTAAAGAGAATATAAACAAGAAAATATGCTTTAAACGTGCGGAATGTGCTTAAAAAAGACACATTCCGCACGTTTAAAGCACATTTCTCTCCTAGAAAGCCGTACATCTTACAATGATTACGACCATGGGATTATCCGACAATCCTTATGCCTGGGATGTTCAGTCGGTAGTAACAATGGACGACTTGTTTGTTCTCTAAAAAGTCGTACCTTTGCTATTACAACAAAGTTGTAACACAAAAGGTGTAATGGCATATGAAACCAAATAACAAGAAATCGATTTTCGAGTAAGAAAGCATAACTTTCCGGGTAAGAGAGTATAGCTTCTTCTGCTTTGTCACTAGGCTCGGCAGACCTGCTGAGCCTAGTCAGCAGATCTGCTTACTGCAGTCAGCAACTCTGCTGAGCCTAGTGGCAATACGTTAAAATTGTACAACATCATACCCTATAGTTGTACAAGCATACACCTTATAATTGTACAACTTCACACCCTATAGTCGTACGACAACAAATCTCGTGTTGTACGACTATGCATATATTGTTTCTATGCGCTACAGTTCGTTTGATTTACTCGCCCGACAATCAATATACTCAGTTCGTAAAGTCCATACATTGGCATCATTACCATAAAACACGTGAATAAATCGGGAGGAGTTATCACTGCGGCAACTATACCTATTAGCACAAAGGCATGGCGACGATATTGCTTCATAAAACTTGCCTCCAATATCCCCATTTTTGCTAAGAAAAAAGATAAGACAGGCAATTGGAATACCAACCCCATCATCAATGTTAAGGTAACAAATGTGGAAATATAGGAATCCAAGTTGATTTGGTTCACCACGCTCGCTGCAACTTGATAGGTTCCAAGAAATCGCAAGGAAAAAGGGAACAACACATAATAACTCATTAATACTCCCAACATAAACAAGAGATAAATGGCAATTGCCACAGATACTGAATATCGGCGCTCATTCTCATACAGCGCAGGTGCAATGTAGCGATACAACTCTATCATAATATAAGGAGACACAAGAAGCAATGCCAAATATACAGATGTTGACATATGGACCATAAATTGACTTGCCAACTCGGTATTTATCAACTGTATCGAATATGAATCAAAATGAAATTCCATCCCCAATCTTCCCAAACACTCCTCTATTAGGCGATAAGTTATGAAGTGATTATCACTTGGACCCAACAACAAACGGAACGTAACATCCTTTGCACAGAAAATAATGACAGCTAAGCATACCGTAATACCAATGATGCGAAAGAGCATCTTGCGGAATACCTCAAGATGCTCTCCAAACGTCATCAGATTATCATTCTGATTATTTTCCATTATTCTCTACTTGTTCGTTGGAAGATTCTTTCTTATCAGAAGCATTTTGGGATGTTTCAGAAGCAGGAACGCCTTCATCCAAATCCGTTACCTCCTTCATCCCATCCTTGAAACTACGCACACCTTGCCCCAAGCCCTTCATCATCTCTGGGAGTTTCTTACCACCAAAAAGCAAGAGTACCAAAGCCGCTATAAGCAGCAACTCCGATGTACCTATCATTAACACTAAATTCATCATATGCCTAATCTTTTAGAATTATTATGTGACGCAAGTCTTATGCAACCAAATAAATCTCACAAGTATCAAAGTTGATTTCCCAGTTGCCACCTTCAACGCTCTCCCATTGATACTTGGCACCCATTCTATCCCACCAAGACTGGAACTTAGTACCAGTCTCACCAAGGTCTTTCACCAACTTCTCATACAACTCAGCATTGTCTGCTGTCAAAATCTTAGCCAACTCATTCAAGCCATTGCGACGCTCAAATAACTTTTGGATTTCATTCTTCTCTTCTGGGGTAACCTGCCCCACTACTTTTCTTGTTGCCATACTATTATCTTGTTTAAAAATACACATACTTCCTTACCATTCTTTTCTCACCTCAAAAGGATCAAGATAAGTTATCTCCTTAATTTCCTCTTGCTCTGGCAAGAATGCGCCATGTTTACGGATTGCATTCAGCAAATCTCGGCTAGCATTACGTTCCAAGTGAGCCATTACGCATTGCTCGTGGCTTGGGGTGTTCACCTCGTAAGTCATCTTACGGTTTAACCAAATACAACGCTTGCATTGATAGGCATCACAACGACTACATAGCGGAGCATGGTCAAGTTTATACAACTGTGGATTTTTGATGTCCAATCCATGCTTCACATCTCCAATGGAAGTATGCAACGCCCCCATTCCATCATCTTCATCTGTAAGATAGAAAGCTGGACAAACATAGAACTTACCATCAGGAGCCAAGGTGATACTCGTATCACCTGCACCACAGTTATTCATCTTGTCGAGCATCATGCGGTCAGTCAAGAGATTCAACTGAACAACCTTGCCTGCGACATACAGTTTCTCCACTTCTTCTGAAAGCATTCTAAGCACTTCCGAATAACATTCGAAATCAGCATCCTTGAAAGTTTCAACATCAGTAATCACCACATTCAATCGCTCCACCTTATTTAACAAAGCACTAACATTAGCTATTTTTTCGAATAGTTCATGCTTAGAGAGCCTCAGTACGTATGATACACCCTGCTTAAAATCATTGTCATTTGCACTAGGAACTTGATTGAAGCCATCCATCACCACCACATCAGCCTCATCCCCAAGGCTAGCAGGCTTGATGTCCGTATGGTCGATACAATCTATCACCTCCAAGTAATCCTTTGGCAAAGAATAGCTGGGATAAACGAACTGAATGTTCAGATTCTCCTTCATCGCATAGACGATGCCAGCTTTCAAGGTTTCAAACGGCATCAGATTCCGTTCTTTCTTATCATTTTGATAATGGCAGAAAGAAACAGATGTATCATCCAGTAATATCACGAGATATTGTATCATTCTGCACCTCCTTCCTTTTCGAGTTTACGATAGAGTTTATTCCAATAATAGTTGTTGGCACGCACACGAGCCTTGTGCATCTTGCAAATGGCGGTGGCTCGCTGATAGATGGTAGGCGTGTCGGCAGCATCATAGTTTTCACCTTGGCACCAAGCACAGCCCTCTGCCACCTCACAGTCGATGCACTCTTGGGTAGATTGCGTACATCTATCCAAGGTCAAGAAAGGACGAAGCTTATTCTTGTCGATTCCATCATGGATGTTTCCGATAATCCAAGCCTTCTTGCTACGAAGTGAATATTGGGCAAATCGAGTACAAGGATAGAAGTTGCCTTCTGCATCCACAGCAAGCATCATGCCTGCACCACACCAATTTTGGTTTTGCAGTTCACAATCCATCGGTTTTCCCATGTGCTCCGAGAAGAACGAGCAAGCATAGTCCTGATAAAAACCACCATCAATGATAGCATCCGCAAGACTGGTTAGCTGTTCCTCGAAGAGTGCATCATCCCCATCTTTCCAAACTTCCTCAAACACACAGTTGATGTTCACCTCGTGGATGCCAAGACTATAGAGATGCAGCACGCTCTCCTTGATATAAGGAATGTCAGCACTACTAATCGTCACCTTCGTACCTGCCCCAGGGAATTGCTCCAACCACAAAGGAATGTTCTTCACGACATCCTCGTATGAACCTTTCTCTTCATCTGGCTTAGGCTGGATTCCTCGCTCCATCTCCTTGGTTTTCCAAATACGATTGAGGTCGTGCTTGCGTTTGGTTCCATCAATGGTAATACCAATACTTAGATGTTCACGATTCTTTTTGATGAAGTCCTGCACCTTTTCCGAGCCATAGTTGATGCCATTCGTAGAAAAAGAGAAGCGATAGGAATTGAACCAATGGTGGTTTCTGCGAAACATCTCAACCTTGAGATAGTCACAAATCTTATCTATCAAGTCTATCTCCAAGAAAGGCTCTCCACCTATAAAATCCCAGATGACACTCTCCTCTTTCATATCTTCCTCATGGTCGAGGATATAGTCAATAGCAGCCTTAGCTACCTCCCAGGACATTCGCTCTTTCGAATTTTTGCCTACGAGGTAGCAATACTTACAAGCAAGTTGGCAGTCTTTGGTAACGATGAAGGTGATGTTCTTGGCCATGCCTGACTGCCATCCAATATCATTTTCTTTAATTTTATTCATTTTACAAGCTTTTATTTACGAGACGACATACACCTTTACAAGTTCCAGAGCAAGAACCTCTACAACTCGTACATGCAGTACTACATCCTTCCTTACAGCCACCTTTACATCCAGAATTGCAATAGCCTGTACAATATTCAGAACAACCTGTATTGCACGCGTTTTCACAAGTTCCAGAACACCTTTGGTAACAATTGGTATTACATGTGCCTTTACAGCTACCAGAACAACCACCTGAACAACCTCCCGAACAAGAACCTGCGCATCCATTTCCACATGATTCTGAACAAGAGCTAGAACACCCTTTTCCACACGCTCCAGTACAAGAACCTTCACAAGTGTTACCACATGAGTTACTACAACTATTTGCACAAGCAGAACATCCTGTTCCTGTAGAACTACCCTTACAAGTTTCTGAGCAAGATGTTTCACAACTTTCATTGCAATTATCATAACAACCATTCTCACAGCCATCACAGCCTAGTATCTCGTCATCTGCACCTTTTGAGCAACCAGCCAAAACGGACATTGTAGACAATATGCCAATAAAAGGAAGAACACCTTTTATCGTTTTTTTGAAGAACTCTCTGCGATGCAACGGTTTTTCTGTCTTTCCCATAATTATTTTACTATTAATATTTTCATCTCGTTCCTTTTACACATGAAGATTCACAATTCGAGCTACAAGCATAAGAACAAGTTTGATAGCAACGATTATTACATGTTCTTGCACAGCCAGAACAAGCCGAGCCCTTACTTGCAGCCTTACAACCTCCTCCACAAGTATCACGACACTGTCCATAACAATGTGATTTACAAGTTGCGGCACAGTTGTAATCACAACTTGTCTTACATCCTGAAGAACAAGACGAAGAACAGTTGGAGCAACTACTATTCGTCGAATTGTTAGCACAATTGTTACCACAACCTGTTATTTGCCCAACACTATCAGTAACAGGTCTTAAACTTCGCTCATAAGAATACATATCTCCTGTCAACATAGACATCTTCACATCAGATTCTTTTTTCCAAGCATGCAAATATGCCATATCAGAAACACTTGCTCCCAACAAAGCGTCTCCAGCCCAATATTCCGCTTCGTTGCCTTGTCCCCAATTTTCCCATTTTCCACCATAGTAATTGCGAACACCTGCAAAAGGCAAGAATAGAGACTTTTTATTTTTCTTACTAACAAACAAGATGCCTTCGACACCTTTATAAGTATATAAACTTGAAATCGTATTATTAATCAATTCCAAAAATTGAGCTTTCGTCGGCATTCTCCATTTGCTGCCCCATTCTTTTGTTGCACGATCAAATTGTGTTCCGCTTAAAGAACAACTTTTCCAAAATCCAGCATCAACAGGACTACCATTACCATAGATACCCTTACACCTCGTTCCATAACCAGAAGGAGACTTTGTCCCATAATTATGGATTGCCCATTTTACACTAAGCCCTAAGTCTACATACCCATAACCATTAACCAAACCATCTGCTGAAGTTACTCCCAATGTCCCATGAACTCCGTCATCATCACTATTATCTCCATCATTATCATCCCAATCTTCATTATTAGAAGAATTACCACAACTCATCAAGGTTGAAGACAGTGACATTACTGCAACTAAAGGAAAAACAGTTTTTGCAGTTTTCTTAAAGAACTCCCGTCGATGCAAGAGTCTATCATTATCAGAAATACTCATTATTTAATAACGTGATAAAGAAGTACAAGTACGAGTACAATATCCTTGACATGTGCGGCGACATGTTGTATCGCACCCTGCATTACAATAATTACGGCAACCTCTAGCACAAGCATCAGTACATGTACCATCGCAAAATCCACTACAACCAGACCCACAACCTACGGAACATGAATACTGACATCCCATGGGAGTCTCCTCTGCATTAACAACATGAGGAAGACCACCTAAAACTATAGCACCTACTATCGGCAACACACCTTTAGCCGCATTCTTGAAGAAATCTCTACGAGATAGAAGTTCTTCCTTTTTCTTATTATTTGCCATAACAAAATAGATTATGCCTTGTAGAACATCCCGAGATTAGGCGATTTACAAATAGTTCTTAGTATAAGATACTAAAAAAGACGTGGGAGTCTCTACTTCTCGTCCACCCAAGTCTCAGACTCTCGCATTGCCTACACTCAAAGGATAGACAACACAGATAGCCCACGTCATGACGCATTATAGTATACCACCATATAAGAACATATCATTGCTAACGCAACAACACACTCCAAATACGATAGGATATAATACACCCTTCGTGGACGTTCCCAGTTGTCGTTCTCTTTTTGAGTGTTATCAAATTTGCGAGATTTGAGACCCAAAGAAAAACGTTCCGTAAACGTCCTTTACCAGTAAATAACCCACTCACCCATACAAACGGGCTAACTGAGTCGGTGGAAAAATTAAGAAATATTTTCGAAATCACCAAACTTTTATCGAAAAAAGTGAAGAGAAAGATTGCTTTTTCGATATAAAATCGTATCTTTGCACTTTGAACAGCTAAAATCAGTAGCATTATGAAGCAACTCAACAAGAAATATAACGATGAAGACAATATGCTCGTCAACGATTTGCGCTCCATCGTCAGCAAGGCTCGCAGCAAAGCATTTGCTGCCGTCAATTATTCTCTGGTGGAAAGAAACTGGAGAATTGGACAACGTATTGTGGAAGAAGAACAGAACGGAGCATCACGTGCTGAATACGGAAAGCATGTGATAGAGGTCGCTTCGGCTGCTTTGACCAAAGAATTCGGAAAAGGATTCTCGGAGACAAACATCATGAATTTCAAGAAGTTCTACCTGAAATTCAAAGAGTTAACAATTCCTCAGACAGTGTCTGAGGAATTCAAAAAGCAAAAACAGCAGACACTGTCTGATGAATCTTCTTTGCTACTCCAAAAAGGTCAGACACAGTCTGCCCAATTTGAGTTACGCCTTCTTCCTTGGTCTCATTACGAGCGACTTATACGAGTAGAAGACAAAAAGGCTCGTGAATGGTATGCAAAGGAGGCATTCGAGCAAGGTTGGAGCTTCAGAACCTTGAACCGCAATATCAACACCTTATATTATGAACGTCTTCTTATGTCAAAGAAGAAGCAGCCAGTCGTTAACGAGATGCAAGACAAGACAAAGGCTTATCAACAAGACAAGCTAGAATACATCAAATCACCAGTTGTCTTGGAATTTCTTGGATTGCCAGAAGACACATCCCTCGCTGAATCAAAACTGGAGACTGCCATCATCAACAACCTAGAGAAATTCTTGATGGAAATGGGAAAGGGATATGCGCTTGTGGCTCGTCAGCAACATATCCGAACCGAGGAAAACGACTACTACATCGATTTGGTGTTTTACAATTACCTCATCAAATCTTTTATCTTGGTCGACTTGAAGGTAAATCGCATCACCTATCAGGATGTCGGTCAAATGGACATGTACCTACAAATGTATGACAAGATGAAAAAAGGACCAGACGACAACCCTACCATCGGTATCATCCTCTGCACCGAAACTGACTCTGATGTTGCCAGATACTCCACCCTTGCCAAGAACGACCAAATGTTTGCTGCCAAATACAAACTCTACCTGCCAAACAAGGAAGACTTGAGAAGAGAAATTGAACGCCAGAAGGAACTGTATCTAATGGCTCATCCTAAAGAAAACGATAAAGAGTAATTCTGCTGGCAGAATCGGAAGTATAAGACGACACCATTACAAAAAGGTCAGACGCTGCCTGACCTTTTTAAATCTCATTTTCCGTATAACTATACATTTTTATGCAAAATCATCACTTTTTCTTGCATAAAGTTTGCGATTTCCAATAATTATACTTACCTTTGCAACGAAATAACATCTTATCATTAAATAAGAAAGGAAATTATAAATGGAACTGAAAGAGACTTTCCAAAAAGTGAAGGCTGCCAGCAAGACCCTGGGCTTGCTCAGCGACGAACAACGTAATGAAATACTGCAGGCGGTGGCTGACGCTATCATCGCCGAGACTCCTGCGCTCCTCCAGGCAAATGCAGAAGACTTGGCTAAGATGGACAAGGCTAACCCGCTCTACGACCGATTGCAACTCACCGAGCAGCGACTCCAGGATATTGCTTCGGATATGAGACACGTAAGCACCCTGCCCTCACCTCTCGGAAGAGTTCTCAAAGACAAGACACTCGACAACGGATTGCATCTGCAGCGAGTAGCCGTTCCATTCGGAGTCATCGGCATGATTTACGAGGCCCGTCCTAATGTAACCTACGATGTTTTTTCTCTCTGTTTCAAGAGTGGAAATGCATGCGTACTGAAAGGTGGAAAGGATGCAAACGCCTCTAACTCAGCGGGTGTCGAACTTATCCACAGGGTGTTGATAACTTTTGGCATTAACCCAGATGTCGTTACGCTCTTACCTGCCACTCATGAGGCTACAGGCGAAATGCTGAATGCCGTGGGCTATATCGACCTCTGCATTCCTCGAGGTGGAAAGAAGCTTATCAACTTCGTTCGTGATACTGCCAAAGTGCCTGTTATCGAGACCGGAGCCGGCGTGGTTCACTGCTACTTCGATAAGGATGGCGACATGGAGATGGGCAAGCGCATCATCACGAATGCCAAGTGCAGAAGAGTGAGCGTATGCAATGCACTCGACTGCCTGCTGATTCATGAAAGCAGATTAAACGACCTCCCTGCCCTCTGCGAGGGGCTCGCCGAGAAACAGACCAAGGTTCATGCTGATGCCAAGGCTTACGAGGCTTTAAAGGGGCACTATCCAGAAACCTTATTATATAAGGCAGAAGAAAGCGAAGCGAAGATGAAGGAAACAGATGCTAACATGAAGAGCATCTGGAACACCGAATGGCTCAGCATGCAGATGGGCATCAAGACCGTGGCTTCGGAAGATGAGGCACTCGACCATATCGCTACCTATGGAAGCGGACACAGCGAGAGCATCGTTTCCAACAACGAAGCAGCCCAGAAGAAGTTCCAGGCATTGGTAGATGCAGCCTGCGTTTATGTAAACGCTCCTACCAGCTTTACCGATGGCGC
>ERZ773186.2852-NODE-2852-length-12271-cov-2.825720_pt1 | contig 12271 bp, 10 predicted proteins | sample MGYA00581000_ERZ773186 | MGnify/ENA primary metagenome ERZ773186 (study PRJEB29015, sample SAMEA2737752) | human gut metagenome | biome: human gut; feature: human-associated habitat; material: faeces | place: China | collected 2012 ... | reverse complement strand
ACTTCCAAGAACTTTTGGACATAAAGAGGGAGCAGCAGCACTTAGAAAAATTATAGAAGATAAATATAATTAATAGGAGGATTATATATGAAAAAAGAGATAATATATGATGAATTATTAGAAAAAATACCTAATAAATATATACTAACAATTGTAAGTGGACAAAGAGCTAGACAAATAGGAAAAGGAGAGCCTCTTTTAACTAAGTGTAGCAAAAAAGATACTGATGTAAAAAAAGCTTTTAGAGAGATATTAGCTGGAAAAATAGGATATGAAATAGCGGAAGATAAAGTTGGTGAATAACTTTATGTTAAAAAAAATATTGGCAATTTTAATATTGCCAATTTTTATTTTATCTTGCAGTAAAGAGGTACAAAAAATAGAAAATAGTAAGTTTTTATTTGGAACTTATATAAGTATAACTGTATATGATAAAGATGAAAAATTGGCAAATAGAGCTATTGAAGCTGCTTTTCAAGAGATAGAAAGAATAGATAATAAGTTTAATAGTAAAGTAAAAGGAAGTATTATAGATAATTTAAATTCTGGGAAAGAAAAAAAAGTAAAACTAGATGAAGAGGGAGTATATCTTTTTCAAAATTTAAAAAAAATTTATGAGTTATCTCATGGAAAATATGATGTAACAATAGGTCCTCTTTTAGATGTTTGGAATTTTGGTGCTAAAGAGCAAAGAGAACTTCCCAAAATAGAAGAGTTAAAAAAAGCAATGGAATATATAGGATTTTCTAAAATAGTTTTAGATGGGAATGAATTGTATTATTCAGAGGATAAGGCAGAGATAGATACAGGCTCATTTTTAAAGGGATATGCAGTAGAAAAAGCTAAAGAGACTATGAGAAATTTAGGAGTAACAAGTGCTTTTATTTCATCTATTTCTAGTATAGAAACTATAAATACTAAACCAGACAGAAAAAATTGGAGAATAGGGGTAGAAAATCCAGAAAATCCAAAGGAACTTTTAGGAATAGTAGAATTAAATAATGAAGGAATGGGAGTTTCAGGAGATTATCAAACTTATATTGAGATAGATGGAAAGAGATATCATCATATAATTGATAAGACAACTGGTTTTCCTGTAGCAGATAAAAAAATGATAGTAGTAATATCAGATAATGCTTTTTTCTCAGATATGTATTCTACAGCTTTTTTCACTATGCCTGTTGATGAAATATTAGATTATTCTGATAAAAATAATTTAGGTGTATTGATAGTGGATAAAGATATGAAAATTTATAAAAGTTCTAAGATGAATATAGAGTTAAAATAATTGTAGATAAAAAATAAATTAGAGCAAGTAGGTTTAAACCATACTTGCTCTAATTTATTTTTAAGTTACTATTTTAAGCTATTTTGAATTAAAGTTTTAGGGTCTTGAATTGCAACTTTAGTTTTTACATCTACTATTTTTATATTTTTAAATCTTTGAGGTTCTTTTATAGCAACATCATGAGCAAATATAATAACTTTTGCGTTTTCTACATCTTTTGGAGTTATTCTATTAACAATTCCATTAGCTCCTTGAGTTTCTACTTTTATTTTTACGCCTAATTTAGTTGCAGTTTTTTCTAGAGCTTTTGCTGCTAAGAAAGTATGAGCAACTCCTGAAGGGCAAGATGTTATTGCTAATACTTCAGCTTCTCCTTCTCCTTGTACACTTTCACAGTTTATTTCTTCTTCAGAATCCTCTTTTTCAATTGCTATTGGTTTTAAAGCATTTACTATTAGTGCAGTAACTAGAGCTCCAGCTACAGTACCTATTATATATCCTATTTTTCCTTCAACTACAGGAAGAACAATCCAACCTCCCCAAGGAGCATGGTTAATACAATTCATTAAGAATCCAATAACATTTCCTACAATTCCTCCTGCAACTATTGCTGGTAGAACTCTTACAGGGTCAGCAGCAGCAAATGGAATAGCTCCTTCACTGATACCAATAAGTCCCATTATAGCAGCAGCTTTACCTGCTTCTTTTTCCTCTTTAGTATATTTTCTAGGAGACATAAATGTAGCTAATGCCATTCCTAATGGTGGAGTACAAATAGCTATTCCAACTCCTCCCATTAACCAAGGTTGAGTGTCAACTTGAGTTTGAGCAAATAGTGTAGCAACTTTATTGATAGGTCCTCCCATATCAAATGCAGTCATTCCTCCTAGAATACTTCCTAACACTACTTTTCCACTTCCAGCCATTCCAGCTAGCCAATTATTCATTGCTTCCATCATACTTGCAATAGGATTTCCAATTATCCAAATAACAACAGAACAAACTAAGAAAGTTCCTATTAATGGATAGATAAAGATTGAACCTAGAGATTTCATACTATCTGGTAATTTAATTTTCTTTAAATTTTGAACGATAAATCCAGCTATGAATCCGACAATAATTGCACCTAAGAATCCTGTTTTATAGTTTTGTACTGCTATCCAAGAACCAATCATACCTGGTGCTAATCCTGGTTTATCAGCTATTGAGTAAGCTATATATCCTCCAAGTATTGCAGTGAAAAGAGTAAGTCCTGCAATACCCATATCTGCCATCTCTTTTAAGAATCCACTATCTGGAACAGCACCTTTTCCTGATAACATAACTGCTAATGATAAAAGAACTCCTCCTGCAACTATAAATGGAATCATATGAGATGTTCCAAATAGTAAGTGTTCTTTCATTCTATTTAAAGTTTGTTTAAAATCTTGCTTTTCTGCTGTATTTTGAACGAAATTATTTTCCTCAACTTTTTCTTCTATTTTTTCTTCTTCAACTTTTTCATTTTTTAAGATTATATCCAAAAATTCTTTTTTAGTTTTAGCATTTTTTAATTCATCTAAGAATCCATCCTCCATAAATAGAGTAGTTAAATTTGATAAAACTTCTATATGAGTAGAACCTTTTTCTGAATCTGGAATAGCTATTAAGAAAGCTAATTCAACTTCATTGTCTTCATCAACTGATTCCCAATCAGTAATTTTATTTTTTAATCTCATTGCTGAGATTTTAGCACTTTTAACTGTTGTAGACTTTCCATGTGGAATTGCTAAACCATCTTCTAATCCAGTTGGAGATTTTGTTTCTCTCTCCATTACAACTTTTAAAAACTCATCTCTGTTTTCTAAAACACCACTTGCATTTAAAAGGTCAACTAATTTTTCAATAGCTTCAACCTTTGTTTTACACTCTGAATCAAGAATAATTAAATTTTCATCAATTAAATTTCTAAAATTCATTACTTTTACCTCCACTTATATTTTATAGTATGAGTATAACAAAATTTTACTTGTTTGAATAGAATCTAAATTTTTCAAAAAAATATGATTTTTTTTGACTTTATATGTTTTAATTTAGTTGATTTTAATATTTTATGATATAATTAATATAATAACAATTTGTAAGGAGAAAGCAGATGACAAATAGAATGTTAGATATATTAAAAATACTTTTAGAAAATGAAGGAAAATCTTCTTATAAATATCTATCAGAAAATCTTTTTATAAATGAAAGAAGTATTCGGTATGATATAGAGAAAATAAATGAACTTCTTTCTGAAAGTCATTTTATAGAGATAGAAAAAAAGTCTAAAGGGGAACTTTTTTATTCAAATTTAAATGTACTTTCTGATGTAATCTCTTTCTTTCAAAAAAATATCTCTACAGATGAAATAAAAGATGAAATAGTATTATTTAAAACATTATTTCAAGAAAAATTGAATTTAAAAGACCTAGGTGAAGAGTTAGATGTTAGTAGAACAACTATAAAAAATATTGTAAGAGAGATTAGAGAAAAATTAGAAAAATACAATTTGAAATTAGAAACAGAGATTCAGAAGGGATTAATCTTAGTTGGAGAAGAGGGAAATATTAGAACTGCCCAATTAAAATTTTTAAATAAGTATTTTAATTATTTTTCTTCTAAACATTCAGAGTTTATAAAAAAATTATTAGATGAGATTTTTTTATTAGAATACAAGGAGATTTCTAAAAAATTTATAGATATCCTAATGGAAGAAAAAAATATTTTAATTGCTGATGAACCTTATTTAACATTTCAAAACTATATTTGTATTATGATTTGGAGATTAAAAAATGGTAAGTTTTTAACAAAGATGGAAAATGAGAATTTTTTCAAAAGAACTGCTGAGTATTCTCAAATAAAAAATAATATAAAAATTATAGAGAAAAATTTTAATATTTTTATAAATGATATTGAAATTTTAAAATTAACTGATTTATATTTAGGGAGTCATAATTATTGTAATGAAAGTAATTTTTATAATTTTTGGATAGAGATTGATGTTTTAGCAAAAAAGATAATAGAAAATTTTTCAATAAATATGGAGATTGATTTAACTAAGGATAAAGATTTGTTATATGGAATTATAAATCATTTAAAACCGACAATTCATAGGTTAAAAAATAGTATTTCTCTAGAAAATTCTATTTTAACGGATTTTTTGAAAAACTATAAACCTATTTTTGAAGCTACAAAAAAATCATTATCTCCTTTGGAAGATTTTATAGGAATGGAGATTACTCCAGATGAGATAGCTTTTTTAGGGACTCATTTTAAAAGTGCCATTGATAAAAATTTTTCTTTAGAGAAAAAAGTTTTAATTGTTTGTGGTTTTGGCTATGGAACATCAAAACTTTTAGCTCAGCAACTAAAAAATGCTTATAGTGTTTTTGTAAAAGATATAATCCCAATTTATAAGTTAGAAGAGTACGATTTAGATGAAATTGATTTAATTATTACTACATTACATTTAGATAATAGTTTTTCAAAACCAATAGTACAAGTTAATACTATTTTATCTAATGAAGATAAAATAAATTTACAAAAAGCTGGATTACAGGAGCAACAAAGAAAAATTAGATTTAGTAATTTAATAAAAATAATAGAGAAAAATACTCTTATTACAGATTTAGCAACATTAAAAAAAGAATTAAAGGAATTTATAGGTGATTTACTTATTGATGATACTAGTAAAAATATTCTTTCTCTTTCTGAGCTTTTAAAGAATAATATTATTTTGCAAAGTGATTCTAATGATTGGAAAGAAGCTATATTAGAGATAGGTGAGATGTTACTAGATGATGGTTCATGTGATAAGACATATATAGATAGTATGATTAAAAAGATAGAGGAATATGGTTCATATATGGTTACCAATAAAAAAATTGCTATTCCTCATAGTAAAAATGATAATAATGTTTTTAAAACTGCTATGGGATTACTTACTTTAGAAAATGAAGTTATTTTTCCTGGAAATCTTCCTGTAAAAACAATATTAGTTTTTACCTCTATAGATGGAGAGGAACATTTAGAAGCTTTAGCTGATTTTATGGATTTAGCCAATAACCATAATTTTTTACCAAGATTAGATGAGTTTACAAATATTAGAAAGGTAAAAGATACTATTAAAAAGTTTGAATTTTTATCTAAAATAGGAAAAAATGAATAAATAAAAGAGAGCGATAAAAATCGCTCTCAAAAGATCATATTTATAAAAACTAAGCAACTTTAACGTCTACAGCCATAGGTCCTTTTTTACCTTCTGTAACTTCGAAGGTAACAGCTTGTCCTTCTTCTAAAGTTCTGAATCCTTCTCCTACTATTCCAGTGAAGTGTACGAAATAATCAGCACCATCTTCGCTAGTTACAAATCCAAATCCTTTTTCTTTGTTAAACCATTTTACAGTTCCCTTTAACATTTTACAAACCTCCAAAATAAAAAACTTCTCGTCCAAATAGTAGAATTTACATAAATTCAGCTCCCTAGAACAATTAAGTAGATTATACATCAACTATTGAAGAATATCAAGTGTTTTTTATAAAAAAACTAATAAAATATTAGAAAGTAAGTTATCTTGAACAGTTTATTTGATTTTTATTCATAAAAAATGTATAATTTAAATAAGGTATACTAATAGATTAGGAGGAGAATGAAAGTGAAAATAAATCCTATGATTATTGAAGGAAATTGGAAAGAGGGATATACATTAGATTATTTTATGCTAGAAAGTAATTATAAAGGGGAGGATATTTTTGGTTATCCAATTTTTGATGTAAAATATAGTGAGATTGGAAAAGCAATGAATGAGTTAAAATATCATAAAGAATATAATAAAGCTATAGAAATAGCAAATATAGTGACGAAATTTATAAAGGAAGAATGGAAGATAGCTGATAAAATTGATGGAATAATAGCTACACCTCCTACTTATTCAAGAGAGATTCAACCACTTTTTCAAGTAGTAAAACATTTAGGAGAAAATTTACAAAAGCCAATATCTTTAGATTTCTTTAGAAAATTAAGTTCTGAAGAGTTAAAAAAACTTCCTCAAGAGAAGAAGATGGAACTATTTAAAAATAGTATAATTAAGGAAAGAAAATTAACAAAGAGAGGAAATATACTTTTAGTAGATGATATATTTAGTACAGGAGCTACTCTTAGAAATCTTTGTGAACTTTTAAAAGAGGATATATATGTAGATGATATTTATGTTCTTACAATATGCAAAAATATAAAAAGTAAATAAAATAAAAAAGGGATAAACCTTTAGTTAATACTAAGGGTTTATCTCTTTTTTGAGATATTTTTATAAAGTTAAATTGATGAGAATTAAATAACTTAGTATCTTATTTCATATTTTTAACTGAAGAATAAGTTAAACCTTTTATTTGTTCAGCTCTAGGTGTTCCAGTTACAAAAGAAGCTAATACTGATACAATAACACTACCACCTATTATTAAGAAAGATATCATAAATTCAAATACTTTTGGTTGAACATAGTTAGGAATTACAGCAGCAGCCATTCCCATAGGGTTAGTTAAATATACAGCTATTAATATTGAAGCTATAAATCCAACCCAAACAGCTTTTGTATTTACTTTTTCAAAGAAGATACCAACTAAGAAAACTCCAGCAATAGGGCCTCCTAATAATCCAGTAATTGCTTGGAAGTATAGGAACATATCTCCTTGTCCAGCATATAAGAAGTGTACTGCAAGTATTGTACTTAAAATTCCTACTACCCAGCTTGAACCTTTAGCAAAAGATAATTTTTGTTTATCACTCATATCTGGTCTTAAATGTTCTAAGATATCAGCTGTCATGCAAGTAGAAACAGAGTTTAAACTTGATGAAACAGTAGATTGAGCAGCAGCAAATATAGCTGCAAGAACAAGTCCAGAAATACCAGTAGGGATATATTGAATTACAAAGTATGGTAATATAGCATTTCCATTTATACCAGTAGGAAGTTGAGCTTTAAATTTAAAGAATATAAATAGAGCAGAACCCATTCCTACAAAGATAAAGATACTTGTAAGAAGTAAAGGAATATTCATAAATAAACTTTTCTTAGCTTCCTCTTCATTTTTAGTAGTGTTGTATCTTTGAACTATATCTTGGCTTCCTACATAAGAGTATATAGAGTTAACAAATCCACCTATTAACATAGTCCAAATACTGATTTTAGCAAGGTCCATACTAAAGAAATCACTATTTAAAAGCATTCCACCTTCAGAAAGGGCTTTAAATCCTTGTCCAACTCCTTCAGGAGCAGCTGTAAATCCTGCTATGATAATTAATAGTGCTCCAAGTAATAAAACAATAGTTTGAATAGCATCTGACCATAAAACTGCTTCAATTCCTCCCATTGAAGTATAAGCAACACAGAAAATTGCAACTCCAACAGTAAGTATTACAGGATTTAAACTTGGAAGAGCTTGTTGTAAAGCTAATGTTGGAAGATAAAGTACTATAGCCATTCTAACAACATGGAAAAGAATAAAAGCTAAACTTCCAATAAGTCTGAATTTGTTATCAAATCTTTTTCCAAGATATTCATAAGCTGTAGTTACATTAACTCTTCTAAAGAAAGGGACAAATACAACAGCTGCAACCCAAACAATAGGAATAATTCCTAAAGGTGCCATCCCTAATAGCCATCCTTTACTAAAAACAGAAGCAGGAATAGCAATAAAAGATATAGATGATAGTGCAGTTGCATAAATACTACAAGCAGTTACCCAAGCAGGAACTCTTCCTCCAGCTTTAAAATAATCTTCAGTAGAAGTTGTTCTTTTTGAAAAATAAACTCCAACCATAAACATACCTACAAAATAAAGTAAGATAATAACCCAGTTAAACCAATGCCAATTCATAAAAAACCTCCTAAAATTTTATAAAGATATAAACTAAAATTTTTGTTCTCGTGAACATTTTTTAATAATAACTTATAATAGTATTTTTTCTATAAAAAGTCAAGATTTTTTTTCGGTACAACTGTTCGAAAAAAGATATTTGGTGTATGTAAAACTAATAATCATGCTACTTTTATAAAAAAAAGAAAAAAATTATATAAAGAAAAAAACAAGTGTATTTTTATAAAAAATAATATGTTCATTTTATAAATGGTGAAAATGAATGTTTTAAGTTTTAAACGTTCAAAAAAAAAATAAATTTTAAATAAAATTATTGACAAATACAGAAAAAAAAGATATATTAATATTAGAAGAAATGAACACGTGAACAAAATAGGAGAACGTTTATGGTAACTCAAAAAGAAATTGCTGAAAAATTAGGGATAAGTAGAACTACAGTGGCAAGAGCAATAAATGGAAGTCCTTTAATTAAAGAAGAAACAAAGAAAAAAATTTTAGAATTAGTTAAAGAAACTAATTATGAAAAAAACTATGTGGGAAGTTCTTTAGCAGGAAAAAAAACAAAAAAAGTTTGTGCTTTAGTAGTAGAGTCTAAAAATGAGTTTTATACAAGTGAAATAAAAAGGGGAATTAATTTAGCTATTAAGGAATACAAAGCATATAACTATAAAATAGAAATAAAAACAACAGATATTAATGATCCAGAAAAGCAAATAGAAGAGTTGGAAAAATTATTAAAAATAAAAGATTTAGATGGAATTATAATAACTCCTTTGGATAAAGAAAAAGTTTATAAAATTATAAAACCATATTTAGAAAAACTAAAAATAGTATCACTAGGAATTAGGTTACATAATGATATACCTCATGTAGGTCCTGACCATATAAAGCAAGGGAAAATAGCAGCAGGACTTATGGATAATCTTTTAAGAGAGAATGAAAAAGTTTTAATAATAGATAATGGGGATGATAAAGTTTCTTCAAAGTTGTATTTAAAAGGTTTTTTAGATAGAATAAAAGATGCTAATGTAGAAGTAATTGGTCCTTTAGAAGGAAATGGAATTGAAAAGAGTGTGGAATTAATAAAGGAATTGTTTACTAAAGAAGAAATAGATGGATTGTATATAAATAGATATGCACATGATATTTTAGTTAAATTACCTAAAGAAATGTTAAAAGGAAAAAAAATTGTTACAAATGGAATTGGAAAAATAATAAAAAATCTTATTAAGAAAAAAATAATTAATATGACTGTTATGGAAGAAATATCTTCAGAAGGGTATGCAGCAGGAAAGAATATGTTTGATATATTATATAAAAATAAAATTTTTGATGAAAAATGGGAAGTATCCAAATCTAGAATAATTTTTTATGAAAATTTAGAAGATTAAAATTTTTAAAATAAAATGTGGGAGGTTTTAATAATGAAAAAAGGATTAAAAAAATTAGGATTAGGAATTTTATTTGGAGTAATGACAACAGCAGCACTTGCAGCAGAGTATGATTTAAAAATGGGAATGGTTGCTGGAACATCCTCAAATGAGTACAAAGCAGCAGAGTATTTTGCACAACAATTGAAGGAGAAATCAAATGGGCAAATTGAAGTTGCAATTTTTGCTAATGGACAATTAGGAGACGATAGAAGTATGATTGAGCAACTTTCAGGAGGAGCACTTGATTTTACATTTGCAGAGTTAGGAAGATTCTCTATTTTCTTTCCAGAAGCAGAAGTATATACATTACCATATATGATGAAAGATTTTAATCATATGCAAAGAGCAACATGGGAAACTCAATTTGGAGAAGATTTAAGAGAAAAAATTAATAATGAACTAGGAATTACTATTTTATCTCAAGGATATAATGGAACTAGACAAACTTCTTCAAATAAAGCTATCAACTCTATTAAAGATATGGAAGGATTAAAATTAAGAGTTCCTACAGCACCAGCTAACTTAAACTATGCTAAATATTCGGGGGCATCTCCTACACCAATGGCTTTCTCAGAAGTTTACTTAGCATTACAAACTAACTCAGTAGATGGTCAAGAAAATCCACTATCAGCTATTAGAGCACAAAAATTCTATGAAGTACAACCATATTTAGCAATGACTAATCATATTATAAATGACCAATTGTATTTAGTAAGTAATTCTACTATGGAAATGTTACCAGAAGATTTACAAAATGTAGTAAAAGAAGCAGCAGAAGCAGCAGCGGAATATCATACAAAATTATTCGTAGATGAAGAAGCAGGTTTAAAAGATTTCTTTAAATCAAATGGAGTAACTATAACAGAACCTAATACTGATGAGTTTAAAGCAGCTATGCAACCTGTATATGATGAATACATTAAGAAAAATGGAAAATTAGGAGAAGAGGGAGTAAAAGAGATAAACTCAGTTAGATAAACTATATAGAATTAAGGGAGTAATGTAAATGAAATTTATAGATAAGTTGGAAGAGTGGATAGGTGGGACTCTGTTTATGGGGATGTTTATAGTCCTTATAGCACAGATTTTTGCAAGACAAGTATTTGGAAGACCATTAATGTGGAGTGAAGAACTTTCAAGCTTGATATTTGTTTATGTTGGAATGCTTGGAATAAGTATGGGGATAAGAAATCAAACTCATGTATTGATAGACTTCTTATGCTCAAGATTTTCTCCAAGAATGCAAAAGATAGTTTTTACAATATCACAAATCATAATATTCATTTGTATTATATTTATGGGATATTTAGGAAATATCTTATATAAGAAAAAATGGATATTTGAACTTGTATCATTAAAAATATCAAGTGGGTGGATGTATTTAGCACTACCATTAATTTCAATATTAATGTTATATCGTTTTTATCAAGCATATAAAGAGAATTATGAGAATGATAAGGTATGTATAAAACCTATATTTTTCTTAATAGCTTTAGTTGTAATTATTGCTATTTTAGCTGTAAATCCTAAATTGTTTGCTTTCTTAAGAGTATCTAATTATGTTAAATTAGGAGCAATGGGTGGATTTGTAACAATAGCTATATGGCTTATTATGATATTTGCAGGAGTGCCTGTTGGTTGGTCTTTAATGGCAGCAACACTATTTTATTTTTCAACTGGAAGATGGAATATAGTTTACTTTGCTTCAGCAAAATTAATAGATAGTTTAAATAGCTTTAGTTTATTAAGTGTACCTTTCTTCGTACTTACAGGAATACTTATGAATGGTTCTGGAATAACAGAAAGAATATTTAACTTTGCTAAAGCCTTATTAGGACACTATACTGGAGGAATGGGGCATGTAAACGTAGCAGCTTCTCTAATTTTCTCAGGAATGTCAGGATCAGCAATAGCAGATGCTGGAGGACTTGGGCAATTAGAGATAAAAGCTATGAGAGATGAGGGATATGATGATGATATTTGTGGAGGAATAACTGCAGCATCTTGTATAATAGGACCATTAGTTCCACCTAGTATCAGTATGATAGTTTATGGAGTTATAGCTAACCAATCTATAGCAAAACTATTCTTAGCAGGATTTGTTCCTGGAGTATTAACAACAATAGCTCTAATGATAATGAACTATTTTATTTGTAAAAAAAGAGGGTATAAAAAAGCTAAAAAGGCTACTTTTAAAGAGCAAGTAGAAGCTTTTAAGAAATCTTTCTGGGCATTATTAACACCATTTATAATAATTGGAGGAATTTTCTCAGGACTATTTACTCCAACTGAAGCAGCTGTAGTAGCAGCTATGTATTCAGTAGTTTTAGGAGCTTTTATTTATAAAGAATTAATTTGTGAATCAGTCAAAACGAAAAAACGAACAATAAAGCAGAAGAACACTTGCGCAATGGGATTTGAAACATTTCGTTTATTCTATTTGTCATCACAACGCAAATCATTCATTTCCCCAAAATCACCTCATTATTATAATAGAAGATTCCCATCCCAACAAGTGATAAAAATATGAAAGTTAAAGTTATGTATTGTATTTACACGCTCCTTCGTATTATAATGACTACATATTGAGTGAAAAAAGGAAGTCAATAGTATAAATGAGTGAAAAGAGTATGAATGAAAAAAACGAAAGAAA
>ERZ773186.2847-NODE-2847-length-12292-cov-14.200294_pt1 | contig 12292 bp, 10 predicted proteins | sample MGYA00581000_ERZ773186 | MGnify/ENA primary metagenome ERZ773186 (study PRJEB29015, sample SAMEA2737752) | human gut metagenome | biome: human gut; feature: human-associated habitat; material: faeces | place: China | collected 2012 ... | reverse complement strand
GGCGATTTAAAATGGCGAGATGCGTTGCTGGTCGCACATCGTGTGAACAGTAACGAACGAACGGACGGAGAGGCGTAGGTATGGCGGAAGTACATGGGGAATCAAAGTTGACTTTTTTGGAGTCGACGAGTATTATCATAGGACACGGCGTGGGATCGGGAATTCTTTCGGTCCCATTCCTTGCATCCAGGAATAACTGGCATGATATCATCTGGATTGCAGCAGTGGCTTATTGCATGAATCTTCTGCTGCATTTTATGATTGCGGAACTGTCTTTGAATAACAATGGCGCGCAGTTTATCAAATGCTTTGAAAATGAATTGTTTGTGGGAAAGTTAAAGATGGCATGTACATGGCTGGCGTTTGGTCTGCTTGGCTTTTCGGTTGTAGTGAATGTGAGTGGATTTATTACCGGTGCGGCAGCAGTATTTTCTGCATGGTTTCACCTTCCGTCAGTGGTCGGAATGCTGCTCTTTTATGTATTGGCAGCAAGTGTGGTCTATATCGGAATGAAACTGGTTGGTATCTGTGAAAAAATTGCAGTGATTTCTATGTTTGGAGTCATAGGGATCCTTTTTGTAGCAACGATGCTTTCAGAGACAACAGAGCTTTCGACAAAGTTCTATTCGAATAACAATATGCTGGCACTTTATAGCATGATTGCATTTTCCTTATCTGCAGTTATGTCTGTGCCACAGGTTGTGAAAGGTTTAGAAGGAGACGAAAAAGGTATTCGTAGAGCAATTGCAGCGGGTACAGGCTTGAATATGGGATTAATCCTTTTGATTACCTTTATGACGCTTTTGGGATGTTCGAATGTGACAGAGAACGGAGCATTAGTGGATCTTTCCGGTCATCTTGGCGGATGGGTCAGCATTATCGGATATGTATTTTCCTTGCTGGCTCTTGCGACATCCTTCTGGGCAAATACACTGAATCTTCGAGATATCGTGAATGAACAGACGAAATGGGGCGAAAAGATCAGCTGGCTTGCGGCCACAGTACCATGCCTTGTGATCGCGCTTGTGGGAGTGCAGAGCTTTGTCGGATTCACGAGAATGGCAAGTGTAGTTCAGGTTCTGACCGGAGTAGGGGTTATTATTGCGTACAACCGTTCCAGAAAACGTGCGGGAACCAGTCTGATCTGTGGAAGACTTGGAAGCCTGCCGTTCCAGATATTAGCAGTAGCAGCGTCGTTGGTAGCATCTGTAGGAGCAGTGCTTACGGTGACAGTGTGAAATTATAAACATGTTAACACAAAAGTTGATGGAGAAGGAGATTGGAAAATGCAAGAACAGATGAAAGTGAACAGTAGTATTTTAGAAAGATTTGAATTCAGGGATATTAGACAGGAAGAGGCAGATCAGGCAGTCTTAATTGAGAAAATTTGTTTCCCGCCAAATGAAGCATGTTCTGAGAAACACATGAAGGAGCGAATTGGTGTGACTCCAGAATTGTTTTTAGTTGCAGTAGATAAAACAACCGGGAAGTTAGCAGGATTTTTGAATGGAATTGCAACGGACGAGGAAAAATTCCGAGATGAATTTTTTACAGATGCATCTTTGAATAATCCAAAAGGAAAGAAAGTTATGATCCTCGGATTAGATGTATTACCGGAGTATCGAGGACAAGGTCTGGCACGAGAGATTGTAAGATGTTATCTGCAAAGAGAAGAAGAAAAGGGAAGAAAAGAAATTGTTCTTACCTGCCTGGATGAAAAAGTAGAGATGTATAAAAGATTTGGGTTTGTGGATCTGGGAATGTCAGATTCTGTCTGGGGTGGAGAAGAATGGCATGAAATGACATATTATCTGAGATAGAAGTGAATAACGAATGATAGTGAAAGCTGTAAAGTCTAATGGAAAATATTTGCCAAAGACTTTACAGCTTTTTTCTAAAAATGTATGATAAGAAAGAAAAATGAAAAACGTGAGATAGATAAGACGAGGAGAAAATATCATGGAGTATTGGGATATTTATGATGCGGAGAAACGGCTGACCGGAAGAACGATGAAGCGAAATGACTGGTGCTTAAAGGATGGGGAATACCATCTGACAGTGCTTGGAGTTGTGGCAAGACCGGATGGAACGTATCTGATCACGAAACGTGTAATGACAAAAGCGTGGGCACCGGGTTGGTGGGAAGTATCCGGCGGTGCAGCGCAGGCAGGAGAGTCTTCTGAGGAAGCGGTACGCCGTGAAGTGAGAGAAGAGACAGGATTAGATATTTCTAATGCAGAAGGCGGATATGTATTTACTTATAAGCGAGAAAATCCGGGCGAGGGTGATAATTATTTTGTTGATGTATATCGCTTTGTGCTTGATATTGATGAGAATGATCTGAAACTTCAGACAGAAGAAACAGATGGATATATGTTCGCAACTAAGGAGGAGATTGAAAACTTTGCCAAGGAGGGAATCTTCCTTCATTATGACAGCATTAAGAGAGTGTTTGAACAGTTACAATAATTTATAGAATGAGGAAAAGTTATGCATTCAGAAAAGAAGAAAAACAGATTTGAAATTGATATGTGCAATGGCTCGATCATGAATAAGCTGATTTCTTTTTCAATTCCGCTGATGATATCTGGAATTCTGCAGCTTGCATTTAACGCAGTGGATATTGTTGTGGTAGGAAGATTCAGTGGAAGTGAGTCACTGGCAGCAGTCGGATCAACCACAGCACTGATTAATGTATTTACGAACTTATTTATAGGAATATCTCTTGGAGCAAATGTGCTTGCAGCCAGGTTCTATGCAGCAGGGCGCGAGAAAGAGATGTCGGAGACGGTGCACACAGCGATTACATTTGCGATTATAAGCGGAGTTGTGATGGCATTAGTTGGATTGTTCTTTTCCAGAGGAGCACTTGAGTTGATGGGAACACCGGATAATGTGATCAATCTTTCGACACTATATATGAAGATCTATTTCCTGGGAATGCCGTTTTTTATGTTATATAATTACGGAGCGGCAATCTTAAGAGCGGTTGGAGATACGAAACGACCACTTTTGTTTTTGATCGTAGCAGGTGTGATTAACGCATGTTTAAATCTTTTACTTGTAATTGCTTTTCATTTAGGAGTCGCGGGTGTTGCAATTGCAACTGTGACAGCACAGTTTGTATCGTGTGTATTGGTATTGCGTTGCCTGTATAAATCAGACAGCAGTTATCAGCTTCGCTTCTCGAAGCTAATGATAAAAAAAGTATATTTAGGACAGATCTTTCAGGTTGGAATTCCGGCAGGAATTCAGAGTACTGTGATCAATTTCTCAAATGTACTTCTGCAGTCATCGGTCAATTCTTTCGGATCCGTGGCGATGGCAGGATATACGGCAGCGAATAACATTTTTGGATTTTTATATGCATCGATCAATGCAGTGACACAGGCATGTATGAGTTTTACAAGCCAGAATTACGGAGTCGGAAAATGGAAACGAATGGACAGAGTCTTAGTTGACTGCCTGATTCTTTCCACAACGATTGCATTAATTCTTGGTGGAGGTGCGTATCTCTTTGGACCGGAACTTTTGAAGATTTATACCGATGATCCTCAGGTTATCAGCTGTGGTATGGAGATCCTTCTGTATACAACAGTTACTTATTTTCTGTGCGGATGGATGGATCTGTTCCCGGGATCTCTTCGTGGAATGGGAAAATCAATTGTGCCGATGATACTTTCCGTAATCGGAACAGTCGGAACGAGAATCGTCTGGATCTTTGGAATATTTCCAAGATTCAGATCATTAAAGATTTTGTTTATTTCCTATCCGGTATCCTGGATCATTACGATCATCCTGCAGGTGATTTGCTTTATTTTTGTCAGAAGAATCGTTTATGCGCCACTGAAAAAACGAGAGGCTGCTATATAATGAAAAAAGAAATGCTTTATTTCCCAAAATATAAGAGGGAATAAAGCATTTCTTTTTTTATTACAGCATTTTGTAAATGATAATTATTGACAAATTCAATATCCTGGAATAAGCTAGTTTTGTAAAACTAATTGATAAAAAATCGCAATAAACTAAAGAGGATGATAAAAAAATGACATTAAAAGAATTAGCGATTGGAAAGAGTGCTGTAATTCGAACGGTTGGAGCTTCCGGTGCGTTACGACAGCATTTTTTGGATATGGGTATGATTCCGGGTGCGGAAGTTACGGTGGTAAAGTTTGCACCGATGGGAGACCCGATGGAATTGCAGGTACATGGATATGAACTGACACTTCGTCTTGCAGAGGCAGAACAGATTGAAGTTGAGGAAATCAGTGAGAGAACAAACAGCCATTTCCGTGGAGAACGTTTGAAACCGGTAGATCATCCGGGACTTGGAGAAGAAGGAAAGTATCATTCTGAAGAAGATGCTAATCCGTTACCGGATGGAACAGTGCTTACTTATGCCCTGGTAGGAAATCAGAACTGTGGAAAGACAACGTTGTTTAATCAGCTCACAGGAGCAAATCAGCATGTAGGAAACTTCCCCGGAGTAACAGTAGACCGTAAGGATGGAACAATCAAAGGTTATCCGAATACGAATGTGACAGACCTTCCGGGAATTTATTCAATGTCTCCATACAGCAGTGAGGAGATTGTTTCAAGAAATTTTGTGTTGAATGAACATCCGAAAGCAATCATTAATATTGTGGATGCAACGAATATTGAGCGAAATCTCTATCTGACAATGCAACTTCTTGAAATGGATATTCCGATGGTAGTAGCTTTGAATATGATGGACGAGGTGATTGGAAATCATGGATCTATCGATGTGAATACAATGGAAGCACTGCTTGGAGTTCCGGTTATTCCGATTTCGGCAGCGAAGAACGAAGGTGTGGATGAAGTAATACGTCATGCACTTCATGTGGCAAAATATCAGGAGCGTCCGCTGCGTCAGGATTTCTGTGATAAAAGTGATCATGACGGTGCGGTCCACAGATGTATCCATGCAGTGATTCATCTGATTGAAGACCATGCAGAAGAAGCAAAGCTTCCGGTACGTTTTGCCGCAACGAAGGCAATTGAGGGAGATCCACTGATTTTGGAGCAGTTAAAGCTTGATCAGAATGAGTTGGATATGCTGGAACATATCGTGCAGCAGATGGAGACGGAACGTGAGGTTGACCGAAGTGCGGCAATCGCAGATATGCGATTCGATTTTATCGAGCGTCTCTGCGAGCAGACGGTTGTGAAACCGAAAGAGAGTAAAGAACGTGTCAGAAGTGAGAAGATAGACAAAATCTTGACAGGAAAATATACAGCGATCCCATGCTTTATCGGAATCATGGTGCTTGTATTTTATTTGACATTTAATGTAATCGGTGCATTTCTGCAAGGAATTCTGGAAATGGGAATTGATCAGTTGTCAAGAATGGCTGAGGCGGGACTGCTCGCACTCAATGTAAATGATGCAATCCGAAGTCTTGTGATCGACGGAATCTTTACAGGAGTAGGAAGTGTGCTTAGTTTTCTTCCGATTATTGTTACTTTGTTCTTCTTCCTCTCTATGATGGAAGACAGTGGATATATCGCGCGTGTGGCATTTGTAATGGATAAACTGCTTCGTAAGATCGGTCTTTCCGGTCGAAGCATTGTGCCGATGTTGATCGGATTCGGATGTACAGTTCCGGCAGTTATGGCAACAAGAACATTGACCAGTGAGAGGGACCGTAAGATGACGATCCTTCTGACACCGTTTATGAGCTGTACAGCAAAACTTCCGATTTATGCATTCTTTGTAAGTACATTTTTCCCGGGTAAGGGCGGACTGATCATGTCGGGTCTGTACGTGCTTGGAATTGTAGTTGGAATTTTAATCGCATTCCTTTATCGAGGAACTCTGTTTAAAGGAGAACCGGTACCATTTGTTATGGAACTTCCGAATTATCGTCTTCCGGGGGCGAAGAATGTGGCACAGCTTCTTTGGGAGAAAGCGAAAGATTTCTTACAGAAAGCATTTACAGTTATTCTGATGGCAACGATTGTTGTATGGTTCTTGCAGAGTTTTGACTTGCATCTGAACTTTGTGGAGAATTCAGCAGATAGTATTCTTGCTATGATTGCAGGTGCACTTGTTCCAATCCTTCGTCCGCTTGGACTGGGAGACTGGAGAATCTGTACAGCACTGATCAGTGGATTTATGGCGAAAGAAAGTGTAGTATCAACACTTGAGGTATTGTTTGGTGGAGAAATTGCTTCTGTACTGACTCCTCTGTCAGCCGGTGTCCTGCTTGTATTCAGTCTGCTCTACACACCATGTGTTGCAGCAGTTGCATCCGTAAAGCGCGAGCTTGGTGCAAAATGGGCTGTCGGAATGGTGTTCTGGCAGTGTCTGATCGCATGGGTTGTGGCAATCATCACGAGAGGAATCGGAATGCTGCTTTTCTAATGGGGAAAGCTGTTACTGTGACAGTAACGAAATGTTTCGGAATAAGTCGTCTGGGAATAAATGATAAAATTTATTGACAAAACAGAATTCATTCGTTATAGTAAGAAACGATGTGTCAGTGAGGCAGTTGTTCATGAGACGAACCGAGCCGAAAGATAAATTAAATATATTCCGTGAGGGAGTAGTTCGCATGAAAATGTGATTTGTCAACATACCGGTGAGAATGAGTTTTAAAAGATCACCTGGCAAATCTTAAAGAATGAGACTCATGTATGTTTTAAATAAGAGGACGAGTTTGTTATGTCAAGCAGGCAGTTCTCTTATCATAGAACATACGTGGGTCTCTTTGTTTTTATATATTAGGAAAGTCCTTTCCTAATATATAAAAAATGCTCCGCTCGGGATGCGCACTGTAATTGTAGCGGAACAGATACAGAAGAAAAAAGAAAAGAGGAGAAACATGGCACTATTTATCGAGCTTTTGTTGATGGGAGTCGGGCTTGCAATGGATGCATTCGCAGTGTCCGTCTGTAAGGGTCTTGGAATGAAGAAGCTGAATAAAAAACAGGCGGTGGTGATCGGATTGTATTTTGGAGGGTTCCAGGCATTAATGCCGCTTGTGGGATGGATTCTTGGAATTCAGTTCCAAAAGTATATTACAAGTATTGATCACTGGATTGCATTTATTCTGCTTAGCTTTATCGGTGGGAAAATGATTCTGGAGGCAGTAAAAGAATGGAACGAAGAAGATATTGTTGAAGTAAAAGATCAGCCGTTGGATCATAGAAATATGCTTGTACTTGCCGTTGCGACGAGTATCGATGCGCTGGCAGTCGGTATTACATTTGCATTTCTGGACACACCGATTCTTGAGGCAATTACGATCATCGGAATTACGACAATGGTTATTTCTATTGTTGGTGTAGTGATTGGAAATTATTTTGGTGGGAAATATAAACATAAGGCAGAACTGGTTGGTGGAATCATCCTGGTGCTTTTGGGGATAAGGATATTGATTCAGCATCTGTCTGGATTAGCATAAAATTAATCAGATATGAATAACAGAAAGGAAATAAAAAATGAGTGATTTGTTTCAAAGTGTGCCATTTGCAGTGGTACTTTTAATTATTGGATTTGTGTTTCTTGTAAAAGGTGCAGATGCATTTGTTGAGGGGTGTAGCAGTATCGCAAGACGGTATCATGTTCCGTCACTGATCATCGGAATGACGATTGTGGCGATGGGGACGAGCCTTCCGGAGACTGCAGTCAGTGTGACGGCAGCAGTTACGGGAAACAATGCACTTGCAGTCAGTAATGCGGTAGGATCTAATATTTTCAATCTCATGGTTGTAGTCGGAGCCTGCACGCTTTTTACTTCCGTGGCAGTTCAGATTAATACGTTAAAGATTGATTTCCCGATCTCTATTCTGTGTGCGATATTGCTTCTGATTCTTGGTGCAGCCGGGATGTCACTGGGACATATAGATGGAGTTGTATTTATTATCTTATTCCTGTCGTTTATCCTCTACATGATCCGCTCAGCACAGGCATCTCGTGAGAAAAATGTGGAGCCTGGAGTGGAAGAGGAAGAGTATCTTCTGGAAGCAGAGGAGATTCAGGAAATGTCTATGGGAAAGAGTGTGATTTACATTCTTCTCGGCGCAGTAGCGATTGCGGTCGGAAGTGACTGGGTAGTAGACGGTGCCTGTACAGTTGCGGCGGCAATTGGAATCAGTCAGACTCTGATCGGCCTTACTGTAGTTGCATTTGGAACAAGCCTTCCGGAGCTGGTTACATCGATTGTAGCAGCAAAAAAAGGTGAGGTGGATATGGCACTTGGAAATGTGATCGGTTCCAATATCTTTAATATTCTCATGGTGCTTGGTATTGCGGCAGCAATTTCACCGGTCGCATTTTTGACAGAAAATATCATTGATATTACAGTGCTGATCGTGTTCAGTGTTATTGGATGGATCATGGCATGGACGAAAAAGGAACTTAATAGAAAAGAAGGTATTATCATGTTGATTCTTTATGCAGTGTATGTTGTGTACATTTGTATGAGATAGTCGGAAATATTTTCAAAACAAAAAGACGGATGATGTAAAAGACAAGAAAGCCTTGCCTTGCTACACCATCCGTTTTCTATTCTATTTTCCGATGATTAATGCAAAGTAGCCCCAGTCCCAGAGGAGTGATTCAAAACTATTTTCCAGATATTCATAAATATCAGCTGTTTCATATCCAGTCATTCGAGTGATGATCACGAGATATTGTCTTAAAGTTTCATAAGAAATCTTAGACAACTCTGTATCTGCGCCGTCCAGTAGCCATCTTAAGAAAATGCTGTGGCGGAACGCTGCGTATTCAAGAGCGATCCACTGCATCTGCACGAGCATATTTTCGAGGTCATTTCCAGGAAGCAGGAGATCGGAGAAAATCTCGTTGCGCAGGAAATTGCGAAGCAGTGGTTCGTAAGGGCTCAAGTATTGTGTGAATTGTTCCCATTGTTCCAGTAAAGTGGATTCGTAAGCTTTAGTATCATTAGGATTTCCAGTACTGTCCGAAAGGGCTTCCGATATTTCTTCCGCCAAAGCAAGAATTGGATTCAGTGTATCCTGATAGAGCCCTTCTTTTTGATAGTTTACGGAAAGATCTTGTAACAGTTCGTTACATTCGTTGATCAGATCCAGAGGTGGAAGTTCAACCTCTGCAATTGCATTTCCAAGCTCTTTCACTGTGCCGGCAGAAAAATAATCTTCCAACAGTTCTTTTGTCAGCGGCTGATGCTGGTATAATTCCTGAAGAATATAGAAGCTTTCCAAAAGTTCCTCTTCAGTCGGTCATTTTTTGCAGACAGTTCATACATGCTATCCTTTTCTGTTCTCTGCTCCTGCGTTTGCTCTCGTTTGATTTCTCCCTCCGTATCTTCTTGGCACAAGCAGGACAATACCTTGATGCACCAGAGCCCGGGACATATTCAACGCCGCACACCGTACAATTTTTAGCGGGCATTGCTGCCCACCGTTTTGTAGGTATGATATGTAATTCATCGACAAAGCCGATGAATTTATAGTAAATCTTGATTTCCTGCTTCACTGTTCCGTCTGCCATCTTCTCACGCTCCGAAACAAGTATCTTGTCTATGAGTGCGTTTATAACTGTTGCATCCAGTTCTTTTAAGCCTTGATAATTTCGGATAAGGGCGAGGAAGTCACGGATTCCCCGTGATTTCTCGTAGCTTTCATTAAGAGTTTCCGTCACCTCTTTCAGCCTTGCTTCAATTTCAAGCTGCTCTTTCTGGTATTTCCCCGACATCATCTCAAAATTCCGCTCGGTAATACGCTCCATGACCTTATCCTCGTAGAGAGAGGAAAACAGCCTGTCCAGTTCCGCAAGGCGTTTGTTCAGCTTCTTACGTTCTTTCTCTAATGCTTTCGCCCTGCTCTGGTCTGTTTCCGTGAGCCGCTTTTCTATGGCCCTGACCGCCTTTTCATCATTCACTGCCATATCCGCAAAACAGTTGATGTCGGCAAGAACGGCATTGAATAAATCCCTTGCTTCTATATTGTGGGCACTACACTCGCTTCTTCCGTTTCTTGCATAATTATTACATGAATACTGTACACAGTCGATAATCTCTGGGCGTTTCCTCCTGTGTACGTTCATTGCCCGCAGAGCACATCCGCAGTCCACACACTTGATAACGCCTGCAAAAATATTTACAAATCCTCCCTTGTTCTGTGGAAGCCTACGACTTGTAATAAGCTGTTGGACAATATCAAATTCCTCCTGCGTGACTATTCCCTCATGGGTATTGGGTATCACTTCCCATTCTTCGGGCAGCTTAGAGGGGCGTTTCTTGCTTTTCATATTGGCGGCAATCCGTTTGTAGCCTACAAGATTTCCCGCATATATCGGGCTTCTTAAAATGCTCCTCACGCTGTTCCCACTCCAAATATAGCGTTTGTCCTCGTTCCCCTCAAAATGACGTTCAAAGCCTGTTTCGCCACGCTCCGCCGCATAAGCGGCAGGGCGTAGGATATGCTGTTTATTAAGATGTCTGCAAATTTTGGCAACTCCATTCCCTTTTAATGCAAGGTCGAATATCTCTTTTACAACATGTGCCACTTTATCATCTATCAGCAGATGGTTGTGGTCGGCAGGGTCTTTGATATAGCCATAAGGGGCGGTAGTTCCCATGAATTTCCCCTGTTGAAACCTCGCCCGATATGCCGATTTTATCTTAACAGATATGTCAGCGGCATACATTTCGTTTAAAATGTTGCGGAAAGGCGTGATGTCCATAGCAGATTTATTCAAGGTATCTACGCCGTCATTGACCGCTATATACCTCACGTTATGCTCTGGGAAGAAAACTTCCAGATATAACCCACAATCAAGATAGTTTCTCCCCAGACGGGATAAATCTTTCGTAATCACGCAGTTTATCAGACCGCTTTCAATGTCTTTTATCATATTCTGGAAACTTGGTCTTTGGAAAGCTGACGTTAGATAACGATACTTTTGAAAACACTGGAAAATCAAGGTTTTTCGAGCGACGGACAAGCAGGGTATTGTACTAAAAACTGAATACGACGCAGAAGCGGCGTTTCTTACTCTCTACATGGGAGAACAGGAACGCCGCTTTTTTCATGCCCTTTGTTACGCAGTAGGGGCAGAAAAAGCCTTGCTACAAGCGGTTTTCCGGGCGCGTATCTGGCGCGGAAAGGGATTTATACCTTATCCCCCGAAACCGCGCTTCTACTGCGTAACAAATCCAAAGCAAAGGAGCTATGAACTATGGCAGTTTTCAGAGTGGAACGAAACAAGGGCTATACCGTAATGAGCAACCACCACCTACGCAACAAGGAGCTTTCCCTAAAGGCAAAGGGGCTGTTGTCGCAAATGCTGTCACTCCCCGAAGATTGGGACTACACCTTGAAAGGCTTATCCCTTATCAACCGGGAGAAGATAGACGCTATCCGCGAAGCCATTAAGGAACTTGAACGCGCCGGGTATATCGTCCGTTCAAGGGAGCGCGACGAGAAAGGACGCTTGCGCGGCACAGACTATGTAATCTTTGAGCAGCCGCAGACCCCGCCTGTATCGGATTTACCTACATTGGAAAATCCAACATTGGATAATCCAACGTTGGAAAAACCTACGCAGGAAAAACCTACGTTGGAAAATCCAACGCAATTAAATAAAGATATACAAAGAACTAACTTACCAAAAAAAGAAAAATCAAATACGGATTTATCAAGTACCCATTCCATTCCTATCCATTCCCTAAATCCCTTGCCTTATGGCGAGGACGAAACGGCACAGCCGCCGGAACGGAAAAGAACGGAAAGGAACGACGCTTACAGAGTGTATGAGGAAATTATCAAAGACAATATCGCCTATGACATTCTCTTACAGGACAGAAGCCTTGACCGCGACCGTCTGAATGAAATTGTTGACCTCATGCTTGAAACCGTCTGTACGGCAAGAAAGAAAATCCGTATTGCCGGGGACGATTACCCCGCCGAGCTTGTGAAGTCAAAGTTTATGAAGCTGAACAGCGAACATATCCGCTTTGTGCTTGACTGTATGCAGGAGAACACCACGAAAATCCGCAACATCAAGCAGTACCTAAAGGCGGTGCTTTTCAATGCCCCGTCTACCATTGACAGCTACTATACTTCCCTTGTCGCTCACGACATGGCAAGCGGCGCATTATCCGGCAAGCCTAAATACGGCGACCCGGACTACTACACCTACAACGAGGGCGAAAGCCTGTAAACGAAAAAAGGAGGATTTACCACATGGCACAGAAAACAGGAGCTTTGATTTTTGATGAAACCGCTGACCGCTACGACATTCGCTTTGACATTGCCGACTATTACGGCGGCTTGCATTGCG
>ERZ773186.2843-NODE-2843-length-12300-cov-7.080686_pt1 | contig 12300 bp, 11 predicted proteins | sample MGYA00581000_ERZ773186 | MGnify/ENA primary metagenome ERZ773186 (study PRJEB29015, sample SAMEA2737752) | human gut metagenome | biome: human gut; feature: human-associated habitat; material: faeces | place: China | collected 2012 ... | reverse complement strand
CTATAGAGATTCCATCAATTAATCCATATTCCTCTCTTGTTACTTCTTCCTCATCATCTTCTCCTATATGCTGATATATATTCATTAATGATTTATACATCTTAGGAATATATTTTTCAATTTCTCTCAATATAACATCAGCTCTCCTTACCAAATTGCAATGCTTGGACACCTTGATTTTAACTTATTTGATGAGCTTAAAAAACTTAGGATTTATGAGGCTTACATGGATAAAGTCATTAGTCGTGGTATTAGCTTTGAGCAATTCTATCATTCAACTAAAGCTTTAATTGAAAACACTAAAAATCTTGATTTTGATTGTGGCTTTTTAAAACCTAAAGACTTTAAGAACTTCTGCTCATTACTAAATATTGATTTTAAATATCTCTGTGATGAGTACTATGAATTTGTTCTTATTAAAGATTATCCCCAAATTATTTTAAATAATAGGATATCTTTAAATATTACTCAAAAAGAATTAGCAGCTCAATGCAAAATTAGTCCAGTTACTATAGGTAAATTAGAAAACAAACTAAGGTATCCATCAAGAATTCAATTTTTAAAGTTGAAGGAGGTGATGAAGTTTTAATGTTATGAAACGATTTTATTTATTAGTACATAAAGATACTAAAAAGACTTTTATTTTAAAACTACCCAAAAAGCATTTTTCTTTTATAGTAAATGACTATTATTTTTCTTTTGAAAAGAATGAAGAAGAGTTTACTTTAGAAGAAAAACTTTACTTACTAAATCATTCAGAAAATATAACTTGGAAACAAATATCACTAGCTGAAGCGTTATTTAGAACTGTATTTCTAAATATAACTACTCCTGCTGATTTTCAACTATTTCTTAATAGAAATAAAGTTAATATTTTAGTAAATGGTAAAGTCCAAGGAAAACTGATTATAAAATAATTTTACTATTTTATAATCAGCACTTTACTTTGAAAGGAGGTACTCCTATGTCTGTAAGTTATGATAGATTAGCTGAAAGAATTGATGATTTAATTTTTGAGTTATCATTAATTAATTCTGAGTTAAATGAATTAAGAAAAAGAATTTGTTCGTTAGAACAACACTCTAAAAATAGATTATAGTTAATAAAAATGCTATGAATAAATAACTTCATAGCATTTTTATTAACTATCTAAGATGTTTTTGTATACCATACATTTCCCTTAGCAAATTTTTTTAATAGTAAACTTTCTACATATGAATTCATTTCACGTGGCTCTACTTTTATTGTTCTTATATATAATTCTTTTGTACTTGAATTATTTAATATATAGTCTTTTACTTTCTCTAAACATGAATTTGTAGTATCAGATTTATATACCAAATGACATCTTAGTCTTTCTTTTATATTATAGCTTTTACCAACGTATTTAACTTCATAGTAATTTTTATCTTTACAGTATATTTCTGTTTTATTTTCAACTTTTATCATAATAACATAAATATTATCTTCTTTAGGAACTTTATCTCTAATTTTTTGAAAATCACCATTAGCTATATCGGTCCAATTTACTTCATCTATATCTTCAGAATATTTCATTACTTTCGGTATAGTATTTTTTATTTCTGAAATAGCATCTTCTAAAGTCTTTTTAGCATCTACATTTATTTCCATTATAAACTCCCCCTAACCATAAAACTAGATTATAATTTGACCATGATACATTAATATTTATAATTATTATATTTTACTATATAATTACAAATAAGATGCATATAATTTAATATAAAAATAATGGGGGATAGATTGGTAACGGTATACCGCAACCAACCTATCCCCCTATTGTTTTTTTATTTTTTAACTACTAAGTAATAATATTATTTTCTTAAAACAGTATATTAATAGTTTAAATATAATATATGATAATTTTTATTATAAACTATTAATGTAACTACCCCATTATATAATTATAATTTGATATAGGTACATCTATATGGTCTTTTGCTATACATATCCCATCTTTAACTATATAGCATTCTACATAATGCTCTCCTATAAAATCACTTGATTCATTTATAGATTTAGTATTAGTTCTTTTTATCTGTCCTCTTATACAATCTCTTTTAATAGCTTCTTGCCCCTCATTTTTAATCTTCCAATAGATATCATATGGTGCTTCTTTCTTAATCTCACTGTCCATAGAGTCTATATAAAACTCTAAGTGCTTTTTAATTGCTAAAAACATCTTATCTCTCAATAGTTTTTTTAGTAGCATTGGTCTAAATCCATCTTGAGTTATCTTGCAATCTATAGAAATATTATATTTAATATCTACTGTAAAGTAATCTTCAATAAACTCTTCCGTATCATTATAATATTTTTGATTATAAGATGATGTATATGCTCTATTTTCTGCTGTAACTTTTTTAGGAAATTGTGTACCAAATACTTGTCTTAGTTTCTTATTAACATCTGATGAATTTACTGTTAAATCTTTTATTTTTTTATAGGCTTTTTCGGCTTTAGTAATAAATTTTCCATTATCACAATTATAAACTTGTTGATTACTTCCAATTGCATACCAATACGATTGGTCTTTATTTAAATCTTTTATATACTCAAATAAAGCTTTGGTCATATCTAAATAACTATCAAAACCTATATTTCTGTAATCTGTTTTTTCATTAAGAAACTCATATGTTATTGTATCAATCAATAAACCTCCAAACTTAAACCCTTGCTTATTTTTCCACGCCCTTAGCATATTAGCAATGTATTTAAAATTATTATCTGTATCCTCTGCTGTCTTTTTACTTTCAGATATTTCTGGTAATGGGTCGGTATACTTCCAACTACCTCCATTATTAGTATCTGGGTACTTAAATCTATCATCTGATTGTTTAAAACCCGGAACTAATTCAACTGTATATTTATTAAACTTTATTACCACTACTTGTCCATCACCACTAATATCAGTATTAGGATATCTCTCTTTCAGAATATTTTTTACTTCTTGTAGTAAGGAAGATTGTTTTTTCTCCTTATAAGCATCAAATCTTTTAAATACTTCGACTGGCAAATCAAATAGTATATCTAAATCACTAACACCTTTAATTGCAGTTTCTCTACCTACAGAACCTACAATATACATATGTGATGTTTTATCTGAATCTAAATTGTAATAATTTTTATTAAGCTTCTTAGCTATTTCACCCACTGTTATTTCCATTTCACTTATATTAGTTGGTTCTAAATTTCCTATAAATATCTCAAAATCAGTTTCTAAACTCATAAATTCTCCTTTTTCTATCTATTTTTTCTTGCTAACGGTGGTAAAAAACTATCTATTTCAGTATCTGAATAAGTATTATCTCCTGTAATTTTTAAAGCATTACTAGCTTTTTTTACAGCTTTCCTTCCAACATCTAACGTATTTTTTGCAATTTCTATCTTTCTTTTAATAAAAGCATCTCTTTTTGCTATTAAATCATCTTGAGAATATTTGTTTAAAGGTATATCACAAAGTACAGTCATTATATCTTCTCTCAATTCTAACCATTCCAATGCTGACTTTTTATGTTGTTTTTGTAATTCCTTTAAATTGTAAGATTTAAAATAAGTATTTATAAATAGGGAAATTGCAGAAACAATAGCAGTACTCAGCTTTAACCAAAACTTATCAACAAATATTATTGCAAAGATTCCTGAAGAAGTTATTGCAGCTAAAAGTATTCTTGAAAATTCTAAGTGATTATACCTATTCAAATAAATATCAGATTGTTTCTCTTGAATTTTATGTGTCCATACCACAGATGCAAATATTTGCCTTAATTGGCTCTCTACTATTTCTATATTAACCATATTGTATCAATCCTTTCTTTATATTTTTAATATAAAACACAATATACAGTATTAATTATATCTATCATACTATATATTGTGTTCTTTTCTATACTACTTCCGCATTAACTTTTATATCATTAATAATCTTAATTATCTTTCTAGCATCATCCATATTATCCTTAAATAATGTAGCTATGTTTCCAACAGTTCTAAATGGGTCCTCTTGAAGAACTCTATTATCTTCAATAAGTCCATTAGCAACAACATAATCAATTATTAACTTAACAAAATGAATTTGATTCATATTTAAATTTTCATTATTTAAAAACTCAGAGAAAGCTTCATTAGCTGCTTGTCTATCTAGTCCCACTAACTTTCTCACAAGTTTCCCAACCGGCATATTTCCAAATTCTTTTTCATAATCAGCATTTGTACCTAGTTCATTCCACATTATTGATTCTAAAGTTTCTACATCTTGCTTAGTTAACTTCTTATTATTTCTAAGTTTAAATATTGCTAAGTCATCTTTATGAGAATTTAAATAATGTTCAACTTTCTTTCTATAGTTTTTAAGGTCATTCGTATTATACATAGCTGCATTAGATTCTTCAGCAATAATAAAATCATCAAAGCTTGTATAATAAATAGTTTGAGTTTCTCTTTGAAGATACTTTAATAATTCTCTTAAAGCATCACGAACTTCTTCTAATTCAAATACATCAACACTTTCCCAAAATTCTTCTGTTTTAACTTTTTCAATTATATATTTCTTCTCTTGCACCTGTGGGATAGTTCCTAACTTAGAAAGTTCTTCAGCAGTTTGAATAACACTTCTTATTGGTTTATTGGCATTAGCTCCTTGAAGTCTTGCAAGTTCAATTGTATACATAACTAAATCAAACCTTTTAGCAAGTTCATCATCTTTTAATGAATTTATTAATGGTGAAATATTTTGTTTTATTTCATTTACATTAAGACTTCCTAAAGCATTCCAAATTTCTTTATTTTTATATTTATGAACAAAGTTTAAGTGCATTCTTACTCTAAAGTTATCTTCATTTAAAGATTCAACACTAGCTAATACATTATCTAATAGTTCTGCTCTATAATTCTTATAATCTTCTTCCTCATACTTAATATCTTGTAACTCTTTTATAAGCTCAACTTTTTTATTAAATATCTTTTCAGTTAAAGACTCACCTAAAACTCCATCAAAGCCTTTTGGATTTGCTCTAAAGAATTCAAAGTTATTACAAAAATCAAATATCAAGAACTCTTCTTTATCTTGACCTAATCCAAGTAAATCTGGGCAAAGTCTAGTTCCTCTACCTATCATTTGCCAGAACTTTGATTTACTTCTTACTTTCTTAAAGAAAACAAGATTTAATACTTCAGGAATATCTATTCCTGTATCAAGCATATCTACTGATACTGCTATTTGTGGTAGCTTATCTTTATCAGAAAAATCATCAATTATTGTATCCACATATTTAACGCTATAATCCACAACTTTAGCAAAATCTCCTCCGTATTGTGGATAAATTGTATTAAATCTTTGTACTATAGCTTGAGCATGTCTACTATTTTTAGCAAAGATAATAGTTTTACCTAATTTATCTCCACCTTCAACCCTTAAACCATTATCCATTAATTTATTTAAAACTAAATCTATAGTATCAGCATTAAATAACCATTGATTTATAGCACTATTAGAAATTTCTTTATCTATATTTTCATCATCATCAAAAGTATCTTCAAATTGCTCTTTATCTTCTGGTGATAAATCATCATAATTAATTCCTGACTCCATTATTTTAGATTTAACTTCTAATGTTTTATAATCTACTAAATAACCATCTTCTACTGCCTTTTCAAGCTCATATGCAAAAGTAGGAACTCCACTTTCAAGGTCAAATATACTATAAGTATTTTTATCTATTTCATCTTTTGGTGTTGCTGTAAGTCCTAATAATAATGCATCAAAGTAATCAAAAATAGCTTTATACTTTTTGTAAATACTTCTATGAGATTCATCTACAATAATTAAATCGAAATGACCTGGAGTAAATAGTTTTTTACCATCTTTTGTTTTAGTATCATCTATTGCATTCATCATTGTAGGATAAGTTGAAAATATCATTCTTGCTTGCTCTGGATTGTCCTTGCTATCTAATAAATTACATAATGATAAATTAGGTAATAGTTTAGAAAAGTTATTTTTTGCTTGTTTAACTAAAGCTGTTCTATCCGCTAAAAATAATATATTTTTAACCCAATTATGCTTTGAAAGTACATCAACTATTGAGATTGCAGTTCTTGTCTTACCTGAGCCTGTTGCCATCACAAGAAGTGTCTTTCTTTGATTTTTACTTAAAGCATCACATACAGAAAGTATTGCTTCCTTTTGATAATATCTATTAGAAATATCATCATTTATCTTTACATTAGTAAATGGCTTCTTTTCAAATCTTCTATCTACAATTAGTTGTAATTCATCTTTTGTAAAGAATCCATAAACTCTTCTTGGAGAATAATTATTGTAGTCATCCCAAATATAAGTTTCAAAACCATTAGTATAGAATATTACTGGTCTTTGTTTAAATTCTTTTTCCAAACAATCAGCATATAATTTAGCTTGTTGTTGTCCTATTTTAGGGTCTTTACTACTTCTTTTCGCTTCAACTACAGCTAAAGGCTTTCCATTTGCTCCATATAAAACATAATCCACAAAACCTATTTCAGAATCATTCGGCATTCCTGAAACTTCCACTTCTTCTCCAATATCTTTATTAAACTCCCATCCAGCAAGCTTAAGTTCAATATCTATATATCTTTGTCTAGTTTCAAATTCACTTATTTCATCTACATTGAAATCATAGTTTTTAGAATTATTCTTCCTCTTTTCAGTAAGCTCTTTTCTTAGCTCTTCATTTTGTTTTCTTATTTCTTCAAGTTTTTTATCTTTAGAGCTTAGCTTTTCATAAAGGTCTTTAAGCTCTTCTGGTCTAGTTCTTTTATTTTCTCCATGCATTAAAAGCTCTTCATTAAAAGGTTTTGCTTTATAATCTCCATAACAGTAATCAATCCAAGCTACAAATTCATGAAGGTTATGAAGAGCAAGTACAGCTTCTTCTCTTTTAATATTTGCATTAGTATGAACAGCAACATTGCCAACCTTAACTATATATTTAATAAGTGGTAATAATTTAGAATCTATTGTTTCTATAAAATTATTGTCATGTATCAAGCTTGATAAATTATCTTGGTAAGGAATATAAAGACTCTCATCAAAACTATAAACCCACTTTACTGCAAGCTCTAATGCCCTTCTTGTAAGAATTGCAGTAGTTGCAGGACTAACTAATATGCTTTTTTCTGCTTCAACACAAGCATTATAAAAACTTTTGAATATATCATTATCTTTTAAAAAGTTAAAATTTCCACTCATTTAATTCACCTTAATATCCTAAAATTTTATTTAATTTAATTATACCATGATTTTATATTATACGGATTAAAATAAGCCTTCCTTATTTCTACACTTACTTAAGTTATTAAAATATAAATTCAATTTTGATATAAACATAATCAATTTAGTATTATTAACACCTAAAAAACACTATATTTTATAATATATAAATAAATTTGCAGAATAATAAAAAAGAGATATAATATATAACATTAGATAAAAAAATAATGTATTTTTCTACTGGAATTTATGAATTAGGAATACATGATAATCTCATAGACCAGAATTTAATAGTGGGAAAATATTTGAATTTTGAAATGGTCTTTACTTGGCAGAAAAAAATACTTCTATAAATTATGCTCAAAAGGTATTTATAAGAAAACAAACTGAATAGTTTAAAAATAAAATACTTTAATAATTTAAAATATAATTAAGTATACTATATAATTATAGGATGTAGTAATTATTAGAGAAATAAATCTACTACATCCCATTTTACTATTTATAAAGAATTATCTTTTATAGCTTTTACTATACTTGTAGAATTCCAATTTACTCTTATATATTCATCAGAAATTAATTCAGATGGCATCCTTTCAGCACCTCTTGGTCTTATAACAATTATAGGTTTACCTTTAGCCTTTGCTATATCGATTTCCTTTTGAATCCACTTTCTATGATTATAATACATCCCAGCAATAATCAATACTACAGATGTTGGTGCTATCTGTCTATTTAACGCTTCTTCTAATTCTTTATTGGTTTTTGTATCTAATGCATCATGCTCAGGAACACTATAGTTCTTATATGAAAAATAAGGATAATTATCTAATAAATTAATTAAATTATAATAATCACTGTTATAATCCCATGCATGACTAATAAATAAATTATATGTTCTCATAATATACTCCCCCCTATTATTAGAAAATAATATTTAGAACTAATATAGCTAAATATATAATTATAAAAATAATTGGTACATTTTTTTCTATCTGCGTAAGCTTTTTATATTTTTTCTTATCTTGTCCTTCTCCTACCAAAAACCACTCATAGTTAAATGGTTGTGTTGGAAGTTGCTTTTCTAATTCATTTATAACCTTAAACTTTGCAGAATTAAGATTTTTATAACTAGTTATTGTTGTTATCCATAGAAATGAAATAATTATCCCAACTATAGCTATTGAAACATCACTCTTTTTAGGTATTATTGCTGATAATGCCAGTATAACTGAATTTAAAGTAATAAATAAATTGTTAACTGTTACTCTACGTTCACTAACTCTATCAGCCATATCAATACAAGTTTTCCATTGCTCCAATATATGAACTTCATAATCTAAGCCATAATCATCCTTATTTTTAGTATATAAATTTATACTTATTCCCCCTTTATACTTTATTATTTGTATCTTAGAAATAATTATATGGTAATTCATTCCTTAAATTATTTCAATATATTATATTAGCATTTTTTACCGTTTACCTGCTTTATTCTTATTATCTCTTTATATTTTATTGTTTTTCTAAAAAAATACTATATATAGTATAATTTATTTCAATTTATATAAAAAACCACAATATATAGTTTTCATCTTTCTATATATTGTAGTTTATTTTTTACTTTTTAAGATTTTATATTATACGGATACTAATACATTTTTATTGCTTATAATACTATTGATACCTTTAATAATATTTTTTTGATTCTTAAATATTACATCTAATTTATTTTCTAATTTTTTATAGATTTCTCTAATTATTTATTTTTTTTATCTTTTAATTTAAACCCTCTTATAACTTATATTCATTATTATATTTTCTCTATATAATAATACATATTAATTAAATATCTCTCCCTTAAATGATTTTTGCATTAAGGAATTAAAATTATCTTCTAATTCTTTCAAGCTCTTTTCCATTTTAAATTTCAATTTGTCTACTTGATTAGTAAATTGTACAAATTTATTCTGAAGCTCCATTGGCGGAAAAATCAATTGATATGATTTTATTAAATTTGTATTTAGATTAGGTTGACTTCCACCTCTACCTAAATCCCTTAAATCTTCATATGATAATTTTAACTGATACCATATAAAATCCATATTTTCTTTAGGATTTGGTAATATTGCCGCACAGGCTTGATTTGTAGTAGCTTCAATTCCAAGTTTTCCTGTCATTCCTCTTGTTTTTCCTTGACCATACATAGCTATTAGAATAGTATTCTTAGGTAACAAGTTCACAGAGGTCTTATTAAAACCTTCTTCTGTAATATATTCCTCTGAATTATTTATCACAATTTCTTTTAACTCCGTTGTCTTTATCCATGGAATTGTACCGTTATCCCAATACTTATTTTCTTTTCTACTTGGGGTAGCTCCTGTCTTTATCTCAAATACATCACCAATTTTTATTTTTTTCCAACCTATTGGATTATTCTTAATATCACCAAACGTCTCGATAAATTTTGATTTAACTAATTCATCTAAAGCTTTTATTTGTTCTTTTCTTTTATCTATTAGGCTTTTAGCTTTATCTAATATTTTTATTATTTCTATTTGCTCATCAACTTTTGGAATATACATATCAATATCAATAAACTCTTTAGATATTCCCCCAACAGTAGCACCTCTAAAATCTTTTAATATTTCTCTTTGCCCAATATTTGAGAAGAAATAATAAAATAGATACTTTGGATTTATTTCTTTTTTAGGTCTAACTAAAAATACATGTTCATTAATACATGCCTTTTCTAATGAAAAATCTTCATTTACATAAGCAACTTTTCCTGTTGTAGCACCATCTTTTACGATTAATATATCATTTTTCTTAATAATCCCTTTAGAAAGCGAATTAAAATATTCTTCTGGAACAAACTTTAATTTATCAATTTGTAAGTTAAAACCACCATTTAAATTTATATGCTCTCCTCCTAAACTTGGAACTCCACTATTACTTGCTCCACCCTTAGGTCTTTTACCTGATTCAAGCGTTTCAATATAATTTTTAAGATTTATACTTTTTATCACTTTTACTACTCTCCAATCATCTCAGCTAATTCTTCAATTCCAGCAGTAATATCCATCTCTAGTTCTCTAATTCTTAGCATTATTTCTTGTGGAGAATCGTATTTTACTTCTTCATATTCTATTTCTTTATACTTATTAATAGATAAGTCATATCCATTATCCCTAATTTCTTCTACTGGTACAAAGAAGCTTTGTTCTGTTCTTTTTCTATCTACTTCTTTATCTAAATTACTAAATCTTTCAACTATATCATTTATATCATTATCTTCAACAGGATTTCTCTTATCATCTAAAGAATATCCATCAGCTTTCATATCATAGAACCATACTTTATCTGTTCCACCTGTTCCTGTCTTTGTGAATATCATTATTGCTGTTGATACACCTGCATAAGGCTTGAATACTCCTGAAGGCATTGATATTATAGCTTCTAGCTTATGGTTTTCTACTATTTCTTTTCTTATAGATTTATGTCCACCAGTTGACCCAAATAAAACTCCATCTGGAACTATAGAAGCACATCTTCCACCAGTTTTTAATATTCTTAAGAATAAAGCTAAGAATAAAAGCTCTGTTTTCTTAGTCTTAGTTACCTTTAAAAGGTCTGATGATACTTGTTCATAATCTAAACTTCCCTTAAAAGGAGGATTTGCAAGAACTAATGAAAACTTATCTTTATCTGTATTTACTTCTGATAATGAATCTTTATATTCAATATTAGGATTATCAACCCCATGGAGCATCATATTCATAGCACCGATTCTAAGCATAGTTCTATCCATATCAAAACCATAGAACATATTATTATTAAAATGCTCCTTTAAGCCTTGAACTAAGAATAAATCAGCATGGTTTTCTCTTAAATAAGCTTGCGAAGAAACCAAGAAACCTGCTGAACCTGCTGCTGGGTCAACTATTATATCTTGTGGTGTTGGCTTCATTAGTCTAACAATCATATCAATAATATGTCTTGGAGTTCTAAATTGACCATTTGTACCTGCTGTAGCAACTTTTGAAAGTAAGTATTCATAAAGGTCACCTTTAGTATCCTTATTTTCATCCATATCAATATTATCAATTCCATCAATAATTTTACTTAACATTAATGGTGTAGGAATCTTAAATATTGCATCTCCCATATATTTTGCATAAGCCGAATCCTTATTAGTATGAAGATTCTTTATAAAAGGGAAAACCTCATTTGCAACTACATCGTACATAGTTTCAGCTTCAAAATTCTTAAACTTGCTCCATCTTAAATTTTGTTTATCTTCCGGAAAAGTTCTATCAAAATCTATTCCTAAAAGCAGTGCATCATTCTCTTTAATTATTTCTTTATCATCTAACCCCTTAATAAATAAAAGATATGTAAACTGTTCTATTACCTCTAATGGATTAGTTATACCACCAGTCCAAAATGTTTCCCATATCTTATCTATTTTACTTCTTAATTCTCCTGTAATCATATGTAAACTCCTTTTGTATAATTAAATCTTTAATATATTATTTTCATTCTAATAACTTAATATTAATTATACACTAATTTAACTCTATAATATAAAAAATAAAAGTACAAAATTGAATTTAACATAAAACCCAACTTCGTACTTTTAACCTTCCATTAAATAAATGCTCCAAATTCAGGAGTTTCATTAATATCATTAAGCAAATGCTTAATTTCCTGATCCTTATCTTTATCCATAACAAGTATAACATCTCCTGCATCAACTACAACTAAATCTTTAACTCCAAATCCAATTATAAGCTTTCATTCCCTCCAAATATGGAGCAATTTTCACAATCCTGTATATAAACATTATTGCTTATTTTATTATTTCTATACTCATTTAAATATCTGCTTAATGCATTAAAACTACCGATATCATCCCACTTAAAGTCTCCCTTGATTACATAGGCCTTTCTTGTTCTCTGCATTACTCCAAAATCTATAGAGATTCCATCAATTAATCCATATTCCTCTCTTGTTACTTCTTCCTCATC